>Ga0206129_10003548_pt1 | contig 17915 bp, 19 predicted proteins | sample Helgoland_Spring_8_FD_148616 | JGI IMG/M metagenome (GOLD analysis project Ga0206129, IMG submission 148616) | Pelagic subsurface seawater microbial communities from Kabeltonne, Helgoland, North Sea - Helgoland_Spring_Bloom_20160502_2 | ecosystem: Environmental > Aquatic > Marine > Epipelagic ...
CATCACTAGCAGCATTTAATGTCTTTCCTGCATATATATTTGTTTTCATTGTTGGCAACGGAGTATGGGCACTTGCAGGCTGGTTATGGAAAGAGCAATCTTTAGTTGTTCTTAACATTGTAATCACTATAATTTACGTAATAGGATTGTTTTTTAAATAATGTATGTAGACGCATATTTCGACAGATCGCGAGACAAGATTGATGTGGTAGAGCGTGTAGAAGGCAGGAGGGAGTATCGAGAGTTTCCTGCTAACTACGTATTCTACTACAATGATCCACGTGGCAAGTTCCAGACAATCTATGGAAATAAAGTAGCACGGTTTAGTACACGCAACGGCAAGGAGTTCCACAAAGAAGTAAAGATGCATGGTAAGAAAGGACTATGGGAAAGTGATATTAATCCTGTATTTCGATGCCTAGCAGACAACTATTTGGGCGTGGATGCACCTAAACTCCAAACATGCTTTTTTGATATTGAGGTAGACTTTGATCCTGTACGTGGTTACAGTGATCCTAGCGATCCCTTTAATATGATTACTGCTATTACAGTATACTTGGATTGGATGGACCGACTTATCACACTGGCTATTCCTCCTAAAAGTATGAGTATAGAAACTGCCAAAGAGCAGGTGACAGAGTTCGATAATACATTCTTGTTTACTAGTGAAGGTGAAATGCTAGAAACATTTCTGCAACTGATTGATGATGCGGACATACTAAGTGGGTGGAACAGCGAAGGGTATGATATTCCCTATACTGTTAACCGCACAGTTAGGGTACTCAGTAAAGATGACACCCGTAAGTTTTGTTTATGGGGACAATTTCCCAAGGAACGTGAGTTTGAACGTTTTGGATCCAAACAACAAACATATGATCTAATTGGTCGTCAGCATTTGGATTATATGCAGTTGTATCGTAAGTATACCTATGAAGAACGTCACAGTTATGCACTGGATGCTATTGGTGAATACGAACTTGATGAGCATAAGACTCAATATGAAGGAACACTTGATCAGTTATATAATCAGGACTTCAAGAAGTTTATTGAGTATAATAGACAGGATACTCTGCTACTAAAGAAACTAGACGACAAACTAAAATTTATTGATCTTAGCAATGAGTTGGCACACGCTAACACAGTGTTACTTGCTACAACAATGGGTGCGGTTGCGGTCACAGAGCAAGCAATCATTAACGAAGCACATGAACAAGGCCTTATTGTTCCTAATAAGACACACAGGGACGATAATGAACGAACATCGGCAGCAGGCGCTTATGTTGCATTTCCTAAAAAAGGACTACATGACTGGATTGGTAGTATCGATTTAAATAGTCTATACCCAAGTGTTATTAGAGCACTTAATATGGACCCAGCAACTATTGTGGGCCAGTTACGTCCTGTAATAACCGAACATCGAATTAAAACAAAAATTGACGCCAAGGAGAGTTTTGCGCAGGCCTGGGAAGGTATGTTTGGTTCCTTGGAGTATACAGCAGTCATGAACATGGACATTGGTACTGAGATTACCATTGACTGGGAAAGTGGTGACGAGGATACTTGCAGTGCCGCTGACGTGTGGAGGCTAATCTTTGATAGCAATAATCCCTGGATGCTTAGTGCTAACGGCACTATCTTTACATACGAAAAGAAGGGTATTATACCTGGACTACTAGAACGCTGGTATGCAGAGCGTAAAGTTATGCAAAAAACAATGCGTGAAGCGGAAGGTGAAGAACGTGCATTCTGGGACAAGCGCCAGCTGGTTAAGAAGATTAACCTAAACAGTTTGTATGGTGCATTACTTAATCCACATTGTAGGTTCTTTGATCATCGCATTGGACAAAGTACTACACTCACAGGCAGATGTATTGCACAACATATGAGCGCAAAGACTAATGAACTGTTAACTGACAAGTATGACCACGTGGGCGATTGTATTGTTTACGGTGATACAGATAGTGTTTACTTTAGCGCATGGCCAGTTATTAAAGAGCAGGTAGAATCTGGCAAAATGGCCTGGGGCAAGGACGAATGTATTGCACTATACGATCAGATTGGTGAGGCAGTCAACGAAACGTTTGCGGCATATATGGAAAGAGCATTCCATAGTCCACGCAATATGGGTGAGATTATTGCCGCGGGTAGAGAAATTGTTGCAAGCAAGGGGTTGTTTATTACAAAGAAGCGTTATGCCGCACTGGTAATTGATAACGAAGGTTTCCGTGTGGACACTGACGGCAAACCTGGTAAAGTTAAAGCAATGGGACTTGACCTTAAACGTAGTGATACACCCAAAGTTATGCAGGACTTTATGAGCGAGCTATTGCAAGAAGTGCTAACAGGCGCACAAAAAGAACATATCATAGAACGCATTAAGACGTTTAAGTGTGAGTTTCATGAACGGCCAGGCTGGGAAAAAGGTACACCCAAACGTGTTAATAACCTTACTAAGTATGGTGCTAAAGAACACCGGGAAGGCCGAGCAACTATGCCCGGACACGTTAGGGCAGCCCTTAACTGGAACTACCTTAAGAAGTTACACAGTGACAACTATAGCCAGAGTATTGTTGATGGTATGAAAACTATCGTATGCAAACTAAAAGCAAACCCACTTGGATATACTAGTGTTGGCTATCCGACAGATGAGAGTAATATTCCACAATGGTTCAAAGACTTGCCATTTGATCATCAACTAATGGAAGCAACCATTGTAGACAAAAAGATCGATAACTTGTTTGGTATCCTGGATTGGAAACTAGGTGAAGAAACTGTTGTTAATAACACGTTTAATGACTTATTTTCCTTTGAATAATATACGTATATAAATACACTGAAGGTGTATTATGGTTAATCCCAAATTAATAGATAGTTTGATTCGTTTAACAACAATGAAGAGAAATATTTCTACTTTTAGTTTAGACATGGATGATAGCCTTGCCAAGAGTAAAGATTCCATAATACATGACATGGAAATATTCAAGGAAAAAACACATCATACAACCATACTCGATGGCATCACACAACTTACCTCAGCAGTAAACTTTTATAACACCGGACTTGATAGTCTGAGTGAATACTTAGAAGATAGTATACATAATTTAGAAGTAAAGGTAATCCAAGAAAACTACCGGAACTATGAAAGTTTTAACACTACGGTAGATGAAAGGATTACGATTAGATCCACATTTAGTAAAAATCTTAACGAATACTTACATGGACTTAAAAATAGCACAGACAACTGGCAGTTTGCTGGAGTAGACTTATGGCCTACAGATCCTAAATTTACAAGAGAACTAGTAGGAAGTAATCCGTTATATATTGTTGCTGATCAAGAATTATCAGATATCGTAAGCAAGGAATTTAATGATTTTTTTGCCCAACGGCGACTACGCAAATATGAAAGTTTATCTGAACTACCAGACAATGGGATAGGGGTTGCATATTGCTTTGGCAAGTATGAAAACATGCCAATTGACCCTATTAAGGACGAGATTACTATATTGTTTAATAAATTGCAACCAGGTGGTGTATTTTACTTTACATATAACAATTGTGAATATATGCCAAGTTTAGAATTTTGTAATAATTACAGAGCGTACCAAACAGAAAAACTAATTAGTACACTTTTCTATAGTATAGGATTCGATAAAATAGAAAACAAAGTTTTTGATGATGGCGCACATAATGTTATGGCAGTGAAAAAACCAGGTGCGTTAACAAGCCAAAAACAAAATGCGCCTAGCATTGAGATTGGACGCACTACTCTAAATAATGAACAAGTTAAGCAGAATTATGACCCACATTCAAGGTGAACTTGGATTATTAAATATTGACTCACAAACATAATAATCGTATACTTAACTATAAACTATAACAGAAGGAACTTTCTATGAAAGACTATCTACTTGACGTTGTGCAGCATACGCACAACCTGGGCTTTATTGATCTTGTTAAGATTACAGGTGATGACACCACTACTAGTATTGAAGGCATTGCAGAAGATCGTAGTGTAATCCTTAAAGGTGATTTTCACAAGCCTGTAGCAGAATTCATGGGCACATTTGGTATGCCTAATCTTGCCACACTCAGTGTTATCCTGCGTATTCAAGAGTACCACGAAAATGCTAAGATTTCAATCAACACACAGGATCGCAATGGTGATATAATGCCGGTGGGTATCCACTTTGAAAATGCAAGTGGGGACTTCCAAAACGACTATCGCTTTATGGCAAGTGAAGTTGTTAATGACAAGCTCAAGAGCGTTACTATGAAGAACGTGAACTGGGGCGTGGAGTTTGAGCCTACAATTGCTAGCATACAACGTCTTAAGATGATGATCTCAGCTAACAGCGAAGAGAAGACTTTTATTGCTCGCACAGAAGGCAATGATCTAAAGTTTGCTTTTGGTGATGCAAGCACTCACGCAGGTGAGTTTGTATTCCAGCCAGATGTTAGTGGTGGTGTTAGCAAGGGCTGGGCATGGCCAGTTGATCAGGTTAGCAAGATCCTAAGCCTTGGGGGAGACATCAAGTATAGCATTAGTGATGATGGTGTTAGCCAGATCAGTGTGGATAGCGGACTTGGTGTTTATAACTATCTACTTCCAGCACAAACCAAGTAATGCATTTTACTACACAACAAAAGGTTAAGTTCAAATGAGACACTATCGTATCTACATTGGCGGATATGGAGGAGAACAGTGCTTTGGTGCTATTACCAAAGCACAGTATGAATTTTGGAAAGACATTGATGAAGAGCATCTGATTTCACACATGATAGATCCACACGAAGAAAATGACGATAATCCTGTGTTTGATCCTGACGATGCACGTTGGATTGGCGAGTATTATGAAAATGATAGCATCATGCATTTGAACGCGGCAACTATTGACAGTGCATTCATTAATGTTGATGAACTTGAGAGCGCCGAGTGGACTTCTGAAGTTGTCAAGGAAATTATAGATAATGAATCTTGGTCATCACTATACGATAAGTATGAAGAGCAAGGCATAGAAGACAATATTACCTATGACTGGATTAATTTTAAAGAGGCACACCCAGAAGTTAAATATGTGTTTTATGGTGCTAGCATAGATAAAGGCGGTTTTGGAGATTATACAATTAGTACAGATGAAGAGTTTGACTTTATGAAATGCAAATGGTGTAGCACAGAAACACCTAACGGAGAAGATTTTATTGAACTGATAGGTTATGGTGACCTGGATGTTGACAACAATGGTGGCGATACAAACGGAAAAGGTATGGCTGCTGGTGTATGGGAAATAGGCAAAGAATAATGGCAGAGAAAAGAGAAAGCCACGACGAGTTTATTTTACGTAATATGCGTGAACAGGCTGTAAAAGATCGTATGAAAAAAGCATCACGCATGGTGTGGGTAAAATTTGAGAAGGAGGGTATGCACTGCTATCCAGCAGCCGCAGATGATCCTAACTTGGCAACAGGCGATGAATATGATGTAAGTTTCTTACAATATCCACATCGTCACATCTTTAAGTTTCGTGTGTGGATTGAAGTATTCCATGACGACAGAGATATTGAGTTTATCCAGTTCAAGCGTTGGATGAATAAACTCTTCGAAGGCGAACTTGACGTAGACTTTAAGTCATGTGAGATGATCTCAGATGACCTATATACAACCATTCAGGATCGTTATCCTGGTCGTGATGTTTGGATTGAAGTATCTGAAGACGGCGAAAATGGCGCACTAACACAATATTCAAAGGACGTATAATGAACAACCACGAAGTGAAACAGGTATTTGACGACCTAGACGACTTACTAAGATTTTGTAAGGTTTTTGGACACCCGTATAATGAGTCGTATCTTTACAATACCGAAAGTGCAGTTTATAATGAATATGCAGCATTTAAGGGCGGCAAGCGAATTAGTAATAACTGGATACGCGATGCCAAACTAACTGGTGCAAGGATCTTTGGGCCCACTAGCTAATGTTTGACTATAGGGTAAGTGTTGACAGTAGCAACTGGACAGGCAGAGAAAATAACCTCCCACAAGAAGGAGGGGCTCTTAACGCTGGATACACGCCCGTAGACGCACTGTGTAACATTAGTAACAAACTTGGTAACCATGGACTTGTATATAATATAGATTGGTGGTGGGAAAGTTTTGGCACTATCTGGACTGGACAAACGCCCGGTTACAATATAAATTTATGTTTTGCTAAAGAAGAACATAAATTACTACTACCGTTAGGTGAAAAGTAAAAAATGAATATATTATTAATTGGTGGGAATGGGTTTATAGGAAAACACCTACATCATGATTTAGAAAAAGACTATTTGGTTGTGTCAATAGATAAGACCACAGGCGTAAATGTTAACAGTAAAAAAGACTTAGACGGAGTTAGTATAAACTTTGATCATGTCGTATTTTTAGCCGCAGAGCCAAATTTAGCGGCAGTTAAAGCTAACCCAGTAGAAGCAACACATACATTAACCACAGGACTAATTAACTGTTTAGAACGGTACAAGCATAGTCATTTCTTATACTTTAGTAGTAGTATGGTATACGGTGAATGGAATAGCCATCATGCAATGATGGAGTATGACCCCAAAGCACCCAAGGACTTGTATGGTAGATTAAAACTCACAGGCGAAGCTTTGGTGCAAGCATTACATGATAGGTGGACTATTGTTAGGCCAACAGCCGTATACGGTGAAGGGGATGATCCAACCAGGGTACTTCCTTTATTCATCCGCACAGCAAGAGAAGGCGGGGATATTCAAGTAAAGGGTACAGATAATTGTCTAGACTTTACACACGTCAGTGATGTGGTGCAGGCAGTACGATTAATTATTGACAACAAAGATCAACAGAAATTTAACACAAATACATATAATATAAGTTATGGGCAGAGTTATTCTCTAGATCATATTGCAGAGAATATTTGCAACTTAGTTGGGTCTGGAACGTATAGTATTGTTGCTAGAGATATGGATTATCCAAGACGTGGTGCATTAAATATACAAAAATTAAAACATGAATTAGACTATAATCCAAAAGTTAAAGTTCAAGATGGTCTTAAGGAGTTAGTCAGAGTATTATGAAGGTAGGATTCATTGGACTAGGTAAGTTAGGAATGCCATGCGCAGAAGTAATGGCGAACAAATATGAAGTAACTGGATATGACATTGACACTCGAACCAGTGACACTGTTACGGTCGTTACGGAACTAACACAAGCAGTTAAGAATAAAGATATAGTATTTGTTGCTATTCAAACACCGCATCATCCCCAATATGATGGCAGTGCGCCATGTATGGAATATCAACCCAAAGATTTTGATTATGCACAAGTGAAGCAATGTCTATCTGAGATAGAGTACCACGCATCCGCTAATACACTAATTGTTCTTATTAGTACTGTATTACCAGGAATTGTTCGCAGAGAACTCGCACCACTTATTACCCAAGCACGTTTTATATATAACCCATACTTAATTGCTATGGGCAGTGTTGCGTGGGATATGGTTAATCCAGAAATGGTAATCATTGGTACACAAGATGGCAGTGAGACAGGTGATGCTGGGCTATTAACAAATTTCTATAACGAGATTATGGAAAACAACCCACGCTATGTTATTGGCACATGGGAAGAAGCAGAAAGCATTAAGATATTCTATAACACATTCATTAGTGCAAAACTAAGCCTAGTGAACATGGTGCAGGATGTAGCACAGAAACTGGGCAATATGAATGTTGATGTTGTTACTGATGCACTAGCATCAAGCACCCAACGCATCATGGGACCCAAGTATATGACTGCTGGTATGGGTGATGCAGGACCGTGTCATCCGAGAGATAATATTGCACTACGTTATATGGCGAAAGACTTAGAGCTAGAATACGATTTGTTTCACGCCATTATGCAAAGTAGAGAAGTGCAAGCAAAGAACATGGCAGACTTCTTGTGTGAGTTAGGCGAAGAGCACGATCTTCCAGTACTAATACACGGAGTTACATATAAACCAGGTGTTCCATATCTAGAAGGTAGTTATAGCTTATTAGTAGCACACTATTGCAATCAACGCGGATTCGCTACAATGATGGTTGATCCACTCACGCACCCGGATCCAGGCCCATACAGCGCAATCGTATTACTTGCACATAATCCATCAGTAACATATGATCACATCGACCATACAGACGAGGTTGAATTATATTGCGAACTAAATGATAATAGTGTTATAGTTGATCCATGGCGATCATTCCCAAAAGATAGCAAATATAAGGTAATACATTATGGCAACACCAGGGTGGAATAAAGGATCAGTTATTCCTTTCTGGGATAACGAACACACTCAATTAAAATATACAGTAGAGTCATTCAATAACAGAGCTGATCTACATAGGTGGCGGCGAGAAGGATGGGATGTTCCTGAAAACAAGTTTGTGGGTGCTATGTGTGACATGCGTGGAATTCAACCCTCATACAACCATCAAGTTATTGCCTGGGCAGAAGATCAGTTCCAACTAAAGGACATTGGCACCAGTTATTATCGCATGGACACTGGTACTATACTGCCCGCCCACCAAGACATTTACAGTAAATACATACAACTTTTTAACTGTACATTAGGGTCAATACAGCGTATAATAGTATTTTTAGAGGATTGGCAAAGCGGACATTATTTTGAAATTGATGGTTTTCCAATTGTTAAATGGCAAAAAGGAGACTATGTTAAGTGGCATAGTGATACTACACACATCGCGGCGAACCTAGGAACGGCTCCTAGATACACATTACAGATAACAGGACACAAATAATGACAAAATGGGAACGAGCTGAGCTTATTGCTCTAGCACAAAAAGAAGTATTAGAAGTTAACTTTGTTAAGAAGAATGGCGATACACGGATTATGACCTGCACACTACGTGAAGATATGATCCCGCCCCTAAAAACAACCAAAACAGAATTAAATGAAGAAGTTAAAGAGCCACCCAAGTCAATGCCAATCTGGGATATTAACGCAAAAGGATGGCGTAGTTTTATAATTGATAACATACAGTCTGTTAGTACTGTTCCACACAGCACAAACCGAGGTTAAACTAATGAAAAAGATTCTATTATTAGGCAGTGGTGAACTTGGCAAAGAATTTACTATTAGCGCCAAGAGATTGGGATGTCATGTTATTGCATGTGATAGTTATGCGGGCGCACCCGCAATGCAAGTTGCAGACGAGTTTGAAGTCCTTAACATGCTTGATGGTATTGCACTATCGGAAACTATTGATAAGCATTTGCCAGACCTCATTGTCCCTGAAGTAGAATCAATCAGAACAGAAGTGTTATTAGAAAAAGAAGCGCAAGGGTATAATGTAGTCCCCACAGCACGGGCAACTAACCTTACAATGAATCGTGATCGTATTAGAGATCGTGCAGTTGAACTTGGACTACGTACAGCAAAGTTTGAATACGCTGAGGATCTAGAAATACTACAAAGTGCTTGTAGACGGATTGGGTTTCCCTGCGTTGTAAAGCCTGTAATGAGCTCAAGCGGTAAAGGACAGAGCGTAGTTAACGAAGAACGTGATGTAGATGCCGCATGGAACTATGCAGTATCAGGTATGCGTGGAGATAGGCAACGTGTAATTGTAGAAGAGTTTATTGATTTTGACTATGAAGTTACCTTGCTCACAGTTAAACAACATAGCGGCCCAACAATATTTTGTCCCACAATCGGACACCACCAGGAGCGCGGAGATTATCAGTATAGCTGGCAACCTGCAACAGATCCTGACTTTACAGGACATATTGTAGATACACACTGCCAAGACATGGCTAAGATTATTACAGATGACTTGGGCGGCGCAGGATTGTTTGGTGTAGAGTTTTTTGTAAACGTTAGCGGCAATAAACCAGAAGTTATCTTTAGTGAACTAAGTCCTCGGCCACATGATACTGGTATGGTTACAATGTATACGCAAAACCTAAGCGAATTTGATTTACATGTCCGTGCTATTTTAGGATTACCAATTCCAGAAATTACCCTAGTAAGACCTGGCGCAAGTCATGTTGTATTAGCAACTGAAAATAGCAGTCACTTCTTTATTGATGGTATCAATGATGCACTCAGGATTCCAGATGTTGATGTTAGGATGTTTGGTAAACCAACTACACGACCATATAGAAGAATGGGCGTAGTACTAGCGCCAGACGTAGAAACAGCTAAACTAGCCGCTGGTAAGATCCAAGTATTTGATATTACACCGGAGGATCACCTCTAATGGAATATGACATATTAGACAAGTTTGAACGTGTACTAAGTGAATATACTGGTGCGCCATATGTTGTGCTAACTGATAGTTGCACACACGCTATTGAACTTTGTCTTCGTTATCAAAAATGGAAAGGGCCAGTTATTCTTCCCAAGCACACTTATATAAGTGTTCCAATGACTATGCATAAACTCGGATTAGACCTTTACTGGGATGACGTAGATTGGGAGTATGAGTACCGTATTGCTCCCACGAACATATGGGACAGTGCAAGGGCGTTTGACGAAAATATGTTCGTATCTGGGCGCATGCAGTGTCTTAGCTTTGGCTGGGATAAACGTCTAAACATTGGACACGGTGGTGCTATACTATTGGATAGCAAGAATGACTATTGTATACTTAAACAAATGGCGTATGATGGCAGACAGCTATGGAATAAGACTCCCTGGGATCAACAAAATTATTGGAGTTTAGGCTTCCATTATAACATGCGGTTGGAAGATGCGCAACGTGGGATAGAATTAATGGCTAACCCTACAGAAAACTTACCTAGGCTAAAGTCACAGTTAAAGAATTACCCAGACTGTAGTCAAATTAAAATTAAATTAAATTGACTCATAGTCTAAATAACCATACAATATATTATAACCTATACTAGAAAATAAGGATTACAATGCCACATAGAGTAAATCTTACAGAGAAGAATAATGACTATGCGATATTTACACCAGCGTTAAGTACGTTTTATAGTAATTATGTCAGCAAGCAACGAGTTGAGCCAAATTATGTACCGGCAGACCGTATTCCACCAAAGTTTGAGAATGGAATTGAAGGCTTAAACTTCCTAAATCGAGAACAAGGATACTTTACATATGACTATGCATTGTATAGTGCGGGTCATGCTGAACTAGATATGAATAAGGCAGTGCTTAAGGAAGGTATGATCCATGATCGGGATCGTAAAAATACTATCCTTATTGGCGACAGCGGAGGGTTCCAGATTAGTAAGGGCGTGTGGCAGGGCTTGTGGACAGAACCCGAAGGTGGCGATGCTAAAACAGATGCTATCCGTGGCAAAGTACTTAACTGGTTAGAGAATACAGCAGACTACAGTATGGTATTGGATATTCCAACAAACGGGTTAAACTTTATTGATGAGGCTACTGGTAAACCCAGATGCGGACTTAACAACTACGAAGAGTTTAGAAATGCCACTATCGAGAACAACAAGTACTTCTTTAAACATCGCCAAGGCAAAACAAAATTCCTAAACGTATGCCAAGGTAGTACATACCAACAAGCAGATGATTGGTTTGAGAAAGTTTGCTTGCCTTTTGTGCAAGACACAAGTGGATGGGCGTTTGGTGGTGTACAAAAAACTAATCTTAACCATAGCCTAAGGCGTTTATTGTATCTTAAAGAGATTGGACTCCTACAAAAAGCAGAATGGATCCATTTCCTAGGCACAGGTAGATTAGACCAAGGTGTAACGTATACTGCATTACAACGTGCTATTAGAAAAGAAATTAATCCTAATCTAGTTATTAGTATGGATTGTGCTAGCCCCTTTATTGCAACAGCTAACGGTCAAGTATATACGGGCAATACCTTTACAAACAAGCGTATAGGTTATAACATGCAACATATGGTGGATGATAAGTCTCCAGAAAATAAAGATGCTCCGTGGCCTTGGGATGATAGTCCTATTGGCGAGCGACTAACTTGGAAAGATATTAACTGGTATAATCCAGGGATGGTTAATAAACTAGGCAAAGAGGGTAGAACAAGTTGGGATAGTTTTGCATACGCATTAATGATGGGTCATAACATTTATAAGCACATTGACAGCGTACAGATGGCAAACAGATTATTACATCGCCCCACGGGAATGAGTCAATGGATTCCAGATCAGTATGTTCAATTCCAAGACTTGTGCGTACATTTGTTTAGTAAAGACTATGGTAGTGATATGAAAGAGATTGATAGGGAACTTGATACACATGAGCATCTAATTTCTAAACTTAGCCGTATCAAAAATCTTAAGAATACAAACGCATTTGATAGCTTGTTTAGTTTTGATGTAGCAACAACAAATACTGATGTTGAACGCACACAAGAAGAAGATGACGCACGATGAATAGTATTTATATTGTTCCTATTGAGCCTATTGATGCTCGTTATACCCGACAATGGTATGATAACATTCCTAAGATTCTTGAGCAACGTATTACTGCTAGCAATTTAGACTATAAAGTAGTCACAGTGTACGGTGCCGGGATTGCAGATAAAACTTCAGAGGGTGCATTTTTAGACTTTGGTGCAACGAATGTTTATAAAGCATCACAAACTGAAGCTATCAGTCGCTGGTTTAGTCAAGGCGCTATTAAACCTGGAGACAAGTTTTTGATTACAGATGCTTGGAACTTTATTATTACGCCAATTAAGTATATGAGTGACCTACTGGAGATTCCAGTAGAGATCCATAGTATTTGGCATGCTGGTGCTTATGATCCTAGTGATATATTGGGTTATAAGATGCAAAAACCCTGGCCCGGTCATGTTGAGACTAGTTGGTTCCATAGTAGTGATTACAACTATTATGCTAGTGAGAGCCACAGAAGCATGTTTCTAAAGAACTTAAACATTCCAGAAGAATATCATCACAAAGCAATCCGTAGTGGGCAACCACATGAGCTTATTGTTGACTCGCTAACCCAGTACCAAAGTACAGATAAACAAGATACTGTTATGTGGCCGCACCGCTACAATGCTGATAAACAACCAGAAATAGCAGAAGCATTATCTGATACTTTTGATATGATTATTACACAGAAGATGAAACTTGACAAAGCAGACTACTATGCTACAATGGGTCAGAGTAAACTTATCTTTAGTTGCGCATTGCATGAGAACTTAGGTATTAGTGTTATGGAAGCAGTGCTAACAGGCGCAGTTCCAGTTGTGCCTGATCGTTGTAGTTACAGTGAAATGTATCTGCCTGAATTTAAGTACCCAAGTGAATGGACTGAAGACTACGCTGCATTTGTTTATTATCGTAATGACCTAGTTAATTTTATACAGGACAAACTAGACAACTTTGAAACATACCAACAACTAATTAAAGATCAACAACAGATATTAATAAACAATTACTTGTCCAGCAAGATTATGCTAGACAATATTTTAAAATAAGGAACATAGTATAAATGAAGACTTCCGATACAATTAAACAACGACTAAAGAACAGTGGTGCGCCCTTTTGGGCTGGTAATAACATTGCTGACTTTATCAAAGATGGCGAAAAAGAAAAACTTATTGAAGAACTAACAGAGAAGTTTGAAGGTGTTTTGGACAGCCTAATCATTGATAGAGAGAATGATCCCAATAGTCAGAATACACCTAACCGTCTTGCCAAGATGTATATTAACGAAGTTATGAGCGGTCGATATGAACCCCGTCCAAATGCTACTGCTTTTCCCAATCATACAAATGATCGATATGATGGTATGTTGGTAGTGCGCAGTGAACTTAAAAGTATGTGTTCACATCATCATCAGCCAGTAACTGGTGTTGCATACATTGGTGTTATTGCCGCTGATACATTAATTGGCCTCAGCAAATATACCCGACTAGCTCAATGGTGTGCTAGGCGTGGCACACTCCAAGAAGAACTATGCAATGACATTGCAAGAGAAATAATGGAAGCTACAGGTAGTAGTGATGTTGGTGTGTACGTACAGGCAACTCATGGTTGCTGTGAAAACCGAGGCATTATGGCAACCAGTAGCTTAACGCAGACGACAGTATTACGTGGTACTTTTCATAATGATCCAGGATGTAAAAAAGAATTTATGGATAATATCAAGTTACAACAGAGCTTTGTATGTAAATGATACTGTTATTCGATGTTGATGGCACGTTAACGCCTAGTCGGGGAACTATGGATACTGAATTCAAACGATTCTTTATGCAGTTACCCAACTTTAGTCTAGTCACTGGTAGTGATGTGGATAAGACTATTGAGCAAGTTGGGCAAGATGTCTTTGAAAAAGCAGACTATTGTTTTAATTGCAGTGGAAATGATGTTTACCAGAAAGGCAAGCAGATATACACTAGCGATTGGGAACCTTCAGCAGAACTAATCCAATTCTTAAAACAGTGTTTAGAGGCTAGTCCATATACACAAAGATATGGCAATCATATTGAGATAAGAACAGGTATGGTTAACTTTAGTATTGTTGGCAGAAATGCAGTCGGTGATCAAAGAACACAATATCACGAATGGGACAATATGGCAAAAGAGAGAAAAGATATTAGTAGATCTCTTAAATTTAAATTTCCCAAGTTAACTGCAGAAGTTGGTGGAGAGACAGGAATAGATATCTATCCACTAGGCAATGACAAATCCCAAGCTATAAAATATTTTCCAGATGCACCTATACACTTTTTTGGTGATAGATGTGAGCCAGGTGGTAATGACCACAGTATAGCAACTAAACTTGACAACGTGTCACATGTTAGGGGTTGGCAGGATACCTGGAAAATACTTAAATATCCAACTGATCATAATGATTATCATAATGATCACGGATTAACTTCAAAATAAGGAGAAATATATGTTGAAGTTCTTAGAAGGCGTGGATCGTAGTTTGGTTTACAAACTTGTATTCATGCACACAGTAGTAATTGCGCTATCAAATTATCTAGTGCAGTTTAAGTTTAACTTGTTTCCAGGTGCAGATATTCCATTCTTTGGTGAATTTCCACTTGCAGTAGCAGCATTTACATTTCCAATTGTAGTTGTTGCAACAGACTTGACCGTACGTCTACTCGGCAAGGAAGCAGGCAGGGCAGTGGTTGCCCTAGCAGTTATTCCAGCAATTATTGTGAGTATTTTGGTTGTGTGGGGTGGTGGTGCGCCAATTGAAAAGGCACTACGTATTGGTGCAGCAAGTGGTGTTGCATATGGCGTTGCTACCATGCTAGATGTTTATGTTTTCCAGCATATTCGCGAGAAATTCACAGAAATGTGGTGGGCTGCTCCGGCATTTTCAACAGTCGTTGCAAACATCTTGGATACTTATGCGTTCTTTTATACAGCGTTCTACCCAGCGCCCTGGGTGCATGCTGTTGCATTAAACCAATCAATTACAAAGATTGTTGTTGGTTTAATTGTGTTCTTACCAACATATGGTTTACTACTAGGCCATCTGCGTAAGAAACTAGGGCGTACTCTATAACAATAACGCTATGAAACGGAGGGTCCGTGTTGGGCCCTCCGTTTTCATAAAGGACAACTTTAATGCCAAAGATATACGAATCCTCAGACGGTGGTATTACTATACGTGCAAGAGAAATAGGCGATCCTATTTCAAGTACTATTACAATGGGGGGCTCGACCTCAACAGTGACAAGTACTGGATTTGGAAATGCAGGTAACATTACCATAACTCCTCCAACTGATCCTCTTGAGGAATATTTGCAACAAAGACTTGATATGATGGACAAGTATCCAGAATTAAAAGAAAAATGGGAAGAGTTTGCAGAGTTAGAACGCCATTACAAAGCCTGGGAATTACTTAACGCTATATAGTTTCTAAAAACGGTAGACAAATCTAAACTCCGTGTTACTATAATAGTATGTTTAAAGAGAACATACTCTTTTTTATTAGTCAACACAACTCACGGGGTTATATATTATGAAACTCAAAACAATTTCTGGAGCGTTGCTTGCCACAACAATGCTTACAGCATGTCAGGGTGGCAGTAGTGCAGTATCAACGGTTAAGAACGCTCTTAACCCTGCAATTAACTCAAACTTTTCTGCTATTAGCGCACAAATTAGTGAGCTAGAACAGGCAGTTTCATTCGCACAATCGAGTGCGACCCTTAGTGCTCTCCTAAATCCCACAGATAAAGATAAAGCCTTAGCAGGCGATATTGTTACACGTATTGACAATGTTATTGCAGGGTGGGAAGAGCATAAGTCAGGAATGAGCCAAGGTCTACTACGGGCTAAACTTGCTGATGAAGGATTCCGTAAGGCAGAAGCCGTAGTTAAACTTCTTAAAGACGAACTGCGACCTATGATCACGGATGTGACACAGGGCAAGGGATATGATACGGCAAAGTTTAAGTTCCTTGATAATAAAGCATCCTTGGATAAAGTTATTAATGAGAAAAAAGCATTAATCTTTGATCAAGCAACTCCAACTGTTATCAGTGCAAATACTAGTAGTGTTACTGTAGCCCAGTCTTCCGCTGTTAACTCTCCAGACAGAGTTAAAGAAACTATTGTTACCAACAGCGAACAGATTGTTACAGGCGGTGCAGATCAAACTGATCTAACTCGTACTGCATCTTGGACAGAAACTACAACCAAGAAGATGATTTATGATCGCACATGGACAGTAACGCTACAGAATATTACAAACTATGTGTTTAGTGATGGTACCACAAAGCAAGAAAAAGGTGCTATTCGTGAAGTCCCCAACACACAGACTCTAGATGCAGCTGATGTAGTTACTGTTCTTGCTAAAACAAGTAATATCACATACACTGTTGAAGATCAGAATACTCCTGTTACCGTAGTTACTCGTGGCGAGACTGCTGTTGGCAACGTGTATGAAGATCGTATTGAGACTGTTACACAGGATGACAATAGTAAACTACACAATACTATTCGTAAGACTACAAAGACGAGTACGACTCCAGTAACAACTACACTAACTTATCCCAAGATTAAAGTGTACACCTACTCAGATGGTCATACATTTACTTGGGATGACACAGATCAAGTTGATGCAACAACCGTTGACGAAGTTATTGTTGATGTTTCTGAAGCAATTATAGAGGCAACAACAGAGCACGTAGTTGCAAATGAAAATATTACTAATGAAGTTATTACTGAAGAAGCTGAAGCTGATCCAGTATTTGTCACAGTGTACGAAGATAAGACTACCGAAGCAACTGTGGATACTACTAAGACAGTAACAGTTACACGGCACTATACCACAACAGCAACTATTGTTACCACCACAACGACTAAGACTACCCCAGTTACCAAACAAATTTGGACTGACGGGAAAGAAAAACTTATTCGTGGTGATACTGTAACAGTTACTAATACTGAAAACACAGTAGTAACTGATAGCTGGACAAAGGTTATGAGTGAAACTACCACAACAGTGGACGCAGTACCAGTTGCTGATAAGATTGATAATAACAGTGATCATGCGGATATTACTCCTGGATTTAGTACTGATGTTAACAGCTATAGAACTTCAGAGTTTAATGGCTCAACTGGTACCAACTACAAGTCAGCTATTAAAGCAGATGTAGCGTACAGTAGAGGTTGGACTGGTAAAGGTAGTTTGATTACTATTGCTGATACTGGATATGATAAGGACCATAGCGACTTAGCAGGTGCAGTTAAACATCAATATAACACACTAACGGGTGGCGATGCTACGTTTATGGATGATAACGTAGGACACGGTAGTCATGTGTTGGGTATTGCCGCTGGACGTAGAAATGGGTCAGGCACTCATGGTGTTGCGTTTGATGCAGACGTTGCAGTAGTTAAAGTAACTGATAGCACTGGTTATAGTTTCCAACGTGCGCTATCAGGCGCAGCATGGGCACGTGATCTTG
>Ga0206129_10003558_pt1 | contig 17864 bp, 10 predicted proteins | sample Helgoland_Spring_8_FD_148616 | JGI IMG/M metagenome (GOLD analysis project Ga0206129, IMG submission 148616) | Pelagic subsurface seawater microbial communities from Kabeltonne, Helgoland, North Sea - Helgoland_Spring_Bloom_20160502_2 | ecosystem: Environmental > Aquatic > Marine > Epipelagic ...
TCAAAGTACCAAAATATACTATTGATAAAGAGGTGATGGATAAGATAAACAGAAGCGTTGAATTTTATAAAAATCTAATGAAAGAGAATACAACAATAAAGCTGAGACCATACCAAGAGACCATCAGTACGCAGGGGGCAAAAATGATTACTGTTGATGGTTTTGTGTATCTAGCAATGGAGGTTAGGACAGGTAAAACTTTAACAAGCCTGTCCATAGCAAAGAAACTAAATTGCAAGCACGTGCTATTCGTGACAAAAAAGAAAGCAATCTCTAGTATTGAGAATGACTATAATCTTTTGTTGCCTAGCTATGAGATAGAAGTTGTGAACTACGAGTCAATACACAAGGTTGAATCTCTTGAGAGGTTTGATTTAATTGTTCTTGATGAGGCACATAGTATGGGTGCATTTCCAAAGCCAAGCAAACGAGCCAAGCAGGTAAAAGAGATAATTAAAAAACACAATCCTTATGTAATACTCCTGTCGGGAACTCCAACTCCTGAATCATATAGTCAGTTTTATCATCAGGTATATGGGATTAAAAAAAATCCTTTTACATCTTTTAAAAACTTCTACAGGTTCTGCGACACTTACGTCAATGTTACTGAGCGTAAGATTAATGGGTTAATGATTAAGGATTACTCCAAAGGTAAAGAGGATATAACTGAGGCTATGAAGCCACATACAATAAGTTATTCTCAGAAAGAGGCAGGATTTAAAGTTGACACAAGGGAGCATACATTGTATGTACCTATGTCAAAGTTAACCTACAGGTTGACTTCTGAACTAAAAAAGAAATTAGTTATAGAAGGAAAAGACGAGGTGATACTAGCAGATACTCCTGTAAAACTTATGATGAAGCTACATCAAATGTATTCAGGAACTGTCAAGTTTGAGTCGGGAAATTCCACTATCTTAGACTTATCAAAAGCAGAGTATATACATGACAATTTTGGATTGGCTAAGGTCGGAATCTTTTATAAGTTTAAAGAGGAGTTTAACGCTTTGAAAAAAGTATACGGAGATAATCTATGCACAGAGCTTAGTGAGTTTGAAAATACTAATAAGTCAATAGCTTTGCAGATAGTATCCGGAAGAGAAGGTATCTCGTTGCGAAAAGCTGAGGCGTTGGTGTACTACAACATAGATTTTAGTGCTACAAGTTATTGGCAGAGCCGAGATAGGATGACTACCAAAGACAGGCTTGAGTCAGATGTGTATTGGATATTTTCTGAGGAAGGTATTGAGAAAGAAATATATCAGGCCGTAAGCAAAAAAAAGAACTATACATTAAGCCACTTTAAAAAAACATTATGAGCACAAGATTTGAAACCGATTATGACTTAGACAGAGAGTTGAATGCAATAAAAATATTCTGTGAAAAATTTAATGCTAAGTATAAGAAGCTAGGGAAATACGATGTAGACTATAAGGTTACAAGAGGTGATAGTGTGTGCCACATAGAGTTTAAAGGAAGGAATAGAAATGTAGCTAATGCATATCCATTGCCAATAGCTGCTAGAAAGTTGGTAAAGTTATGCGACAAAAAAACTGAGGGTATTATTATATGGGGATGCCTTGATGGTTTAATCTATGGCAACATAAAACATATCGAATCTATAGGTAAAATAGGTGGCAGAAAACCAAGAGAGGGTGCTGCAAACGATGTCGAATATATGTTGTATTTTAACAAGCAAGATATGTTACTAGAAATTTTATGACAGAACAAGCAATACAAAAGAAAAGAATCAAACAGCTTGAAGACGAGGGATACTATGTACTCAAGTTAGTAAAGACTAATAAGAATGGGATACCTGACTTGGTAGCATTTAAACCTAACGCTGATGTTTTGTTTAGCGAGGTAAAAAGACCAACAGGTAAGCTCTCAACACTTCAGGAATACAGACTTAAAGAATTAGATAAATATGGATTTAGAACAGAGGTATACCGAGGAGAATAATTACTTTCAGTTTGATGATTATTTTTTTGAAGCACTAAAAGACTTTAGCTCAGAAGAAATAAAAAGTGTTATAAAACAATGCACCTCTGTGGTAGACCAACTTCCTTTAGATAATAGTTTTCCGCAATATGTTGCAGGAGTTACAACAAGCAAAACACCAAAGTTTTTTATAGTTGAATACTTTAAAGAACAAGGAGACGAATACTACAATCAAACGTATTTTATTGAGTTAAAAGAAATAGAATGCGATGATTACTTAGACCACATAAATAAAAAATTATCAATCAAATCATACTATGAAAACAAAATACAATCCGGAACTGATATCAAAGAAAACACAACAGGAAGCATCGGAGTTGTTGAAAATATGTGAAAGACATTTTCAATGCAATCTATTAGAGAGAAATAGGAAAGCAAATAATGTCAATGCTAGAATGGCATTTGCTACATTACTTAGAAAAAAGGGATACAGCTTTGATAAGATTGGCAGCTTCATAGATAAAGACCATGCTACAATTATTCATTACCACAGGAATATTGATATGTACCTTAGAACAGATGATTTTTTTAGCTACACATACGATAGGGTTAGTGAAGAGTTTGATAGCTATTGCACAAGTAATAGGCTTCAAAACCCAAAGAATTTTGTTGAGAGAAGAAGCAATAACAATTTTGAGTCAAAGCTACCACACTATAACGAAGAGCTAATCAAGCACATACAATATATAAATAAAGAAAAAAAAGAATTATCTTTGATTATAGAGCAGTTGAAACTAAAGAACAAAGCTCTAGAGATATCTGAAAGCAGAGTCAGTAAACTTATTGAGATTATAAGACAACGAACTAAGATAGGAACAGAAGAATTAATTGAGAAAAAATTACACGTTTGGTTTAATGGCGTGTATGAAAAATAAAACATAATGGCCAAGCTAACAGCTTACGATGCAGAAAGAGTAAACCATATAAATCATCTGATGAAAAGTATTAACGATTCCTCAGATGAGATATACGAAAACCTGATTGACCGTGATTTTGTAGAAACAAAAAAATCTTTAACTAAGTTGATAGGGCAGTTAAAAAGAATACAAGAATCAATAAACGATGATGTTTAGACCAAGACTACGAGGAAAAAAATTAGCTTCATATAACTATATGAACAAAGAAGAGCGTAGGATTTTAGTCATAGGAGATATACATTCTCCTTTTGAGCTAGAAGGATATCTTCAATTCTGCAAAGATACATACGCCAACTACAACTGCAATCAGGTAATATTTATAGGAGACATAATAGATAATCACGCATCATCGTTTCATACTTCAGACCCCGATGGTATGGGAGGAGGAGACGAGCTAGACCTTGCTATTGAAAGAATACAAGAATGGTCATTGGCCTTTCCTGTAGCAGACGTTATGATTGGAAATCATGATAGAATTATAATGAGGAAAGCATTTGATGGGCAGATACCTGCACGATGGATTAAAGATTATAACGATGTGCTTGGTACTAATTGGAATTGGCTTGAAAGTGTAGTGTACGACAACGTACTATACGAGCACGGAGAAGGTGGTCAGGCATTGACTAAGGCAAAAAATAACATGATGTCAAGCGTATGTGGTCACACCCATACAGAGGCATACGTAAAGTGGTTTGTAGGTAAAAACTTTAAGGTGTTTGGTATGCAGGTAGGTTGCGGAGTAGATAGTAAAACATACGCAGCAGCTTACGCTAAAAACTTTAAAAAACAAGCAATAGGCTGCGGTGTTGTCCTTGGAGGACACACCGCAATTAACTGCCTAATGAATTTGTAATTATTAATTTCTGCTTCTTTGTAGATAAGCCTTCTTTCTTTTTGCCCTCTCTTTATCAGCATCAGTTTTAGGTGTTGAACTTTTTCTCTTCTTACTTTTTGATTTGCTTGATTTAGGAGTTTGCCTAACATTCTTTTTGGCTTTACCTGATACTTTAAACTCTTCAGGTCTATAACTATTTGCTATACCTGTTAAGTCCATTACATTCTCTCCGCTTGTGTCTCCTCCAATCAATTTAGCTAGTGCTATAGGAGCATCTAATTGAGCCTTAATAAGAATTTCTATTATTGGTATCGCATAATCAAGAGCATCTTTATCTGATTTTTTATATAGCTTCATGATTTTTCTAGACAATCCTTCAAGTGGATTTATTCCTAACTCAGGAAAGCAATTGTATCCACCACTAGCAATACACTCTGCGGCCTCTAATGCTCCACCAAAAAGAGGAACTCTCATTAAAACGTTAAGACCTAATGCAGACTTAACTATCTCATTAAAAGCACGTTCTCTGTCGTCATCCTTTCCGGATATCAATGCAGGCAAATAAGCTGCGGTTGTAAACAACACGTTGGCTGCTGCTGCATTTAAAACAAAAGCTCTTACATCTTTGTTTTTGACAGCTTTCGGGCCACCTCTACCAAAGTCTCTCATCATGTTGTTCATACTCATACCTACCTTATTCATTTGTAGGTATAACGTACTTCCAAACATTGTGAAAAACCTTTGTGCAAAACCTGTGTTCTGCTGTAATCCAATCTTCTCAGTTGACCTTCTAGTCTGTTGAGTAGAGTTAAATTCGTTGAAGGCATCAAGAGCATCGGCTTTTTTCATTCCGTTTTTTATGTTCCTGTTATAAGCTGCCTTGTAACCCATAACCCCTAAAGCATCTCCTGCTACTGTAAATGCACCTGATGCAGAATCAAAACCTCTTGATACTTTTCCTCTAAGGTCTTTTCTGTTTTTTGCTCTAACAGTACGACCACCTGAAACTAAACCTGAAAGGTCTCCTTCCATTCCCTTTCTCATACGCTGTTTAAATGTAGCAGATAGTTCCTGAGACTCTCTTATATTTTTTCTAGCGTTTAGTATAACTACTGCATAGTCATAAAAGAATCCTACTCCATCCTGAAGTTGAGTACTCTGTCCCTTTCCTTTAAAAGAATAATCCTCAAAGGCCTGTACAAAAGAAGTTGCCTGCTTAAGCACCTGAATAGCTTTAAATGCTAAGGCATACGCAGTAAACCTACTTTGTAATCTGTTTACAACATTGTCAGATAACTGCACGCCTGAGTCAGGATTAATTGCATAGTTTAATGACTGCTTAAACAATGGTAAAAGACCTGTCTCTTTTAATACAGTTTGAATAGCCGAAGACTTAAGAACCTCGTTTATTTCTTTTACACCTGAAGCATAAGCCTTATACTTCTCCATTGATAATATATGCTCTTCCATCACCTCAGTAAACCCTAAGTTTAAATCAATTGCACCTGTGGTATCTGTTCTTTCTTTTAGTGCAGGAGCATTTTCTGCTGTAAAGATTTGGTTAAAATCTCCACTTACCATATCAGCAGAAGTCTCTCTGTTTGATATAGTTTTTGTTGGAAAATAATTCTCAACCTTCCTAAGATTTACATCATTGTTCTGAGCATACACAGAGTTTATTCCTTCAAAGTATGTGTTACTAAGATAATCAACTGACATATCAACCATCTTCACACCATCTGCTCCGATGAACTTTTTAATTTCTTCTAACTTAGCGTCTGTTATACCTTGTCTTTCTAGCTTACTTCTCTGTACGCTATTCTTAGACAAAGCATATATCCTTAGTGCTTGGTCAGGAGTAAAGCGTCCCTCATATGTCTTGTCTTGACCTAGCTTTTTAAGATTTTCATTTATCTTTTTTATAGCTGCTGCTTTTTGTGCAGGTGTTTTTAGTTTGCTGTTTTGAATTTTTTGAATTTTATTCTCAGCTACAGTAATAGCATTTGAATCTATAATACCGGATATAGATATTGGTTTCTCACCAATGCTATTTCTCCATGTCCTAAAATTTTTCTTAGGGACACCTAAAGATTTGGCCATACTGTCAAGAACTTTTTCTGTTCTAAAAACTCCTGCAAGTGTTTCCTCTGCCATTTGGTTAAGCCTGTTAAAGAAAGTCTTAGTAAACATTCCTTCTTTACCTCTGTCCAATATGTTATTTATAGAACCAAAATGAGTAAGGTTCTGCCTCATAAACTTTCTAACACTATTGGTCTCATATTTATTGTTGACCGCAAATTGTTGTAGCCAATTCGTTAGACCACCAAAGAAACCATTGTCTTTCATTTGTTGTCTGAAAGTTTTTCTAGCACTTATAAGAGCACCCTTACTTTTAACAGTTCCGTCCTCATAGAAAAGCTCTTTATAATCCATCGCCATTTGAGCTTCAAAAGCATCTTTAATAACAGTAACTTTGCCTCTTCTTTCAGCTCTTCTACTATTTAATCTAGCAATAGACTCAGCTCTAGTTAACTTAACCTCGTTAAATAAAGAGTTTACATCCTCTAGCTCCATAGTAACGACATCTCCAAAGGTGTCGATAGCCATCTGCTTATCAATTAGTTTACGTTGGTCTGTAGTAAGCGGTGTCTTAGATTCCGGAAGAGCATTAGGGTCATTGTTTATTCTAACCTGCTCTATAGCTTGTTCTAATTCAGCCTGATTCACCTCGTTCATCATAGCCTGTAGACCATCTACATCATCGCTAATAGCTAACTTTAAAACTCTCTTTACTTCTGCAAAATAAGATTGCCCTATAGCGTCTAGTCCTGTTGACTTTCTTTTATTAGATGCGGTTATAGCAACCTTGGCTTTTTTCTCAACGAGATTCATCATTTTCTTAAGGAGCTCTGTTTTCATTAAAGCTCTCTTTGATTCAATCTCTTTAAGCAATTTCTCCATTTGCTCAGGATAGTTTTTCTCTGTGGTATCTGTTATTAACTTAGTAAGCCTGTTGACAGTACCTCTAGTAAAGTTCTCTGATTTAGGAAGCATAGACCTTACAGCCATTCTCATTTTTCTTTGCACCGCAAGTATGCTTTTCTCTCCAAAGTATATATCCTTAAGCCTAGCTCTAACCTCACTAATCTTTTGTCTTATAGAAGGATTTGACCTGATGCCAAGTTTTCTATCGAATGCAGATAGTAATTCAAGTTGTATTCTTTTTGCTTGATTCTGAAAGACAGGCTCATTTTGTAATAGCTCAACTGCCTTAGCTCTTATTTCAGAAAATGTTTTTGTTCTCTTGTTAGTAACGTTACCTTTCTCATCTAAGTTTGCAAACCTGTTTAATTTTTGTCTTACATCTTCAAACAAAGTACGTCCTGCTTCAACACCTTCCTCTATATTTTCAAACTCCCTAGGCATCGTCTCTAAATTATCTAACTTAGTTCTTAATGCTTCGTTTATTTCCTTCATGTCTGTGAAGCCATTCTTTTTTAAGACAGCAATGATAGAGGCATCAGGCATATTGTTTTGCCTACCCATAGCCACAATACCTTGTAAAGACATATTAGTATTAGATGTCATTAGCTGCAACTGCTCAGACAATACGTCAATGGCTTGTGGAGTAAACACTTGTTCACCTGAAAGTAAATCAACTACAACCCCTTGAACAAACTCATCTAGTGTTATGTTTTGGAACTGCTCATTGGTATACTTAGATAAACCAACCATTGATTTTACAAAACCATACAGCTTACTTAGCCAATTTTTAAATTCAACTCCTTGAGCTGCGTTAACAAACGATTGACCCTTATCTCCAATAGCTGTTGCTAGTGCTTCTTCTGCAATAAACTCTGCTATCTCAGCATCTGTAGCACCGTCTTTTTTCATTTTTGCAATAATCCTTTTATAAGCAGGGTCATTTTCAATTCTATTTGTGTAAGCTCCATCAGATTTCACAAGCTCTAAACCTTTCTGATAAAGTTCAGGTCGCTGTATCTTTGCGATGCTATTCCATATATGGCCAAACTCATGTATAGGTGTGTTGAAGTTTTTTGCTTCAGGGTTTAAGTATAGTTTCCCTTGGTATACAGCACCATAAATCTGACCACCTGTACGCTGTCCTTTTGTCGTGACAGCTACAACTCCCGGCTCTTTCATAAAGGCATCAAACGCCTCTTGAGTTGCAAGAACTTCTAAGTTTGGAAACGACTTGCTTAATAATGTTATAAAGTTGTCATAACTGTCTTCAAGGTTTTTTGTTACTGTATACGCAGTAGTTCCTGTTGTTGAAGCAGAAGTTCCTGCCGCAGCAAGAGCTTGAGCGTATGAGTAGTCTACCATTTTAGCAAAAGGAATCTCAAGTTTATTCAACAAGATTTTTAAAGTTGCTGAGTTTCTGCTTTCTAGTATATCCTTTAATATAGCCTTACTTTTGTTCCTCAGCTCTGCAGTTTTTATCTTAGGAATAAGTGTCTCTAATATCTCTTTTGCTACCGCATGAATTTTATCTATCTTTTCTGCTCGCTTTGATACAGGTACTGATTTATCTTCTATTTGTTTACCCTTTTTTATTAGGTCGTAAATTTCTTGCTCTGTCTTTGTAGGTTCTTTTTTTACTTTACCTGACTTCTTTTTTTCTATACCTGCCTGTCTCTCTGCTATTTGAGATTTGTATTTCTCAATAACATTGTAAAAAGGTGTAGTCTCTTCCATTACTGCAATGGCTCTACCTCTTATATATACGGGGTAGTTATTGTGCGTTTGCATCCCTTCTTGTGTCTGCTGCTCCTGAGACATTTTTGCAGAGTCTACAATATCTTTTATACCTTCTTCAAATTCTTTTTTAGTTATCTCTCCTGACTCAAACCTCTTGTCTAATTTTTTCTTAAGGTCTCTTACTTTTACACCTGCTTTGTTTGTTACCTCAACAACCATTGTCAATGCTCCTATAGGTAACTTGTCAGTAAATTGCTCTGTGTTGTTTGCTCGTAACACTTCCAATGATATACCAAAAGACTGCAGCTTTTTGTTTAAGTCTGTTGATGCTTTTGTCGATAAGCTATCCGGCAGAATCTGCGTCATTGCTGAAGCTCTAACTTTAACGTCAAGGTCTTGTATAGATTTAAACGCCTCTAATAAATTAGTAGCGTTCTCAAAAACACTTTGAACCTTCATTATATTTTTGTTCTTTGATTTTGCTATATGAGCCTGTATTAATTTAAACACTTCAGCTTTATCTGCATCAGGAATCATGCTGTCTAAATCTTCAGCCATAACAATGTTAGAATCAATTCCTGAGCTACCCATGTTGTAAACCACAGAGCTATCACTCTCCATAGCACCTAATATAATCTTGGTTGCGGCAGAGTCTGTAATAGATGCCCATGCAACTTTACCAAACAATCCTTCCATCAATGGAAAGAAGTTACCTCCCATTTTTGTGTATGGGTTTGTTTTAGCGTTGTATGGTTTCTTAGGATTCTTGAGTGTAACCTTTAGCTTATCTGCCATTAATAAATTAATAGCTTTACCTACAAGGTTTTTTAATTTAAACTTCTTTATTTTAGCTAATAGGTTTGTGTTTTCTGTAAAGGTTACCTTTATCGGTGGTCTTTCCTTTCTACTTTCCTCTAACTTTTTTCCTGATACGGTCTCTGTATTCTCAGCACTATCTTGGCTTTGATACTCATCCATCATCTTGTCAGCAGTTTCTCTTAAATCTTCCTGTTGCTGCTCAGTTGCTGCTCGCTGTTCTTTGTTAGCTTTATTGTACGTAGGAGCTGCAAAAAACTGTATTCCCTCTGCTTCAGTATATTCTATTTGACCTTTTTCTATTACAACCACATCTAGGCTGCCATCTGCATTTTTCACAAATTGATACGTAGCAGGTTTAACTACTTTAAATCCATTTACTTTATTGTTATACGCATTTTTTTCTGTCCATACACCTGACTCACTAAAGTAAGTGTCAGGACTATTGACTGCACGTGCTACTTCTTTTGGGTCTGCATCGGGGTTGGGTATTATTCGCCCACCTTCTGTTGCAATAAATATACTTCCTTCTTCATTCTCGTCTGCATTAAACCTTCCTTTTTCAAAAGCGACACTAACACCAACTACTCTTCTATTATTTTCTGTAGGTGCAGGAGGAGTAGCAGGGGCAGGAGCAGTATCAGGAGCAGGAGTGGTGGTTGGGTTTATGTAATTCATTAACTCCTCCATACCAAGCTCATCGTTTAAATCTTGGATAGCTTGTTCTTCAGCAGCTTGTTCGGCCACCTGTTTCTTTGTTGGTTTTTTCTTAGCAGGAGCTTTCTTAGCAGCTTTCTTTTTTAATTTGTTCTGTTCTCTCTTAGCTTCTTTGATGTCTTCTTTAAAGCCTTCTATGTTTGCTTTGCCATCCTCTCTTGCATCCTGAATTTGAGACTTAAGGTCTTCAATTATTTCTGCTTTCTTTTCCTTACTTCCTTTTCTTTTTCTTGCCTCAACTATTTTCTTTTTTAATTCGTCAATAGCTTCCTTAGTGTCTTGTTGTTCAGCAGTTATCTCTTCCTGCTTATTTTCAATCTCTATATCAAGGTCTTCAATCAAACTTTCTATTTCTGTTTGTTTTGACTCAACCTTTTTGGTAGGAGCTACCTCAACTTTTTTGCTCGCTCTAATCTCTGCAGCAGATGCTCTTACATTTTCATCGTTAATTCTTATTTCACTTTCTAGCTCTTTTATCTTCTGTATACTTAGCTTTCCGTTTTTAAACTTTATCTGTGCCTCAGCTAAATCTTTTTTTAATTTAGCCTGTAACTCTACATACTCTCTGTTCTCGGCTTCTAACTGAGTTTCTACTTTCTCTTCAACTTCGACAGTTTGTTGGTTGTCTTCGGTTTGATTCTCTTGGGTAGATTCTTCTCGAACTTGTAATCCTTCTCCCACCTCTTGGCTATTTCCGGTTTGTTCTTGTGCATCCACGCTCTCTGTGCTTGACTCTTGAACGGCATCTGTTTCTGTTTTAGTTTCAGTAGCAAGTCCTGCATCAATTAATTGCTGACCACTATATGTTAATTTTATTTTCTTTTTGCCATTAACTTCAATTTCTGATTTAGAAATAGGCTCAATAGATTCCAATTGACTAGGTACTTCCTGCTCTGATTCATATTCAAAAGAATAACCTATTGACGGGTCTTCAACAACTATCTCTGTGCTTGATTGTTCTGCAGTCTCAGGCGTAACCTCAACCTCAGACGCAACCTCAACATCAGGCGTAACCTCAACCTCCCGTTCAACTAAAACTCCTGTCTCGTCATCAACAACAATCTGCCTAGATGTAGACGGTGCAGCGATAGCCTCCTCTGTTGTGTCTAAAGCGGCCATCTGCTCATCTAATATAGCTCCTGTCTCGTCATCGTTCTCCACTTGTATAGATGCCTTTAAAAGCCTTCTATTGCTCATCTTAGCTAACTTGGCAAGAAACCCTTCCTGTGTATACTGCTTTCCGTTAATCATATAACGGCTTATGCCCTCACGTAGGTCATTCTCGTTGACGTTTACATTGTCGGTACTTGGAACTTCCATTCCCTCTAACTGTACCTGCTGCCCTAATGGCCTTAAAGATTTTGACGAAACTATATCGTTAATCTCAGCGTTAATGTCTTTTATTTTTTGACCGAAGATTTCTTTTCTGTTTGTTGTAGACTGCAACTCTGACCTTGCTGAAAGTAATATACTTAGCCTAGACTCTATTGCAGGGTCAACAACTTGATTCGTAGCTGTGTCAACAACTTTGTTTTCACCAACACTCATTAGGTCACGAGCCTCTCTTCTAAAACCTAGATTGTCTTCTATCCTTTTATTCTGCTCATCACTTATGTGGCCTAGCTTCTTCATTTTGTTTGACCAATTCATAATCCTTTTGTCACTATAAGATAGCTTTGACAAATAGGTTAGGTCAGTAAGATTGTTTGCAAGTTCAAAATTAACTTTCATCCTGCTATCAAGATACATATTGACTACAGCATTAGGGCCTTTACTACCAATTGCTCCAATCATTTCAGCCGCTATCTCTTTACCGTCAATTCCTTGGCCTGCACTTACCTGTGCTGCTAGTTCTCCTAAACCTTCTGTTAACGGGTCAAAAACAAGACGTTCACTTACTCCGTAAGTAATTTTTCTAGCCGCACCTGCAAGCACGCCCGGCTTAAATATTCTACCTGCTAAACCTGTTGAAAACATATCCATCATAGCGATAGGTATACCACGCTTTAGTCCTATCTCAAATCCTTCGTCCCACACTTCTTTTGTCTGCAAGGCTTTTACTAATGACTGCTCGTCCATAGGATTAAACCCTTGGTTTCTAACAGCGTCCATAACCGCAGTTGTATACTCCATAGCTAATGACGTTGCCGCCATACCCCCTCTTACACCATAACTAAAACCTGCCAATGCTCCTGCCCCTGTAGTTACTACACCACCCGGCCCTGTAACAAAACCTGACGCTCCAATAGCCGCACCTGTTGCTGTACCTGCTGCTGCTGACGCTCCAACTATTTTCCATCCGTATGGAAGCATCATGCTTATAGAATTGGCAGCTAAACTTACTGATAATTCTACAGGGTCATTTTTAAAAGCGTTCCAAGACTCCTGAAACCCTCTAGCTTGATGCCATCTGTACTCAGCACGACCTTGTTTGCCTGTCTCGCCCTCTTGTAAGTATTGAACTATTAGTTTAGCTGAGTCTTCAATATTACCACCGTCATCAAGGTTTCTTATTCCAAGAGCGTTTTCTAAAATAATATTACCAACATTACCCGTTGCCCACCCTTTTTCCCAAGAGTTACTTACAGAACTATAGTTAGAAACAAAGTCGTCTCTAATCTGTCTGTCAAACTTAGAGTCAAACCAAGTTTGGGCAACATCATATTTGTTAGACGCTAACCTTGCTTCATTTCTTACCTGTGCTATTTGAGTTGTTAAGGTTTCTTTTAACCTTTTTTCCCTTATCGTAGTAGGTACAAAATCTTTTACATCGTCAATGTTTACTCCAAGACCTGTCATGGCCTCATCGTTAATAGCTACTGCTAATTGTTTTGTTGCGTTGTGTTGCTGAATTGCTTCTTGTGTTATTTTACTAACACCTTTTTCTATATGAACATCAAAGTCTTCTTGTAATTCTTGAAGGTCAGTATCTTGAACAACGTCTCTTAGTTTGTTAGCTTCGGCTGTTAGTTCTTGGTATCGTGTGCCTGCATCCGACCTTCTAACACCGTTAACGTAAAAGTATCCGTAAGTTTCTTTATCCTCTTCACTTAAATATTTTTTCTTATATGGAGAGTCTGATAAGAAAAATAACTCCTCTCTAACTTCCTGAAGCCTGTCATACGCCTTTCTGTATGAGTCATAGTCTTGACCGTTTTTTCTAAAGAAATCATTTCTCTCAGCCTCTAGTGTATCAATCTCTTTCCAAGAGCCTTCAGCAAATTCCTGTGCTTCATCTTCAGTTTCAAAAGTAAAAACCTCACCTCTTAATTTTGCCTCTTCAAAAGCGGCCATACCACTCTTCTCATCCCACCATAATTTGTCAGAACCATAATCAACAGTACCTCCACCATCACGAGGAAATAATGTAGGATACGCTACAAACTTTCCGTCTACCTCACCTGATGCCATGAGCACAGTTGACTCTGTACCATCATCATTTATACGTGCGTTTGTACGCATAGTACGTGCCTTGTTCGCACGATTCATTTCGCTCATCTCCTCATCAGACATAGCCTCATCAGGTTTCTTTGCGTTGTCTCTAACGAATCTTTTTAGCTTTTCTGCCTCTGATGAATCAGAGAAAAATGTATCAAGGTCAATCTCTAATGGGTCTGCACTATACGGAGAGTACACCATCATAGCGTCACCTATTCCTGACTTTGTAAATATAAAACCATACTTAGAATATAGCCTCGTGAAATAAGGGATGGCATCATCCTCGTCTTGGTTTATGCTGTCGGGGGTTGTGTTTTTTAAGGCTGCCTGAAATTCTATGTCATTAGCAGCTATGTCTCCGCTTTCTAACGCTCTAGCGTCTTGGACAATTTTTTCCTGCTCCTGCTCTGCTTGTACTCTTATGTCAAGGTCAGCTTGGTTATCAATAGCATCTTGAGCAACTTGCTCTCTTGTACTAATACCTCTAGCAGCTTTTTCACGCTCTATGTTTTCAAACTCTGCTTCTGCAACTCCGGGAATTTCACTAGCAAGAGCTCTGTAGTCAGGGGAGTAAGCCTCAGGTTCAACCTCAACTTCAGGTTCAACAATCTCAGGTACAATGTTAGTATCTGATTGCTCCAATCCACCATCTTCCGATACTGAATCCGAAGTAGTGTCGTTTGGGTTTTTTTTTTCAACAACCTCTTCTACGACAGGAGATGCGTACATACTTTTAAACTCCTCAAATGTTTTGTCAAAAAGACCATCTCTAGTTACAACATCAAAAACTTTTGTTTGATATTCTTCGTCCTGAAATTGAACTTGAAACTCTTCAAAAGATTTGTCGTAATATCCGTCTCTAGTTATAACATCAAATAGTTTTTTAATTTTGTCGTCTGCCATTTCTTAGTTATTGTGTATTATTAATTTAATTCTAGCGATTCCATGTTTGACCTTACCGCAGGAACTTTATCTATTTTTTGTTGTCCTTGTACATAATCAAAAACACCGTCTGAACCTAAGGCTTTTCTAGACCTTTCAATAAGTCTCTTTAAATAAGCTGCTTGGTCAGCAGGAGTCATACCGTTTACTGAAAACTTGTCAACAACCACAGGGGTTGAGCTTCCGTCCAATATCTCTACGATACCACCTGAACCTTGCTTAACAGTATATAGCTCCATTCCCGGAAGGGATGTAACAAATCCTGTAAGATTCTGTGCAGTTTTTTGAGCATCATCTACCACGAATGAATTAACATTAAATCCTAACGTGTCCATTTCTGAAGTAACAACTCTTTTGTATGCGTCACTTTCACTTTCAGTTTTTGTGGTTTCATTACCTCCAAAACCATTTACATCACTTAGTGTTTGCCCAAATTTAATATTTGCTTGTTTAATTATTTTGTCAGTATCTTTTATCCTATCATTAGAAGACAAGAAGTAGTTTGAATATCCTTTCAAGAACTGCTCTTGAGTCATGTTCTTTTCAGGTTTTGCCTTATTAATAAAGTCAATTTCCTGATTATCTGAACCGTCAGCGTAGGTAATTATAATACCTTCTTTACTACGAGTAATAGTGCTAATATTATCGTTAGCTCCCTTTAAGAAATTTATAGCCTCATCAACCTGTTGGTCATTACCACTCCATAAATAGTTTATGTTAGATAAAATGTTTCCTTGCTCCTTGGCCTGTTTCCCTGTTGCTACTGAGACAGCACTAGGTTGTGATGCTCTCTGCCAATCAGATACTGAGACAGCTTTTTGGTCTTTGTTTATTTTATTTCTAATATCAACACGCATCCAAGAACGTATAGCTTCCTGTTGCTTTTTACCGTTTGCCTCATTTGGCTCACCAAACACAGGAACATTACGACCACCCTGTTTTTCCATAAGAATCATTTCAGGATGTGCTTTTGCCTCTGACGGACTTAAAGTAAAAGTATAGTTCTTTCCTGTATCACCTGCTGTTTTAACCACATTCTCTGTAAGTATAGACGTAAGGTTATAAGGGTCTCCAAACACAGCGTCTATAGCTGCGTTCTCTGCTTGAATATAAAGGTTAATAGAATCTTCTATACCCTTAGCGTTGTCCCCATACTTTATTCCTAACAAGTCAGCCTCTGCTTTAGATAGTGATTTTTGAGTTGGGTCTATTGTTGTAATATATGCTCCTGCCTGTTGTCGTGAACCGAAAACTCTTTCTAATGATGTCCACGCTCCTGTCTCATCAACAAACCTAGTTGTCACAGCACCCACATCAAACTCATCGTAATTAGTAAGTATCTGTCCTTGCAATGAGCTTACTGCCACAAACTGATTTTCGTTAGTAGTTAGCTCACGTAAACCTGTCTTAGAGTTAGTTCTCATCATAGCCGCAGTAACCTTTCCTGTCTCAGGATTAATGGCAAGCTCGCTGTTATTGAAATTAGCATATCCTTCTGCATTTTCCATCAGCCACACTTCAAGTTCTTGAGATGATGTAGCTATATCATTAGACTTCATACGAGCCATCTTGTCTGCGTAAACACTTTGATAATGCTCCTGTAAAGAAAACGCCTGCTCTGTTCCGTCAACTAAGTTCTGACGCATCTGAGTGTATTGACTTGGACTAAGCATACCGCTTTTTAGCAACTGCTCCTGCATCAACATTTGTTTCTGAGCCTTCTCACCAAAAGCTAACCCCCACTCTCTTATAGAGGTGCTCTCACCTTGAGGCTGATTGTTTAGCTGTTCTTGATATTTACGAGTCGCCTCATCAATAGCTCCTTTTTTTTCTGCTCTGAGTGTTACTTCATCCTGAATAGTTGATGTAAGATTGGCTGCGGCCTCTGTCCAATTTACTTGTACCTGTGGGTCACGAGGATTATATTTATAGTAACTCATAGTGTTAGTTAAAAGGGTTTAAAAAATCTATTGCCTGACCTGTTCGTGTCTTTACTCCTAATTGGTTTTTTCTAAAGTCTCTTGCCCATTTACCTGATTGTTTTGACATAAAAGCATTAAATTGAGCTTCGCTTGGGTTGTTCATTATTTCAGTAATATCTACACCATCATACACATTCGTAGCGGCTGCAAAATCAGAACTTGTGTCTGCTCTTTTAACGGCAGGTGCAAAATCAGTATCGCCTTGTTGACCTACTTGAGGTGTCATAATATCACCTTTTTGATATCCTTCCTGTGGAGTAGCCTTGAATCCTGCAGCACCTTGAGTAGATAATAAACCAATCTTATCATTTGTAGATGCTTGTTCTTGGTTTCTTCCAACAACGTTTGCCTGTCTTGCTCCTGAAGTTTTAGCGTATAATGGAGCTGCTGCTCCTATTGCTCCAACCGTATTAACCATCCCTTGCAACCCTTGGTTTGTCATCATAGCCGCTTTGTCTGCAGCGTTTGACGCAGCTTCTTGAGCTCCTGCCACCTCGCCTAAATCTAATTGAACACCTATGTCTCTTAATCTTGAATCCTCTTCAGCTTGTGCAGCTTCAAGGTCGAAAAGTCTATCACTCTGTGCGTCACGAACTTGCCCTTGTGCCTCTGTTTGTGCAGCTAAAAGCCTACCTGCTGTAGCAGCTCCACCTCTTTCGCTTTCAATACCTGCCTCAAGAGCTTGTGCTCCTGCTGATAATAAAGCCTCACGCTGTCTTTCAAATGGCTCTTTATTAATAGACAAGACATCCATATAATTTGTCTCTAGCTTTCTACGAGCTTCTGACATTTTATTTTTAACCTCAGCTAATGCTCTAGCTTCTTTTTTCTTAGCCCTACTAGCTGCGTCAAAAGACATTACCATTCCTGCTCCTGCTGACGCTACTGCTACCGATGCGGCTATTACTGCTCCTACTGCTGCTGCCATAACTACTGTATTATTTTGTGTTTGTTAATTAGGTGTTCGGGAAGTTCTCTGAAATTCTCTGTGTACAACTCTTTTTCTGCCTCTTCAACTGTTTCTGCATCTGTCCTGTATACACACGCCCACACACAATCTTCATGCATATAAGCTATTCTCTGTGTGCCCATTTCAGTTTGTAAAACCATTGGTGCTTTTATTCTTTTTACCTCTGCTTTATCTGTAATAATAGACATCTCTCCACTCATAAAAAATGATGGATGATTTGTCTTGTGTATAAAACTTATAACCACCATACCCTTTGGCATAAATATTTCCCTTGTGTATACACCATCTTTTATATGATGTTTTAAAGGCATAACATCTTCCATCTCAGGCGTATGATGCTCTAAAGCTCCGGGGACTGTTTTAATTTGTTGTCTAAATTCGGCAATTCTCTCCCATAACATACCTGTATGTGATGTTATTTCTTCAAGTATTTGAACGCCTTGCATTTCTTCAACCATGTAGCAAAGATACAAATTTTACGGATAACTTTTCATCACCTCACTCTCGACAGCAAATAGGTTTAT
>Ga0206129_10003561_pt1 | contig 17853 bp, 22 predicted proteins | sample Helgoland_Spring_8_FD_148616 | JGI IMG/M metagenome (GOLD analysis project Ga0206129, IMG submission 148616) | Pelagic subsurface seawater microbial communities from Kabeltonne, Helgoland, North Sea - Helgoland_Spring_Bloom_20160502_2 | ecosystem: Environmental > Aquatic > Marine > Epipelagic ...
GAAAGTGCGTATTGAGAGATGGCTGATCAATTATTATTAATGACTGCAGAATGCAGCGGATCGCTGCGGGGGCCAGCTGAGGAGAAGGTGGAAAGAGGAAACGTAGGCCAAAGTAGAAGCGGCTTCCAGCCGCTTGCCTCTGCATTAAAGCGGCTGGAAGCACGCTTCTACTTACGACGAGTGCGACGAAGAAAGGTGAGAGCAGCGCGCTATCTTTAGTGAAACAGCATCGCAGCTTTTTGCGAATAATTGGCACCCCACTCCTGTGCGTATCCCAAAGCACGTTGCGATTGCTCCAAACGCTCTGCCAAAGCTTGATGCGACAGCTGCTCCAACGCAGCAGCCCACGCGCTGAGATCTTCCAAGGGCAAATCCCAGCCGACCCCGTCGGCCTGTAATCCGCGCCAGGGCGTCTGGTCACTGATCAACACCGGAATGCCGACCTGCAGCGACTCCAACACGGTATAGCTGAAGTTCTCCGTCAGGCTCGGCATGAGGAGGGCGTGGTAAGAGAGACCTGAGACTTGAGGGGTGAGACTGGAGACTTGAGGGGGAGGAGATGAGGAGGAAGGTGGGACCTGAGAGTAGAGGCCTGAGACTTGAGACTTGAGAGCTGAGGGGGAAGGAGGGAGACCTGAGACCTGAGAGCTAAGGCCTGAGGGCTGCAGGCGGGTTTGGAGTGCCTCGGGTGATAACTGACCAATGAAATTGACTTGAATCGTGCTTGGCAGTTTGGCGCTGAGGCTGTGCAGCTTTGCTTCGTAAGCAGCACTACCGGAACCAATTAAATCGTAGACCACGGCTTGATCGGGGTGCGCCTGTGCGAATTCTTTGAGCAGCTCAAAGGCAAACGGTAGATTCTTCTCCGGTGACAAGCGGCCGAAATAGACCAGGCGGAGGGAGGTGGGTTGAGACTTGAGAGGCGAGACCTGAGACTTGAGGGATCCAGCTTTGCTGGAGTGTGAAGGTGGAAAAGTATTAAGGTGTGGAGGGAGAGCTGAGGGCGGAGGCCTGAGACTTGAGGGAGGAGCACTGAGAGTTGGGGGTTGTTCGTTGTTGGTTGTTGGTTGCCCTTTGCTTTCCACATTTGCGCTTCGTCCACTTGTTCCGGTTCGCTTCGCGCCCGGTCTTGTCGTCACTCCGTCCCTCGGAACACTTTCACTCCGCGCGAAGCGCGGTGCCATCGGCACTTCGCGGATCTGTGCGGCTGCGCCAAAAACGGCGTGGATCTGCTCAGACTCGCGCTCCGAGGCTGCGTGCCAAATGACGTCGCGATAGAGGCTGCGTACTTTCGCATAAGTCAACCAGGCTTGCTTGCGCACGCGATGATACGCCAAGGCCGCTGCAGAAAGATTGCCATGCGGGGCGAGCAGCACCGGGATTGCCTGAAGCGCACGCTCCTTTTGGCGCAATTTGAGATAGGTCCGTGTCAGCTCGGGTAGTGCGCCGTTCAAATAAATCCAGTCGGGCTGAACGAGTTGAACTTGTTCCAACAGTTGCGCAGCTAGATTCTTGCCATCCGTATAATAAACCGAGGCCTGCGCCTGCGGGTGCCAGGCATTCGGCTCTAGCTCGGTATACGCGCTGGACTCCAAGTAATCATGGTTGCGGGTGAAGATAAAAAACTGGTGCTCGGGATGCAGGTGATCGACCAAATTGATCAATGCCCGAACAGGGCCACCGCCGAGGGTGCCGGGTAAATAACTTTCGATGCAGACGAAGATTTTCAAAGTGTGCTACGCCTACGGCGTGATGATTAATGACTGATGATTAATAGGTGATGGCGAAGCAGTCTCACCGCGGTGGCCTGCGATTATGGAGTGAGAGAGTGGCTGGGGTTGTGCTGTTTTTTAACCGCTTATTTCCGCTTATTGGGTCTTCGCGATGCTTCGCCCGCACGAGCCGGGGCCAGTTCGGCAGACCTCGCAGACCATCTACGTGCTGCTCGCACTCCGTGGACGCTTATTACTGATACCATCGGTAATATTAGATCTGAAAGCTAAGAAAGTAGACCTGAATTTGAACCAACCGCTTCGCTAGAGAGCACAGAGCGGTCAGCTGCAGAGTTGAAATTTAAGTTGAGAGTTTTAGGGTCACTGAGGTGGCTTGGATTGGCCTGTTGGCGATCCTTTCATAAGCGTAAATAAGCGGTTCCCGGCGCAGCCGGTCTGGGTTACCTGACTTTGGTTCGTGGCTCTGGAAATAAGCGTTTATAATCGGGATAACAGAAATCACATCAGAAAAGCCCAATCATTCGTAATTTCGCTATCGCGGGCACCGCTCATTAACGCTTATTTAACGCTCATTATAAAGAATATGAATAAAGAGTATCTAAGTGATGAAGGTTATGAATTGATGGGCTCAGCCTTCGAGGTGCATCGAGAGATAAGTGGCGGCTTATCTGAAGAAATTTATCAAGAGAGCTTGGAATGGGAGTTGGGCTTGCGCAAGATCCCCTTCCTGCCGAAGTCAGAACTGAAAGTTTACTACAAAGGACATCTGCTCAACAAACGTTATATTCCGGATCTTCATGTCTACGGTGCGCTCATCGTAGAGCTCAAAGCTGTCAAAGCGCTGAACTCAGAGCACGAACAGCAACTACTGAACTATATGCACATCACAAAGAAAGCAGTGGGTTATTTGATTAATTTTGGTCCGCCTTCTGTGGAATGGAAACGTTTCATCCTTAAAGAATACATTCCAAAGCAATAATAAGCGTTCAATAAGCGTTAATAAGCGGTGCTCGGCGCAGCCGGTCTGGGCTTTGTAATGCTAAGATCAGTCATCACTCATACTGCCAGTTAAAATTGATTTGAGCCGATCTACGCCGGCTTCAGCAGTATAGGCTTCGGCACGCTTGCGATTTTCGCGGCGTTGCAAGTCAGTCAAGGGACCAAGCCGTAACGCATCCGATAAAATTGTCGGCCACATTCTCTCAGCTTCAGTCGGTAACTTGAACGAGTCTAAGGCCAAATCAGCCGCACCGCATGCAGTGCTGACAATCGGTTGGCAGCCATGGCGTAAAGACTCTGGAATCGTCATCCCCCACCCATCCGCACGACTCGGCTGAATCAGATAATCTGCGACGGCATAATAGGCTCCGACTTCTCCTGCAGGGACAGTGGCATGCCACTCAATCTTTGCTGCAATACCCAAGCGTTCTGCTAATAATTGTAGCTTACGACGAACCGGACCCTCGCCAAGTAAAGTCAGATGCCAGTCATATTCTTGGTCACCAAGGGCTGCAAATGCACGCAGCATTCGGTCTAAGCCTTTAAGTGAGATCAATCGCCCAACGTACAAGAACTGAACTTTAGAATTCTGCTCAAGATGCATCAGTTCGGGAAACTCAGACAACGGCTGATCATAATAAGCAAACCGATATACCGGCACGCGGCGCCGTAGAATACTCGAATAAAAATCAACGCCGCGTTGCCCAAGCGCCAACACACCATCTAACTGCGCACTCAAAGAATACCCATTCCATCGATATTTCAACCATCTCAGATAGCCCGCGTATCCATACTGCGATGGCGCCTCAGCATATGCAAAGACACGGCTTTTTCGCTGACGCGAAAATCGCCCAAACACTTCCCAAAGAGTCCCGTGCGTCTTGAAGCCGGTAAAGATATGCAGATGCTGCGCACTATCTTGAGGCTGTTCATTGGGCTTAATTCGCTCGCAACAAACCCCTTCAAAGCGTGGTGCTGGCCAGCCTGACTTTTGGAAGTCTGCAAGCAGATCTTGCTCCACTTTTAATGTGACCGATTGCACCCAATCAGCCCGAGCGAGCAGATTTAGAAAACCTTCTTGATGAAAGCTAGGGATGGGTTGCCAGAAGACTAGATGCATACTGAGAGCTGAGGGTAGATTCGATAGTGCCGCATGAAACCAACTTAAATTCAATCGCCGACCACCTGTTGGAAGCCTTTGAGTACACGTGTGACCACGCTCGACCAACGATAACGCTCGGCACGGGCTTGACCTTTTACAATTAATTGCTCCCGCAGGGCCTCATCTTCCACCACTGCCTTTAAGCCCTGGATGACCGATGCCGAATTATCAGGATCGATCCATACGGCTGCACCCGCCAACACTTCGGGAAGTGCGGTGCTCTGCCTTGCGACAATCGGCAAGCCTAGCGCCATCGCTTCGACGCCAATAATACCAAATGATTCTACCGCAGGCACATAGAGTAAGGCAGAGGCGCGTTGCATCTCGATCGCCAAATGCTCAGAACTTAAAAAGCCATGCCACAGCACATTATCCATGCCCCGCAGTTGCCCCACCCAAGGCTGTTCGTGCCGATCGCCGGCGATCCAGAGCTCGGCCTCTGGCATCTCCCGTTGCAGCACGCGGGCGACTTGAACTAGAGCGGCTGCGCCATCAAATGCATTCGCACCGCCGACGGATAAAAAACGTAGCCGCCGCTTAGGCGGCGTGACACCGCCCGCTTTAGGTGGCTCGAAAAAAGCCTCCCGCGCACCATTATAAACGGTATGCAGGGCTGCAGGATCGAATCGAAATCGATTGACCAATTGATCCTTCAAATAATCCGACACCGACAGCGACAGTTGACAACGTTGGCGACAACGGCGCAAGAACCACGCTTGCTTGATTCTCTCCCAACGATAACGAGCGCTCCCGTACCGCTTTAACGTAAGGGATGGCTCAAAATATGGAATCCCGTGGATGGTATTCACAAAAGGGATACGGTTTAAGCCTAGGATCAGTTCCATCGGCGCATAGACTAGATCGCGCCCCGCACAAATTCGATCCAAGCTCCACATCGAGGTGATTCCATAGAGCAAACGATTGCCCTTGTTGGACAACGGCAATACCACGATCTGCAGCGATGCCCAGCCATGCGCTTGCGACTGCGCCTGCCAGAGTGCGACCTGATCCTTCGCCAGTAGCACACGCAGATCGCAATCAGACCGCGCCCTCAAACCATTGAGCACTTCGATCACATGCTGGCCGACTCCCGTGTGGCGCTCGGGAATCGTGGCGCGCAGGTCCCAATAAATGTCGATCTTAAGCATTGCCAAGCCGCTCAAGCTGGTAGCTACCGTCGAGAATCCGCTTCGTCCACTCCTGGTTGTCTAGATACCATTGCACCGTTTTGCCGAAGCCGGACGCAAAGTCTTCTTTCGGCTGCCAGCCGAGTTCGTCTCTTATTTTGCTGGAGTCGATCGCGTAGCGCATATCGTGGCCGGGGCGGGCGGTTACAAAAGTGATCAAATCCTGGAAGGATTTGGAGTGCGAAAGTTTGAAGGTAGCAAAGGTCAGAAGGTGTCAGGTGTCGGGGGACTGGGGCGGGCCCCTTAATCTTTATTCCGCAATCATCGATCTTCTCCATAGGGTGCCTGTGACTCGGCCACCGCTGGAACTGATTGCTTGGGATAATTCTGACACACGGCATCCGCCACCCAGATGTCTTCGTCTAGTGCCTCCCATCGCAATGCACGTCCACCCACTCGCAGGAAAACTTGAGCCAGATCGGACGTTGAGGCATTGCACAAACGTGGATAATACTGAACCGGAAAGGCATGAGCCGAACCATCCGCTAAATCCAACTGGACCATTCCGTTTTTAAACGATACAGCCGTCGCAATGAAATCTTGAGTTAAATTATCCATGAACTTTATTCCACGATTCGATGAGAGTTACTTTATTGATTTCGACCAATTCGGCAAGTCTGATCAATTCAGCTCCTGGGAATCCGAAATTACGCGCCAAGGCGACCGGTTCTAGCCAAAACTTACATTCCAAGTCATCACGTTCGATATGAATATGTGCAGGTTCATTATCCTCTCGGCTATAAAAGTGAAAGCGGTATGGCCCAATCCGTAGTATTGTTGGCATCGATCAGTTTTGCATTAGCTGTTGATTTTTACGAATTACCAAGACGATCTAGTTTATAATCGCCGCTTAAAATGCGATCCGTCCACTCTCGATTGTCCAAATACCATTTTACGGTTTTGCGCAAGCCGCTGGCACAATCTTCTTTCGGCTGCCAGCCGAGTTCATCTCTTATTTTGCTGGAATCGATCGCGTAGCGCAAGTCGTGGCCGGGGCGATCAGTCACAAACGTGATCAAACGCTCGTAACCGAGCGGGTGTGAAGGTTTGAAGGTATTAAGGTCTGAAGGTGGTGGACCAGCTTTGCTGGCGTGGGAAGGTGGGATATCGGATATCGGGTCTCCCTGAGTGAGTTGCTCCTTTGCGGCCCCGAGGGCACCCCGCGCAGTCGTCCCTTCGGGACAAACACCTTCGTGTTTACCATCTACGTTCTGCCGAACTGCGTCATCCATGAGCTGGCATAGCGTGCGCACCAGCTCGAGATTCGTCCGCTCATTGTTGCCGCCGATGTTGTAGGTCTCGCCGACGCGGCCTTTGCTGAGCACGGCATACAGCGCTTCGGCGTGGTCCTTTACATACAGCCAGTCGCGGATGTTTTCGCCTTTGCCATACACGGGGATCGGCTCGCCGCGCAGGCATTTTAAAATGACCACGGGGATCAACTTCTCAGGAAATTGGTACGGTCCGTAATTGTTGGAGCAATTAGTCACCAACACCGGCAGTCCGTAAGTGTCGGCCCAAGCGCGGGCGAGGTGATCCGACGCGGCCTTCGACGCCGAATACGGTGAATGCGGATCGTAGGCGTGGGTCTCGGAGAAGCCGGGTGCATCGGGCGTGAGCGAGCCGTAGACTTCGTCGGTTGAGACGTGCAAAAATCTGAAAGATTTTTGAGTTGGCTGGTGGGAAGATGAGCCAGCGTTGCTGGCGTGCGAAGGTATGAAAGTATTAAGGTCGGAAGACTCTGCTGCGGACGAGACGGAGCTCGTCCCTCCCGCGGGCAAGCTTCGCCAGTAGGCTAAGCTTGCCTGAAGTAGGTTAAACGTGCCGACGATATTGGTCTGAATGAACTCACCGGGGCCATCGATCGAGCGATCGACGTGGCTCTCGGCGGCGAGGTGCATGACGGCGTCGGGTTGGTGCCTTTGAAAGAGATCTGAAAGCGACTTTTGACCATTTTCACCTTTACACTTTCCAACTTTTTCACCCACCGCCGCTGGCGATGCGAGGTCCATTTGCTCGAAAGTATAGTTCGGATTGCCCTCAAGGTCGGCGAGTGACTCTGAATTGCCGGCATACGTCAGCTTGTCGAGATTGATGACGCTGGCGCCCTTCTCTTCAATCAGTAGACGAACGAGATTGGAACCGATGAAACCGGATCCGCCGGTGACTAAAATTTTCATACATGGGGACCAGCGGAGCTGGTGTGTGACGAAGCGCGAGTAGCGCGTAGATGGTCTGCGAGGTCTGCCGAACTGGCCCCAGCTCGTGCGGGCGTAGCATCGCGAAGACCCAAGGGGTGATTGAGTTGGGTGCCTTTTGGGCAAGTAAAAGAACAAGGTGTTAAGGTAGAAGCGACACTCTTGTCGCTTTGTTCATTCAACAACTTGGTCATTCAAGCGACAAGAGTGTCGCTTCTAAGGGGACAAACGCCGCTACAACGACTGCGCAAAATACTCGATGGGTGGCAAAAATGGGTCAAATGTTTAAATTAAACATCCCTGATGACGTGGTGGCCGTCGGCTAGGAGGGATCTGAGTAATGTTTTGATTGGTTACCCTAAAGGCATAATCAGCGGAACAGTTCGCTGTGCGAGCCCGTGCGCACTAAAATCAACGTGCTCCCCTCGATTTTATAGATCAACAACCAATCCGGAGACAGGTGGCATTCTCGATGCCCTATATAATTGCCTGCCAACGCATGATCAAGATTACGCTCTGGAAGAAGTTCTTCAGCCTGGAGCAGGTCAATTGCTGCACCTAGCCTCTGCATCTCCTTTTGCTGACGTGCCGCTTTCTTGACCTCTTTCTTAAAGCGAGTCGTCGCTCTAACTTCTAGCATTCGACTCCGAGCTGCTTGAACATGTCCGCAGCCGAATCAAACTTCTCTAGCTTCTCGGGATGCTTGGCCTCTTCCATCGCGTCAAGTGTCTCTTGATTCGGAAGATGGCGCATGAAATCAACAACCTTCACCTTTTCTTTTTCGGTAAGACGTTCAATTTCCTGTATGATTTCTGCGGCGTTCATAATCATAAGTTTCGTTGAGGTTTGTGAATTTTTCAAGCTCGGAAATTACTTCGCAGATGTGATTCAGAATCACCGAATTCCTCCGCAGCAAAGAACTCATCCTTCAGAGTGGACTAGCTGCTTCACCCGATGCGCCACTTCCCGCTTCGACTGCCGCAGTAATGCGACCTCGGATTCGGTCAGCCGACGGGGTGCGGATGAGATAACGTGCTTCAGAGCTCGTAAGGCAGTCCTAGTCGAAGCCGAAGCGCTCTCGCCGCCAATCTCGGAGGGTTTCCCCATGTTCACTTGTGAGTTCATGAATTTGTGTATTTTCGACTGAAAGCTTCGCCGAATACGGCTTACCTGCCAAGACCGTGGCACCAGGGACGGCGTCCCTCCACATCTGGCGATCACTTCTCCATCGGCGCAGCCACTTGAGACGCTTCCGCCATTGGTCAGGCGGGGCAACGCGACGAAAAAAAGGGGCCAGCGGAACTGGAGAGAGTTGAGCTCCATAAGGAGAATAGCTGAATGGAAAGTTGCGAAGATGTAGGCGCGCCTAGGTTTGTTCAACAAAATTTGAACAGAGTGAAAAATGAGGTGGGACCAGCGTTGCTGGTGTGGGAAAGTTGAAAGTATAAAAGTAGTAAGGGGCTGAGAGTTGGGAGGGCGGACGAAGCACGACAGTGCGAAGATGCTTCTGAGCCCCGCCGTAAGGGTAGCGAATGAAATGAGTCGGGGGTGAACCGAAGGTTTGCCCTGAGCGAAGCGAAGGGTGACTGAACTGGGTGCCCTCTGGGCAAGTGAAGGAACAGACTTGCACCCAGGGGCGTAATAAAGGGCTGAGATGGTAAACTGTCTACGGACGACGCGGAGGTCGTCCCTCCCATGCGGGAGGCAGTGTTCGCGGTGTCTGTGGCGCTGCTCCCCGATCTGACGATCGAGGCCACGGCGAGCTGGCACTGCGGCTCTGGGGAAAAACCTGAGGGAGGAGAGAGCAGACCTGAAAGCGGCGTGGATTAAAGCGCCATAAAGGGCCTTGGCTCGCGCAGAGGCGCGGTGGCGCTGAGCGGGATAGATGAAATACCGTGCTCCCCGATCTGACGATCGAGGCCACGGTGGGCTGGCTCTGCGGCGGACGGGGCGGAAACCTGAGGGAGGAGAGTGACTGCTGCGCTGGAGTGATTCAGCCTACGGCTGAGTGCAGTGGTAGAGTGGAGGTAATCATAAGCTTCCTGGAATGATTATCTCAGCCCAGAGGTGGCATCTTGAGCGAAATGTAAGATTCGACGCACAGATACGAACTTTGCGGATTTATCATAGATGAAGTAGATCGCGTATGGGAAACGCTCGGTCATCGCCATTCGATGGGATCCAAATCGAAGGCGGAAGGCTAAAGGGCGTCTCTGTATACGGGCGAATTCAGCATCCACGCTGCGGACAAACTCGCTGCCAAGACCGGCCACTTTACCTTCATAGCAATCAAATGCTTCGATCAGGTCGGCTTCAGCCTGGGAACTGACGATAAACTCAATCACTGGCACGCGATAAAAGCCGCGCCTTCACATCAGCCCAAGAGCTCCCCTCGTGGGGGTCATCATTGTAGGCACCGGCACTTTCATCCAAAACCTGGCGGTGCCAAGCCGGCAATGGCAAGCTCGCGTCCTCTCGAACGTCATCCCAGAGAGCTTCGACGAGTAGAAGCTTTTCCGGCACACTCAGCTGGCTAATTCCAGGAATATCTGCGGTTTTCATTGATAATGAAGGTATAAAAAGCGGACTCTTTTGCAACTATATTAAGGCAAAGGAAAACAGAGAAGCGCAGAGGGAATACGTTTGAAAACAGGAACAGTGGCCACGGGTGCTGGCACTGAGGCGGACGGGGCGGAAACCTGAGGGAGGAGAGAGCAGACCTGAAAGTGGCGTCGATTAAAGCGTCATAAAGTGCCTTGGCTCGCGCAGAGGCGCGGTGGCGCTGAGCTGGATAGATGAAATACGGTGCTCCCCGATCTGACGATCGAGGCCACGGTGGGCTAGCTCTGCGGCTCCGGGGCGGAAACCTGAGGGAGGAGAGAGCAGACCTGAAAGGGCCTTGGCTCGCGCAGAGGCGCGGTGGCGCTGAGCTGGATAGATGAAATACGGTGCTCCCCGATCTGACGATCGAGGCCACGGTGAGCTAGCTCTGCGGCTCCGGGGCGGAAACCTGAGGGATGAGGGAGCAGACCTAAAAGGGCCTTGGCTCGCGCAGAGGCGCGGTGGCGCTGAGCTGGATAGATGAAATACGGTGCTCCCCGATCTGACGATCGAGGCCACGGGTGCTAGCTCTGCGGCTGCGGGGCGGAAACCTGAGGGAGGAGAGAGCAGACCTGAAAATTGCTGGCATTGACGCGGACGGGGCGGTGGCACCGGGGACGGCGTCCCTGCAGTGAATCGGGATCTGACTTAACTTCGTGCTTGAACTCGTTCTTGTATCCACGCCGGGTCACGGGAGGCATGGAAGACTCCGACAACCAACCAAAATGACTCCATCTCGGTATAGTAGAGCAGATAGGGGCCTGAATCGAATGGATAGATTCTCCAATCATTTTTACGAGTATGGAAGAGCAACGGATTTAACTCCAAGACCGCGATGATACTATCATACTCGGCGACAATTCATTCGGCTTTTTCAACGGACAGAGCTAGGTGGTAATCATAGATAGCTTGAAGATCTTCAACCACTACCGACGGCCCAATCTTCAGCTGCTTTCTCACCGTTTTAGTTGCGCACGTGCCTCGGAGGGAGACAGTACCTGCGATGGTTCTTGCTGAACAGCCTTCAGGCGCTGGGCCAATGTGCTCAAATGTGACGGGTGAACCTCTATCTCAGGTGTTGCTCGACGCACTTGCTCCCACAGCTCATCGATCAACTTAATCTGCTGATCGACGGGCGCTTGTTTGATCTGAGGAAAGTCTGAAAGCTTTAACAACATAAGTGACATCAATGACCTTAATCGTCGTTTAAGTCAAGAGGTTGGCAGTGCTGAACTGTTGAACCTAAGATTACGCAGCAACTGGTTACTGCGAAAGAGGGCTGTTAGCTTGTGCAGGATGTTCACGCGGAGACGCGGAGACACAGAGCTGGCTTCGGCCCAATGCAGACACCGGGGACGGCGCCCCTGCAGTGAATGGGGATCGGATCGGCCTGTTGTGGTGCAAAATAGGCAGTCCAATTTTCCATGTTTTCTGACGGGGCGAGGTCGGAGAGCAGAGCTTTCGGACGACGCGGAGGTCGTCCCTCCCGCGGCGGGAAATGCGGACATCGAGACGATGCCCCTCCAACAGTGCTGGCATTGAGGCGGACGACGCGGAGGTCGTCCCTCCCGCGGCGGGAAATGCGGACATCGAGACGCTGCCCCTCCAACAGTGCTGGCATTGAGGCGGACGACGCGGAGGTCGTCCCTCCCGCGGCGGGAAATGCGGACATCGAGACGATGCCCCTCCAGCAGTGCTGGCATTGAGGCGGACGACGCGGAGGTCGTCCCTCCCGCGGCGGGAAATGCGGACATCGAGACGATGTCCCTCCAACAGAAATGAAGTCTCAGCTTTGTTCCTTCGGTTTACCCCCGACTCATTTCATTCGCTACCCTGACGGCGGGGCTCAGAAGCATCTGCGCACTGTCGTGCTTCGTCAGCCCTCAAGTCTGTTCCTTCACTTGCCCAGAGGGCCCCCAGTTCAGTCACCCTTCGCTTCGCTCAGGGCAAACCTTCGGTTTACCCCCGACTCATTTCATTCGCTACCCTTACGGCGGGGCTCAGAAGCATCTGCGCACTGTCGTGCTTCGTCACCCCTCACCCCCCCTTAATACGTCGGGCGATACAGATTTCGCGCTTTTTGACGACGGTAGTTGGCGGCTTCCTTGGCGACCGAGTCGAACTCCATCGGCTGGCCGTTGAGCGCTTTCCACTTACTGCAGGCGCCGCTCCACGCTTCGGCGGCAATATCCGCAGCGAGGGCAAATTGACTCTCTGAAAAATTCTCTTTCTCGGCGTACAGCGTGAGCGCGACAGGCGCCTGGCCTGCGGTATCGTGCGTTACCTGCCACAGTAAGTCCAGCTGCTCATGTGCTGTATGTGGCACATAAAAGTCGCGCGTCTCTGCTCCGATTTGTAACTCCGCGCGACAGAAGCCCATCTTCTTTAACACAAAGCGAAAGTCAGACCATAAATTTATGACACTATCGGCGCGCTCGGCTTCGACCACCAGCCAGTTTTTTAAATACAGCGCATTGCGGGTATCTTGACGGGATTGCAACGAGTCGGCCAGCAGCACCCGGAGGCTCGCAGTCGAGATTTTCTGTCCACGCACGGCAAACAAAAAAACCATAAACGCAAATCCTAGGAAGATCGGGAAGTGGCGGCCACGATCGGCAAAAGCCAACAAGCCACCAACCAGAGCGAACAAGGAAATCGCATACAGAACCAACACCGCGCTGCGCCCCGAGAGGCCAGTTCTGATCAACCGGTGATGAATGTGTCCTCGATCTGGGCGAAACAGTGGCAGCCCTTGAATCGCTCGACGAGTCATCGCAAAGAGCACATCGACAATCGGCAATGCCAGCGCCAGCGCAGGTGCAAGCAATGCGGCGAGGATCGCACCTTTTTCGGCATTCAGCAACGACAGCGCGGCAATTACATAGCCGATCATGTACGCGCCGGAGTCCCCCATATAGCACTTAGCTGGGGGGAAGTTATGAAACAAGAAACCCAGAATCGCGCCGACCATCCCCAGCGCCAAAATCGACGAAAACACAATCCCCCGCGCAATGCCTAAATAAACCAGTAGCGCCATCAGCAACAGCCCCACTCCGCCAGCCAGGCCATCCAAGCCGTCGATCAAATTGATCAAATTCATAATTGCCACGAACCAGCCGATGGTCAGCACAAAGCTGATCAGCGGGTGATCCACTGTCGTTGTCGTGAACGGAATCTCAAAGCTGGCAATCGACAGCCCACACTTGTACGCGGCCGCGGCAATTAGGATCTGTGCGCCTAACTTTAGCTTGGCGCCGAGCGGGCGGAAGTCGTCGATCAAGCCGAGCGCGAACGCCGCCACCGCACCGCCGACGACTGCAAAGTGCATCAAGGTCTGATTGTCGACCGGGTTCAACTGAAAGAAGCAGAGCAGATAGGTCAGCCCAAAACCCGTGGCAATCCCGACCCCGCCGATCCGGGGGATCACGCCACTGTGAGTATGGTGGTGCTGCGGGTCGGCAGCGCCCCCTTGCCCAACACCCGCCAGCAGCAAACCGTGGATCACCAGCCACGAAGAAAAGCAGCCGAGCAAGATAAAAAAGATGATGGGGAAAAGCACGATGATTGTTGGATAGAAATCTGATGCAAATGGCAATGTAAATGCCACAGGCTGGGGTTAAATACCCCAGGAGTGCGGTGCAGTGCCCATCTGTAGCGACTGGGTTTATCCCAGGAGTGCAATCGCAGTAGCGGGCAACCGTTATCGCGGGGTAAACCCGCTCGCTACAAAACCTTCGGCAATCGTCGTAGCGGGCACCCGTTATCGCGGGGTAAACCCGCTCGCTACAAAACCTTCGGCAATCGTCACAGGTGACTGTAGCTGCGATCCAATCCGTAGCGACTGGGTTTATCCCAGGACTGCAATCGCAGTAGCGGGCACCCGTTATCGCGGGGTAAACCCGCTCGCTACAAAACCTTCGGCAATCGTCACAGGTAACTGTAGCTGCGATCCATCTGTAGCGACTGGGTTTATCCCAGGAGTGCGCTGCGATCCAATCCGTAGCGACTGGGTTTATCCCAGGAGTGCAATCGCAGTAGCGGGCACCCGTTATCGCGGGGTCAACCCGCTCGCTACAAAATCTTCGGATCAGATAATGTCTTGCTGAGCCTCATTGGGCTTGCTGAAAAAACTGGCGCCGCCAAGTGCGGCCATAATTATTGGCATCAGTTTTTGCATACGCCCCTGCCAAGTGCGCAAGGTACTGATCCGCTGGGCCGCGTGCAGCCGCAGTGCTGGATCGGCTTCCGATTCGATCAGCGCGGCAATGGCGTCCAAACGCCCGCCGCCTGACTCTAAATGCGGCGCAAATTGATCGCGAACAAAGCCATGCACCAGACGCTTCATCGACAGCTCGGGTTGATAATGATCCTTGCGACTGCCGGCGACATACTGCACCTTGACCGCGCCGAGTTGGCGTAACAATTTCAGGCCTTGGCTAACCGAACCTCGACTTATGCCGAGCCGCGCAGCCAACGCATCAAAGGTCTGCGGCGACTGAGCACAAAACAAGCATCCGTAAATTTCACCGACCGAACGCGGTAAGCCGATCAAACTGGCGGCGCGAATAAACACTTCGATCGTCGAACTTTCCCACGGCGATAAGCCTGTGGGTGCGGGTGTGGGATCTATGCGCGGAGCTTCCATGGTCGGATATAAAAGCGCTATGCAATAACAGGACTCTATTTTGTTCAAGTTTTTTTGAACAAAACAAACGAAGGTCGCCATCGTGCCGGGCTCCCGCAGTGGGTGCGCCATCGGCAAGGGATCAGTAAACAGAGTCCAGCCACTGAGAGCGCAGCGCTCGTGCCGATTCGCTGCAGAAAAATATGCTGCGCCGCCGCGAGCCATTCTGCAGAATGCCTAAAAGAACTTCTTTAGATGGATCCACCAAGTCGCCGCGAGGCTGACGAGCAACAACAGCGTACCTGAAATTCGCAAAAAGTTTCTAAATTTCGGATACCTAATCGCATTACTCACTCCAAACAGTTGATTGCAAATGCTGCCGCGCATCTGACGCTTGGCCTCGTCGGAGCTCGTTAGTAAAAAGATGCCGAGCACGCCAGGAAGAATGCAGAGCGCAATTTTGATCACCAGCAGCGCGAAGCTAATATTGAGTAATTCCATAAGAATAAAGTATAGGGGTCTGACTAGTGTAAAGGCTTGAGAATTAAACGATCGCAAAGGTAGATGGGACTTTTAGGGATTTTGCAAAGTTTAAAATGCGGGACCCTTGCGACGTTAATTACTGATGGCTGATGACGGAGCCGTCAGGATCTGTGGACCCGCGGAATGCCCGGAGGAATACAGTGTAGGCATCGACACGATGCCGCTGATGCGGACGACACGGAGGTCGTCCCTCCCAATAACTCGGCATTGAGTTCTGCTTCTCCTCCATGTGACCATTGAGTTCACTTCTGTCCCTCAGCCCTCAAATCTCAGGCCTCAAGTCTCTGAGCCCAAGTCTCTGCCCTCAAGTCTCAGGCCTCATCCCTCAGGCCTCAAGTCTCAGAGCCCGGTTCCACGCGACACAGTCTGCATAGCATACCTGAGACCCCCCAAAAAGATCGAGTGCGCTGCCGATGGTCAGATCAACCTTGCCCCCACTTAAATCATGCACGGTTTGCAGGTCGTTGAAGGCATGCACCCCACCGGCATAGGTCACCGGGATGGTCGCGTGTGCGCCGAGAAACTCAACTAAGCGGGTATCAATGCCTTGGCACTTGCCCTCGACGTCGGCGGCATGGACCAAGAACTCGTCGCAGCTCAGCGCCAGCTGGCGCAGTGTTGCCGCGTCCAAAATAAGATCTGTCGATGTTTGCCAGCGATTCATCGCAACGACCCAGCCCGCGCCATCCGAGCGGCAACTCAGGTCCAAAACAAGCCGCTCTTTACCGACTGCGGCAACCAGCGCAGCTAGGCGCTCTGCGCGGAAATGACCGTTGTCGTCAAATAGCCACGACGTAACAATCACATGGCTCGCGCCCGCCTCCAGCCACGCGCTCGCATTTTCACGCTGTATCCCGCCGCCGATCTGCAAGCCACCCGGATAGGCCGCCAATGCCTCACGCGCGGCGCGATCATTGTCGGGGCCCAACTTGATCACATGGCCACCAACCAACGCGTCTTTTCGATACAGATCGCCATAATAGCCTGCGGGCCGATCACTCTCAAAATTTGTCTGCAAGCCGGCGCCATCGTCACTCAGAGTGCCGCCGACGATTTGCTTCACCTTACCAGCATGGAGATCGATACAGGGGCGAAATAAAGTCATAACAGTAAAAATAGCATCGCAAAAGATTGAATGGAGCCGAAAAATTTGAATCGTCTTATAGTGTTGCCATTTATTTCCAATTCACTAAAGATTAATTTTTTAACTCTTCAAATTATGAAACTTACCCAACAAATAACTTTCGCACTGCTGACATGCTTGGCTTGCAGTTTGGCCCCAGCATTATCAGCTCAAACAGAACCCGCGCCGCTGACCGAGACAGAAGATGCTACACTGGCAGCCGACGTTACTGAGCTGGTCAAACAAGCGCGGGCGGCGAACCCGGGTCTCGACCTGTCCGATCCAGTTGCCGTCCAACAGGCGATCGAAGCATTGATGGCTGAATCTTACCTCTTAGTACCTGTGCCAACCGCAGCGGAAATCCAAATCATCGCAGAGACGGTGATGATGGCATTTATGGCGGAAATTCAAGCCGACCCCGACATCGATGCGAATGCGGTGATCGCCAACGTATCCTCCGCCATCCTGACCGCCACCGTGGCAGGATTAGAAGCCGCCGCTGCAGCCGCCCCCGAAGGCAGTAGCACTCCATCTGCAACTGCAGCCATTGCCGCGGCCTCCACCGGGATAGTCGGAGCAGCTGCTGCAGCCAGTTCCGGTACTGACAGCTTCGCAGCGACGGTTGCTGCCGCCTCTGGTGGCGCGGTCACAGGCGCAGTCACAGCAACCGCTGGCAGCTCCACAACTACAACTGACGCAATTACCGCCGCCTCCGGCGGCGCGGTCACAGGCGCAGTCGCAGCAACCGTTCGCAGCACCACATCTACAACTGACGCAATTACCGCCGCCTCCGGTGGCGCGGTCACAGGCGCAGTCGCAGCAACCGCTGGCAGCACTACATCTACAACTGACGCAATTACCGCCGCCGCTGGTGGCGCGGTCACAGGCGCAGTCACAGCAACCGCAGGCAGCACCACTTCTACAACGGACGCAATTACCGCCGCCTCCGGTGGCGCGGTCACAGGCGCAGTCACAGCAACCGCTGGCAGCACCACAACTTCAACGGACGCAATTAAAGCAGCCGCTGGTGGCGCGGTCACAGGCGCAGTCGCAGCAACCGCTGGCAGCACCACTTCTTCAACTGACGCGATTGCGGCAGCCTCCAACGGCGCCGTCACAGGAGCAGTCGAGGCAATCGAGGCGGCAGCAGAAGCCGAGGGCCAAGGCGATCAGGGTGACGACGACCAAGGTGAGGACGGCGACGATCAAGGCGAGGACGGTGACGATCTGGTGGCTGCGGCCGCGCAAGCGGCGACATCTGGTGCCACGGAAGCGGCGGTTAATTCAGCCGAGGGACTCGACGACCAGCTGGCGGCACTTCAAGCAGCGACCTCTGGGGCAACTCAAGCTGCCCTAGCGACGGGTGATGACGGCCTCGCTGATGAAATTTCCACCGGTGCAACAGAAGGTGCCACCGAGGCAGGCCTCGATTCGGCAACAGCTGAAGCTGCTGTGGAGAATGCCGTGCAAGTGACTACCAACAATGCTGAGGGTGAGGACCAAGGGAATGAGCCAGTCATCACACCCGACGTTGACGACACAGAAGATGACGATACCACGGTGACCAGTCCTGCTAGCTAATAAAGTGAATCGAAGTCCGACGATCGCGATTCAAGCGTAATTTTCAAACCCCCCAGTTCGCTGGGGGGTTTTCTTTGCTCCAACAACAACAGCTTCGATCTG
>Ga0206129_10003564_pt1 | contig 17849 bp, 6 predicted proteins | sample Helgoland_Spring_8_FD_148616 | JGI IMG/M metagenome (GOLD analysis project Ga0206129, IMG submission 148616) | Pelagic subsurface seawater microbial communities from Kabeltonne, Helgoland, North Sea - Helgoland_Spring_Bloom_20160502_2 | ecosystem: Environmental > Aquatic > Marine > Epipelagic ...
ACAAATCGCGATTGTTGAGATAATTTTTCCTTTTGATCATGTAATGTGATTCCTTTTATATGCGTATATTATACAGCCTATAAATATACTTATCAAGTAAAAAAACAAGGATTTGATAAATGGCATCACTATTTGATATGGGATCAAAATTCGCTAAGAATCCGCAGAACTTTGTGCAAAATGCAGGTTCTCAGATACAGAGCATTGCGGCTAAAGCAATTCCAGCTGGTCTGGATGCGAGTGCTAGTAGACTATTTCAAAGTGGATTAAACTTTGGCGGAGCGAATGTACCTAGTGCTAACGGCGAATTTACTGCACAGTTTGCACAAACTGACAACAGAGTGCGATTGGCACTAAGCCCTGGCAGTGGTCCTATGTTATACAAAGATCCTACTAACAGTGTTCTTGCTCCGCTGGTTAGCACAGGCGGAATATTATTTCCTTATACCCCGACAATCAGTGTAAGTCACAGTGCGCAGTATGCAGGCACACATCCAACACACAGCAACTATGTGCAGCATAGTTACAATGCAAGTGCAGTTGACAGTATCACTGTAGATGGATATTTTACAGCAAACGACGGTGATGAAGCAACTTATGTGTTAGCAGTGTTGCACTTCCTACGCAGTGCTTATAAAATGTTTTTTGGCAATGATAGACTAGCAGGCACGCCACCGCCTGTACTAAGATTAAGTGGACACGGCGCACTAAATTACAATAGTGTACCATGTGTGCTACAAAACTTTGCAGAGATTATGCCTGCTGACAGAGATTACATTGAAGTACCCGGTAGAGGAACACTTGTTCCAAGTTATCTAGCAATGACTCTTAACTTATTGCCAATCTACAGCAAGAATCAAATTGGCAACTTTAGTCTCGACAGTTTTGCAAGAGGAGACTTAATGGGCAATGCTAGTGGCACCGGAGGATTCCTATAATGGCTACAACATATCGCAGCGATAGTCCATATGCAGACACGCAACAGTATAGTTACTATTTGGATATTATGACACCACGCTTTATTCGTCCAGCAAAAGATGATGTTTTGCATACACTAACACTAGTGCATCAGTACAGACCTGACCTACTAGCATTTGACTTGTATAAAAATTCAAACTTGTGGTGGGTATTCCAAGCTCGCAATCCAAATGCATTTGAAGATCCAATTTGGGACTTTAGAACTGGTGTAAGATTTTACATTCCTAAAAAGGATAGAATAGAACAGACATTGGGAATCTAATATGGCAAAACGTAGAGAGACTCTGCCCAACGGAACTGTATATGAATATGATCCAACAACAGGTGTTGGAACACTTGTTAAACAGGGTGACCCACTTATTGGCGGAACTAACGATCCTGTACCAAACGATTTCAGTCTTTATGAACCACCGGCTGCAAATCCTATTAATATACCTGCAGGAACACCTGTTACTAACGCTGCAAAAATAGATTGGAGTGATGTTGCTACCGATGATGGACTAAGCGATTATGCTGAAAACTTTGCAAAAGTAGAACCTGTAGGTCAAACAAGTTATCCCTATAAAAAACCTAGCCCAGATGCACCAGAAGATCTTCCAGGTATGGAAGGCGATGACGATTTTGGCGGTACATCTTCTTTAATCACCAGCGAAGATGGCAGCGAAACAGGCGCAACTGTAGGATTAAACACAGATCCTAAAAGTGTTACTCAAGTTAGTAATCCCAAGGATGCAACGAGTATTAATGCTAGTGCAGGTGTGTTTGACGCGGACCTAAATGAAATTAAGATCGAGCCTAGACCAAACGAACTTAATGTCTTTAGTAGTTACACTTATAATATTGCACTGTATATGCTGAACAGCAAAAGTTATGTGAACCTATTAACTAAGCCAAACAGTCCACGTGAAGTGTTAGATGATAGTTTATTACTAATGCGTGATGGCGGTACAGGTACACAGCCAGAGAATGCTCTAGAGCGAGAACTAGGATTCTTTAATGATTTTTATATTGATAATTTAGAATTAACTAACGTTGCAATTGGCCCTAGTAAGAGAAAACAAAATACAAACGTAACTGATGTTTCATTTACAATCACTGAGCCGCGTGGTGTGACACTGATAGAAAAACTACGCAATGCTGCAAAGACAACACTAGAACACACCAAAGAAAAATATATTCATGCGCCCTACTTGCTTGAAATAAAATTTAAAGGTTATGACGAACTTGGTCAACCAATGATGGCACCCAGCAAGCCCAAGTATATTCCTATTAAGATTACGGATATTAGATTTGAAGTTACTAGCATGGGCACAGAGTATAAAGTTAAAGCAATACCCTATGCACACAGTTTATTTGGACAAATTAACAGTACAATACCAATGAACATGGAACTTAGTGCAACTACAATTGGTGATATTTTTAATAGTGGCGGCAACGAAATTATACAAACTACAGAAGACGTTAGAGTTTTTTCTGGGCCAGGAGGGCAAGAACAAACAATACAAAAGAAAACTGTGGAAAAATACGGCGATAGTTTTAAAACTCTGGCAGAAGTACTAACTGAAAATCAAAAGAAACGTACACAGCCAACTATTAAAAAAACAAAAAAGATGCCATCCAATCCGGGTGACAGAAGCGGCGGCTATGAAGAAGTAGAAGTTCCGCCGGCGGCAGAAGGCTATGATACCTATAGTTTTAAAATTGCCAGCCAAATTGCAAATGCAAAACTAAATGTAGAAGCAATATTTGATGCACTGGATACACCTGCACCAACAGGGCAGAAAAAAGACGACGGTAAAGCAAACAAAAGTCAGTTCCAGGCATATGCTGCAAGTTTTGGTGGCGGGATAAGCCTTGACAAGGATAAGAAAACATTTAAAATAAACGCTGGTACTGATGTTACTAAACTGCTGAACCTTGTTATTATGCACAGTGATTACATGGATAAAAATATCGACGAAGTTGCATCAAAAGGCGTTAGTGAAGGCAAGGGTATAAAGTGGTTTAAGATTAAACCTGTTATAATAAGTGCTGAAGGTGACGGCAAGGGATTTGATGGCAAAGACGGAAGATACAAATATCATGTTGAATATGTTGTTGAGCCTAGTGTAATTTACTATCATGATTTTCCATGGGCACCTAAGAGCAAGCCAAAAGGACTGGGATATCACAAAGTATATGACTATATCTTTAGCGGTAAAAACACAGAAGTGCTTGACTTTAAGTTAGATTTTAAGACAGCGTTTATGCAGGTTATGACAGCAGGCACAGGTTCAAAGTTTGCTGATAAGAGTGCAGACAATGATTTTAGTCCGCTAGTGAAAGAACAACCGCTAAGTGCAGAAGGTAATAGCACAAACGGCAAAGACAGTCTTACTAGAGCACGAGCTAAAGATTTGTTTAGTAGTGTTATGAGTGACGGTGTTGACATGGTGGCTCTTGACATGAGAATTATAGGCGATCCTGCGTATCTTCCAACCAGTGATGCTTATTGGCAAGATAAAATTAGAAAAGGACAACAGTATACAAGTGCTTATATGCCTGACGGAACAATTAATTATGAACTAAGTATGCCATTCTGTCAGGTTAATTTAAGAACACCTGTAGATTATGATGACATAACAGGACTAGCAAATGTTACTGCAACAACAAACAGTACTTTTAGCGGCATTTATAAAATAACACAAATATCAAGTACGTTTGCTGGTGGTATATTTCAGCAAAAACTAACAGGTATACGAGCTCCTCTACAGCCAACTAAAAATGGTGTAGCAAGAGATGAATCAGATAATGCTGGAAAAGAACGCAAGGCAGTTGTTGAAGACCAAGAAAAAGCAACGAATACTACAGAAGGCACACCTATACAATCAGGCGGAGCAGAAGGCGAATTTGGCGGCATAACTAATCAGAAGGCAACAGTAGTCGACACTGCAGCAAACGAAGATATTGACTATGGCGAAACACCACCATATACTAGTGCTACAGTTAACAATGCACAAACTGCAGAGATTGCTAGAGGACCAGATCAAACAGTAACTACTATACCAGATGTAAATGCAGATTTAAGCAGTAGTTGGAATCCTCCGGCTGACGTATTGCAAAATGCACCACCAACATTTACTCCTACTCCACCACCAGTGAGAGTAGTAACACCTGACGCATTAGAAGATCAAACAGTAGAGACGATATAACATGGCAGTAGATATTTCAAAACAAGGCGCCAAAGGCGGCGATAGTGGTTATGATACCAGTCAACTAAGAGGCGTTAGAGAAGAACGCGGCATTGTTACTGGCGTTGTAAAAGCAAACGTGCATCCAACAAACATGGGTGTAATTAAAATTTGGATCCCTACTTTTAGTACTGATGAAAATGATAAAACACAATGGCGTAGTGTGCGTTACTGTAGTCCTTTTTACAGTCGTGTTGACAACAGTGGCGTTGGTGACACTTACTTTGGCACTAAAGTAACTGCTGGTATAGTTACGCCACCGCCTGACCTCGGAACAAAAGTACTAGCATTTTTCCCTGAAGGGCGCAACAGTGAAGGCTATTACTTTGCGTGTGTTCCTGATTTGTATATGATGCAAACACTGCCTGAAGCAACTATCAGTGACGGTGTTGCTGCAGGTGAGTTCAATGACAGTCCAAGTGGCACACATCACACAGGCAAGATTACAAACTGGCGCACACAGACACGCCCTGAAGATTTCTTTACACAGGACACCCTTGTTAAACAAGGTCTGAGTGATGATCGTGTAAGAGGACTTAACAACAGTGGATACATGCGAGAAACGCCCGCAGAAATTATAGGTATTGCAAGTAAAGGTCGCAGAATTACGACCCAAGGTCAAGACTTTACTGTAACCTATAACTCTCAAATTAAGAATCCTGACACTGCTGATAAAAAGATTTTAGAAGGATTGCTAGGCCCTACTGCAAGACGCAAAGGACATAGTATAGCACTAGATGACGGTGATGTTGATGGCAACAGCAACCAAATACGTTTGCGTACCAGTACCGGTCATCAAATACTATTAAATGACACTGAAGGTGTTGTATATGTTGGCAACAGTGATGGTAGTTGCTGGATTGAACTAAGCAACGAAGGCACAATGGATGTGTATGCACAGGACAGTATTAACTTCCGCAGCACAAACATTAACTTCCATGCAGATGAAAACATAAAGTTTCACAGCAAAGGATTTACACAGATTGTTGCAGATCAGCAAATGCATGTGCAGGGCAAGAAACAACTAGTAATGAACAGTGATGGCGAAGCGGGTATTACTGGTGCAAAAGGCTTGCATTTAAATTCTGGCTCTGAATTGTTTGCAACTGCAGCAAGCAGTGCTTATATTAACAGTGGCGCAAATATGAGTATTAATGGCGCACTAATTTTATTGCAAGGCCCTAGTACAAAAGCAAAGACTGCAAAAGCAGTTAATGATTTACAAAAAGAAGATACAACTTACTTCCCAGACTTGGATCAATTTATTCTAGACGAAGAGGAAATGGTTACAACTACTGTGGACAGAATTGTAACACACGAACCTTTCCCTTATCACAGTACTGTGAATACTACTACACCTTATACTGGTGGTCTCGTAGGAGGCGGCGGTGGCTTAGGTGGTGCATTTAGTATTGTTGGAAATGTAGCAGGCGGAATCCCAATAGCAAGTGCAGCGACAGGTGGTGGCGCAGGTAATATTTTGAGTGCAGTCACAGGTGGTGGTGCAGGTAATATTTTGAGTGCAGTCACAGGTGGTGGTGCAGGTAATATATTGTCACAAGTAAGTCAGGTTACTGGTGGGTTGGATATAAGCAGCGTTACTGGAAGTTTAAGCGGTATTACTAGTAACTTACCAGTTGGCGATCTTACAAGTCAACTAGCAGGAGCAACAGGAGCCCTGCAAGGTGCAGACTTTGGTAAACTTGTAACAGACGCAAGCGGTAAGATTACAGGATTGGCAGGAGGACTGGGTGCCGGACTTCCTGATTTGAGTAGTGTTACTGGAGCATTAAATGGCGTAGTGCCAAGCATTCCAGATAACTTAGGCAGTGTGTTGAGTGCGCCTAACATAAACAAATTTCCAATTACAGATATGGTCAAACAAGCAAACACAGGATTTAGTGTTGGTGCACTGGATAGTTTTGATGTACAAGGACTGAATGCTGCAGTTGTTAAACAAGTTGGCAGTGGTAATAATCCTGCGTTTGTTGACAGTGTAACAAAAAGTGTTGGTAAGTTTGGCTTTAACGTGGATCAACTTAAAGCACAAGGCTTTGTTCGTCCTGAAGCAGTGTTTAACGATCAACTTGCAGATAGCAGTGTATGGACAGGCAAAGGTGGAGCAAACAGTCTTAATAAATTGTTAAGCAACTCTGGATTACAAGAACAAATACAGCAAGGTGTTGTTGCAGCAGATTATCAGAAACTTGTAAACATTGGTGGCATTAATGCAACTGATGGTAAAAAAGAGATCACAAGTATGCTAACTGCAAGTAATATTTCAACACCAGAGATAGCAGCAAAAGTAAGACAAGGCACACAAAGTATTGAAGGCGTATTGCCTAATACTACAAACATTGCCAGTGGCGAAGATGTTGCAAGCAAGGTTAAACAGAGTATGCAAACTGGTGCTGCAGCAAGTGATCGTGTTGAGAAAATTAAAGCGCCGGCGCCAAGTGTTCCTGAAACTATTGCAACAACAAAAGACGATAAAGGTCGTATTACAGAACGCACAGTAAAGACTACTGGTGTGGATGAAGATGGATTCGAGTTCACCGAAACAAAGAGAGTTAAAGTGGATCCGGAAACAGGCAATGACTTGCTAGATACACCAACTTCAACTGCAAGTGAACAAGATTTACAAGCAGGTTTAGACGCAGACTATGATGCAACGGTACAGCGTGATCTTGCAATTGCTGCAGGCAAAGCAAAGCGTAAAGCAGAGCGCGATGCTAAAAAACCTGGTATTGCTAAACGTAGAGAATTTTTAAAACAAGCAGCCGCGTTGCGCAAGCAGTGGTGGGACGGCAGAAAAACACTATCTAAAGCAGACAGAGCAGCATTAGAAGCACAGATCAAATCACTTAAAGCGCAAGCAGATGCAGCAATAAAAGGAAATTAAAATGGCAATAGCAACATACAAAGGATTTAGTACAATAAGCAACAACTTTGGTAGTTCAAAGTTAACTGATACTGATCTGATTAAACGAGATTTACTCAATCATTTTGCTATTCGCAAAGGTGAAAAACTAATGCGCGGTAACTTTGGTACTAGTTTGCGTGATTTAATTATGGATCCACTAACAGAAGAAACAAAACAACTTATTATTGAAGAAGTAAATGCTGTTATTAACAATGATCCTAGAGTACGCCCAGAAGAAGTTACACTGGATGAATATGAAAATGGACTACAAGTGCAGATAGTATTGCGCTATGTGATCGACAATCAGGTAGAAAATCTACTAGTACGTTTTGATAGGCCTGATAACGCAGCAATATAATATACATACTTTATTCTGCAAATAAATACTGCAATAGAATAGGAATGTTAAAACATGGCTGCTAGTACAAGACAATCAAACTTATTTGCTGCTGAAGATTGGAAGAAAGTCTACGAGACCTTCCGTGAAGCAGATTTTCAGAGTTACGATTATGAAACCATTCGTAAGAGTATGGTTGACTATTTGCGTAATTATTATCCAGAAGATTTCAACGACTTTATTGAATCAAGTGAATATATTGCACTGATTGATCTAATTGCATTCCTGGGGCAAAGCCTTAGTTTCCGTGCAGACCTAAATGCTCGTGAAAACTTCTTAGAAACAGCAGAACGCAGAGACAGCATCCTACGCTTGGCTCGCATGCTTAACTATTATCCAAAGCGTCAACAAATTGCTAGAGGCTTGCTCAAAGTTGCTAGTGTAGAAACAACAGAAGCAATTGCAGATGCAAATGGCAACAGCCTGCGTGACACAGAAATTGTCTGGGGAGATCCAACTAACAGTGACTTCCTAGAGCAGTTTACAACTGTGCTTAATGCTGCTATGGTAAACACACAACAGTTTGGCAATCCAGGTTTAAAAACAACTGTTGGCGGCATTAACATTGAAGAATATCAGCTAAAACTAAATCCAGGCACTGTTCCAATCTATGATTTTAAAACCACAGTTGGCACACAAAACCTAGACTTTGAACTAGTCAAAGGCACATACAGTGGCACAGACTATTTGTATGAAGTAGCACCACAGCCTAGCAGTACAACAAATATTCTTTATCGTAATGATAACAGAGGATTTGCTAGTGCTAACAACGGATTTTTCTTTTACTTTAAACAGGGCAACTTGCAGAGTGCAGACTTTACTATTGGCGAAAAACTTCCTAACCGTACAGTAGAACTGGATGTTAACAATGTCGACAACAATGATGTTTGGTTGTATCAGTTAGACGATGCTGGCAGAGAAATCACACGCTGGGAAAAAGTGCCAGCAATTAGTGGTAACAACGTTATCTATAACAGTTTAAGTGCAAACAACAAAAACTTGTTTACAGTGCGCAGTCGTGCAAACGATCAGATCAGTTTAGTATTTGGTGATGATGTTTTCTCAAATATCCCAACTGGTAACTTCCGTGTTTATTTCCGCACAGGTGCAGGCACTACATATAAGATTAGTCCTGACGAAATGCAGAACTTACAACTTGTTATTCCATATGTAAGTCATGCCAATCAAATTGAGAACCTAACTGTTGGATTGAGTTTGCAGAGCACAGTAGCAAATGCTAGTGCTAGAGAGAACTTGCGTGATGTTAAACTAAAAGCACAGCAACAGTATTACACACAGGATCGTATGATCACAGGTGAGGATTATCAGATCCTTCCTTATACAAAGTTTAGCAATGTTATCAAGTCAAAAGCAATTAACAGAACTGCCAGTGGTATTAGTCGTTACTTGGATGTGCGTGATACAACAGGCAAGTATAGTAGCACAAACATTGTTGCAGAAGATGGCATTATATATCGCACAGAAGATCTACAACAGTTCCAGTTTACTTTTATTACTGACAGTGACATTAGTAATGTTATTAGTCAGCAAGTAGAAAAGAATATTCTTAAGAATGAAAGTTTACATTATTATCTTAAAAACTATGGCGGCATTAGTGTTACTAGTTTAAATGCTAGTTGGAATTTATCAACTACTACTAGCGGATCGGTAACAGGTTACTTTAAAAATGATGTAAACAGTCCTCTTAAAATTGGTAGTTTTGCAACCAGTAATTTAAAATATGCCAAGGTTGGGTCACTGTTAAAATTTACAGCGCCAAGTGGCAAAGTATTTGATATTAACAACAATCTTATTACAGGCGTCAGTGGCACAATTAATACTCGTGATTATATCTGGGCTAGTATTGGTGCAGTGGTTACTGATGGTACTAACCAGGGCGTTGGTAATTTAGAAACAGGTGTAGGCCCAGTGACGCTTACTGAAGTAATTCCGCAGGATGCAGTTCTTGATCAAGTTATTGCTCCTTGGAATACCACTATTTCAAGCACAGTAAGAAACAGTATTATACAAGCAGTTGGTGATTATAAAACTTTTGGACTGCGCTATGACAGAGATACACAGGCCTGGGCTATTATTGATGCACTAGATCTAAATCAAGCAACTACATTTAGTTTAGTATATGCTGGTAATACTAGTAACACAAACTTGGACAACAGTTGGTTCTTTAAATTTACCAATGATGGTAGTACATACACAGTGAACTTCCGCAGTACAAGTTATATATTTGAAAGTAAACTAGAAACACGTTTCTATTTTGATAATGATTTAAAAATCTTTGATCCACGCACAGGTAAAACTATTAAAGATAAAATTAATATTTTGAAAGTTAATGCACTGCCTGATAGTGTAAGTAGTTTGGCAGTTGACTATGCAATGCAGATTGATGATGTTATTACAGAAACAGATGGTTATACACTAACAAACAGAATTAAAGTTACATTCCCTGATATTGACAGCGACGGCGTTGTTGATAATCCAGAAGTGTTTGACATTGTTGTTGCACCTGATACAAATGCAGCAACCAAAGTTGTGTTTTATCAGACTAGTACAAGCACAGGCGGCTACCTAACATATACTCCTGTTGCAACTACCAGCATTGAACAACGCTATACAACACAAGCAGCAATCAATGAGGTTATTGCACAGTTTAGTAGTGGACAAGTATTCTATGCAAGCACAGACGATAAGTTTTTTATTCTAAGCGTAGATGGTGCTAATGTAAAAAGCATAGCACAAACCACTGATTATGTCAAGCGTGTAGGACGCAGTGATCTATTGTTCCAGTATACACACAATAGTCCAAACAACAGACGCATTGATCCAAGTCCAAGCAACATTGTAGACTTGTTCTTGCTGACAAGTCAGTATGACACAGACTATAGAAACTATATTACAGATATTACAGGCAGTATTACTAAACCAACCAAGCCAACTACAAACGAATTGCGTGATCAGTTTGGTAGTTTAGAGCAGTATAAAAGTGTAAGTGATACTATTATCTTTAACAGTATTAGTTACAGACCACTATTTGGCGACAAGGCAGAAGAAGAATTGCAAGCAACATTTAAAGTAGTTAAAAATACAAGCACACTGGTAAGTGACAGTGAAATTAAAGAGCGTGTAGTAGCAGCAATCAACAGTTACTTTGCTATTGAAAACTGGGACTTTGGTGACAGTTTCTACTTTAGTGAACTAGCAGCATATCTCTACAATGAACTAGCACCAGACGTACTCAGTGTTGTTATTGTTCCTAAACTTGCAACTAGCAACTTTGGTAGTTTATTCCAAATACAAAGTCAGCGAGACGAAATTTTAATTAGTGCAGCATCAGTGAATGATATTGAAGTTATTGATGTTATTACTGCAAACAGTTTGCAGGCAACAGGTAATGTCGTTAACACAACAACTACAAATCTTGCTGCAGAAAGTGCCAGCGCAAACAGTTCTAGCACCACAGTAAATACAGCAACAAACACAGTTACAACTTCAACTACAACTACCGGGGGGTATAGTTACTAATGGCACTTCGTAAAAGTCAGGTATTGTTGCCTGATGTATTCCAAACGGTAAAAAATAACAAGTTCCTAAATGCTACTGTTGATCAGTTAATTAGTGAACCTAATTCGCAGCGTGTAAGCAGTTTTATTGGACGTAAGTTTGCTCCTAACTTTACAGTAGGTGACAGTTATGTACAAGAAATTGACACAGATAGACAAAACTATCAATTAGAGCCAGCAGTAGTATATCGTAGTCCTAATAAACAAATTGAAAGTTTAACTGGTTATATTGATTTTGTTAATAGTCTAAAATATAACAATGTTAATGTTAATACACACAGCGACTTGTTTGATCAGGAATACTACAACTATAGTGGCTTTGCTGATTTAGATAAACTGGTTAACTATGGTGAATACTTCTGGCTACCAAGTGGTCCTGACAGTGTGCAGGTATTTAATAGCACAGTTGATACAGAACGAGACTTTACAGTAACACGACGCACAGTAGCAACAGTTGACGAATATAGCATTGACGGCAGCGACAACAGCAACCCGACTATTACACTTGCAAGAGGTGGTAGTTACACATTTAGTGTGCAGCAAACAGGCACGCCATTTTGGATCCAGACTGAAATTGGTATTAGTGGCGTTAGCAGTTATGGTTCAAATATTAGTACTCGTGAAGTACTAGGTGTAACAAATAATGGTGACGACAACGGCACAATTACATTTAATGTTCCAGAAACAGATGCACAAAACGATAAGATTAATGCAACGCAAGCAGCAAATCCAGACTTTGCTACTACGCTAACCTATAAGCAAATTCATAATGTTCCATATCAAGCATTTATTGATGCACACGGCGGCATTGATGTGCAAACAGAAATTGATGGCAAGAGTTTAGTATTTGTTAATCTAACCACAGACGAAACTGCGTGGGACCAAGGTGCACCATTTGATGGATATGGCTTTGACGATCCCAACAATCCTTGGGATGAGACAACTACACTTCCTATTGAAACACGCTATGATGTATATGACATTGCAGTTAACAATGTTGGCGGTGTGGATACAATTCAACTTACTCGCAGTGCAGATTGGCCCGTTGGCGAAAAAGTTAAGATTAAACAAGGCAATGACTATGGTAACAGAGAGTTCTACAAAGATGCAAGTGGATTGCCAGAACTAATTGAGCTATACACTGCTGGATTGGACACACTTTACTACCAGGATGGTGTTAACGCAAATCAGTTTGGTAAAATTCAACTAGTTGATGTTGACGTAGTTCCACAAATTGATGTTGAAGATGATATACTAGGCAAACAAACTTTTACTAGTGCCAATGGTGTTAAGTTTACCAACGGACTTAAAGTAGAATTTAACAGCGACATTACACCAAGCACTTATGCAGACAGAGAATATTTTGTTGAGGGTGTAGGACAACCTCAGGGTATTGCACTTACTCCTGTAGATGAAATGCTCACACCTGAGACTTATACTAACAGTACCAGTGATGGATTTGACACCGTAGCATATGACGCAGGCGGCTGGGATGGCACACTTAATGCTCCGATAGATCAGGATTATATTGTTATCAACCGTAGTAGTCCAGACCGCAATGCTTGGAGTCGTGGCAACCGTTGGTTCCACAGAGAAGTTATTGAAACAACAGCAATTTATAACAATTACACTGCAGACATTGATGATGCAGCAAGAGCAAAGCGTCCTATCGTTGAATTCCACAGTGGACTAGAATTGTTCAACATGGGCACAAGCAGTGTTACTCCAGTAACAGTTGTTGACGTAACTCAAACAGATGCACTGAGTAATGTTAATGGCACACTGGGCTACTTTGCTGATGGTATTGATTTGCAGCAGGATAACACAGTTATCTTTAGTGCAGACACAGATGCAGATGTTAGAAATAAAATTTATCGTGTGGATCTTATTGACCAAGATAGCGACACAGCGACTGGTGAGATTATTAACCTAGTTGCTATAGGTACAGTTGTTGATGGCAACTGTGTATTAAGTACACTAGGTGCAAATAACCAAGGCAAGCAATATTGGTTAAATGGCACTACCTGGACTGCAGCGCAGCAAAAGACTGCGCTTAACCAAGATCCACTATTTGCAGTATATGATCCAGATCATGTAAGTTTTGCAGATGCAACAAAATATCCAAGCAGTAACTTTGTTGGTAGTAAGTTGTTTAGTTACAAGCGTAACAATAATGCAAGCCCAGACACAGTTCTAAACTTTGGACTAACATATAAAAACTTTAACACACTAGGCGACATTGTTTTTGATAATAACTTTGACAGTGACAAGTTTCAATACACAAAGAGCAGTGGCAATACCAGTGTAATTGTTCGTAGTGGACATGTTCATCAATTTGATCGCAGTGGAAACAGAAGCCTACTAAACGGATGGACTAAAACAGTTGAATCTAGTACACAGTATCAGATTGTAAGTTATGATGTAAACAGCGAACTGTATAGTTTTGAAATTGGTGCAAGTGTTGACACAACTAAAATTAGACAACCTCTACAAGTATTTGTAAATGGCAAGTTTAAGTATCCTAGTCAATATACACATCTTATTCAAGCTGACAGAGAATATGTTGTATTCACAACTGCACTTGCAAAGAATGATGTTGTAACTATTAAGTTTGTTAGTAATACTAAAGCAGCAAACAGTTTCTACGAAGTTCCAGACAACCTAGAGCGTAATGCAGGTAATGCAACATTTGCTACGCTTACACTGGGACAGATGCGTAATCATACTGTTGAAATTAGTCAGCAAATTAAAACATTTGCAGGCGTTGCTCCAGGTAAAAGTAATATCCGTGATGTAAACTACAGAGCATATCCTGGTAATATTTTGCAGCACAGTGCAGGCATGATATTGCCTATGTATGCACTAACTAACAAAACAGCAAATACAATTGACAGTATCAAGTACGTTAAAAATGAATATACAAAGTTTAAAAACAAGTTTATTGACAATATTGATAAACTAGATCTAGATTTAACTAATCCAAGTAAATGTGTAGATGATATTTTAACACACATGGCAGGAAAGAAAACCAGTGCGTTTACTTTCTACTACAGCGACATGTTACCATGGGGCACACAAAAATCACAGCTAGTTTATACCATCGACGATGCTACAGAAACAGAATTTGAATTTAACACACAGTTTGATCTAACAGCAATCAGTAACCAAGGTGTGCTAGTTTATCACACGCCTGTTAGTACTGGTGTTGCTAATCTTCTTATTGAAGGTAAGGATTATACATTTGATACAGTGGAAGCAAAAGTAACACTTACTGCAACTAATCTTGGCGTTGCAAGAATTGGTTTGACTGTTAATGATACAATTACAATTGTTGAATATACAGAAACAAACGGTAGTTTTGTTCCTCCAACTCCTACCAAGATGGGCTTGTGGTACAAGTTCATTCCTGCTATCTTTACTGACACAACATATGCAACACCTAAGACTGTTGTTGAAGGACATGATGGTAGTATCTGGGTTGGCTGGGGCGATATCAGAGACAACGTTTTACTAGAACTAGAAAAGCGTATCTACAACAATATTAAGACACAGTACAACAAAGACTTGTTTGACTATGCAGAAGTTGTTCCTGGTTACTTCCGCAGCACACTTGACGATTTAAGTGAAGCAAATAATATTACTCGCAGTTACTATGGTGAGTGGGCACTGCGTAACAAAGTTAAAACAGCGCCTAACACAACAGTAGACCCTAACAATGGTTTTACTTGGAACTATCGTAACAGTGTTGAAAAAATAAATGGAACAAGAATTCCTGGCTACTGGCGCAGTATATATCGTTGGTTCTATGATACAGATACACCACACACAACACCGTGGGAAATGCTAGGACTTAGCACAAAACCAAATTGGTGGGATGAGCGTTATGGTGTTGCACCTTATACACAAGGTAACACTGTGCTTTGGGAAAATCTGCGTGATGGTATGTTGTATAGCGATGCAACTGGTACCACCTACACTACTGACACGAAACGTCAGCGTCCAAACCTAATGAGCATTATCCCAGTTGATGCACAGGGAAATTTGAAGCCACCTAGAGATTTCCTAGTACAAGACGCATATCAAACAAATGTTGATGGCGACTGGGTATACAGTGATGGTAGTCCTGCAGAGACAGCATGGAGACGTAGCAGTGAATATCCTTTTGTGCTACAGATTCTCGCTGCAACAATTAGACCTGCAAAGTATGGTACACTGATGTTTGATACTAACATGTATGAAAACAATGCACAGTACGATCAAATATTGCAAAAGAATAAGAGTTACAGACCAGGCATTGCTGACTATCAGATGCATGGACAAAGTGATGGCAACAATGGTATAGTTAGAGTTGAAGGTTACAACCAATTCATTAGTGAGTTTACTAGATTTGGCGGATATGGTATCGACGATGCTATTACAAAAATCAACAACCTAGAACTTAACTTATGCTACGGTATGGCTGGCTTTACAGACAAGAAGTTCTTGAAGGTAGTTGCAGAGAGTGTAACACCGAGTAGTCAAAGTGAAAACATCTTTATCCCGGATGAAGATTTAAACATTTTTACTAAAAAGAGTTTACCATTGGAGCGTGTAGTATACAGTGGTGTGCAGATTATTCAACGCAGTGGCGGCTATGAAATACAGGGTTATGATATTGAGAATCCATTCTTTAAGATTGTTCCTAGTATAAGTGCAAACCAGCCCAAAGAGATTCGTGTAGGCGAGACTGTATTATTTGAATATACAGATTTTGAAAATAAGATTATTAATATACCTTATGGTACAGTTATTCAAAGCAAGCAGCAGGTATTTGATTTCTTGGTTGCTTATCAAAGATATCTACTAAGTCGCGGCTTTGTGTTTGATGGTACAACTGGCGTTGGCGAAAAAAATGACTTTGTAACTGCTGGAGCAGAGTTTGCTTTCTGGACAGAACAAAAGTGGAGTGAAGGCAGTGTTATTGTACTAAGTCCTTATTATGATACACTAGTTGTTAACAGAACATTTGCCACAGTGGATGATCTTACCAAAACTGGTGCGCTAAAGGATGCAAACAACGCTATACTAAATCCCAAGTATTATGATGTAAGCAGAACTGACAATGCTGTTGAAATACGCATTGACACAGAGAATACAAACTTGTATGCAGCACAGTTGGATCCAGTGCAACATGAGCATGTGCTTGTGTTTAACAACACCACAATCTTTAACGACATTATCTATCAGCCTGCGCTTGGTAACAGACACAGCAGACTTAAACTAATTGGTACTAAAAGTGGCGATTGGAATGGCACACTACACGCACCTGGATTCTTTATTAATGATGATGTTATTGCTATTTGGCAACAGTATGATGATTACAAAAAAGGCGACATTGTAAGTTTCAAAAACAAAACCTATGTTGCAAAATACAACATTGATGGAAGCAGTGTATTCAAATTTGATGACTGGACACTAGCAGACAATATACAAACAGGACTTGTTAAAAACCTTGCTAACAAAGCAGGGCAGTTTAAAAACTTCTTTGAACTTGACAATCTAAATCTTGAAGATGGTGTTGACAAACTGGGCAAAGGTATTATTGGATTTAACAACAAAGACTATTTGCAAGGACTAGGACTGGATGATGTTAGTCAGGTCAAGTTCTACCAGGGTATGCTAAAGCAAAAAGGCACTGGTGCAGCAATCAACAAACTTATTGATGCAGAGCTTACCAATCTAGATCAAAGCATTGACTACTTTGAAGAATGGGCATTCCGTGTTGGTGAATATGGCAGTATTGACAGTAACCAAGTTATTGAAACAATTATTCCAGAACAGGAAGCAACTAACAATCCATTTGTATTGCACTATCATGCAGATGGTGAACTACCTGGTGGCACCGACGTTGGACACTATCATGTACAAGGTAAAGATTTATACAAAACTCCTAACAACTATACAGGCAATGTATTTGCAGCAAGAGATGCAACTAGTCTAACACTTAATGATTTAGACAGTGCAGGTTATGCAAGACTAGATGACGTTGACTTTACAGTGTTTAACGGTGATGAACTGGAAGCACTAAGTTCACGCATTAGCGAACTTGGCAAAGGCAAAAAGATCTGGGTTGCTACAGACAACACAAATACCTGGGGCATACGCCGAATCGACGAAACACTGAGCACAGTTATTAGCGTTGAAAGCACAGGCAACGGCTACTTAATCTATACCACAGACGTTAATCACGGACTTGTAAAAGATGACTATGTTATTGTTCGTGCAGCGCAGCCAATTGGTAAAGTTGCTAAAATTTACGAAGTTAGTAGTCCAAATAAATTTACAATTGTAGATGCTACAACCGAAGCAGACATACAAGATGTGCGCATTCCTATGTACAAACTCAGCAGTGTGCGTTTTGCACAGCCAAGCGATCTAAGCACATACACACCTGTAAGTGGCTGGGACAATAAAGAGCTTGTGTGGATCGACGCAGACAATGATGGCGATTGGAAAGTATTACAAAATGCTCGTCCATGGACAACAACTGGCGTAAAAACACAAAGTACAATTAATGCAGACGATTTATATGGATCTAGCATTGCTATTAACAGTAACAGCACAATAGCACTAGTTAGTGCACCTGCTAACGGCAGTGGCACAGTTGTTCCTTATGTTCGCAGTGAAGGCGGCATACTTATTGAAGGTAACAACATAAGTTCAGCAACCATTGGCGACAGTTTAGATAGTTTTGGCGCAAGTCT
>Ga0206129_10003576_pt1 | contig 17809 bp, 17 predicted proteins | sample Helgoland_Spring_8_FD_148616 | JGI IMG/M metagenome (GOLD analysis project Ga0206129, IMG submission 148616) | Pelagic subsurface seawater microbial communities from Kabeltonne, Helgoland, North Sea - Helgoland_Spring_Bloom_20160502_2 | ecosystem: Environmental > Aquatic > Marine > Epipelagic ...
AATTGTCCAAATTGGATTCTAAAGGTAGAATGCTCATTCCCATTTTTATGGGTCTGTAGCTCAGCTTGGTTAGAGCGCACCCCTGATAAGGGTGAGGTCGGTGGTTCGAGTCCACCCAGACCCACCATTTAACCCTTTAAAATCAATACTTTCAGAGGATTCTGAAAATAATTACTGGTTTTAATTTTATGAACACTTATGAACACATAATTTAGTGTTCATATTTAATCCCAAAATTTGGCATAATTTGTTAATGAAAGACATTGTTGTAACTCCACAAGTTAAACAAATTATATTATTTGATCATTATGATAAAACATTCTGGAATGGGATATTAGAAGAATTCAAAATTGATCTTATTAATGGAAGTTTTTTTGAAAATCATACAGATAGAGTTGACGAAGTAGACCGAAAAACAGATAGAGTTAATTGGTTTTATAATGCAACCGTTGTAAATGGATATCATGAACTCCCAAAGTTATTGAGAGGACAGTGCATAGAGTTAATAAAAGAAACCTTTGTTGAACCATTAAAATTAAGTGCAAGATGCAATTCGTGTTATACAGAAAACAAAATAACAAGTTTTAAAGAATTAGATTTACTATGCAGCAACTGTCATACTAGTTTGCACCCATATGATGGTATTTTTGGAAATGAATTAGAGGATTTTATTTATCTTCTAGAAGAAAAAACCTACACAGAGCATTTTTTAGAAAAATCGAGAGATATATTTATAGATTGGAAAGATGGATGTTAAAAGATTATCAGAATATAGATCCTGCATTCAAAGAACATTTTGAAAAAAAAGATATTGTTTATCATAAATATGATTTCGCATATAAATTAAAGAATAAATGGGTAGAAGAAAGACTACTATCTTTTAAACATAATACCGATCTTCCAAAGTTAAATAACTTCTTAAAATCACTTCCTCGTGAATATCAGATTCATAAAACTGAAAATTTTATAAATTATATTGCTATTTTACGATCACAGTTTCTTTGCTTACTGCTGCAAGAAAAAAGATATGATGAAGATTTTTTTCATATGACTGCAAAATCAAGGTATTTCTATGATTACGACCAGTCATCAGACAATTATCTTAAAGACGATGTGAAAACCGCCATAACCAATATTTCTTTAAAACAAATAATAAATAAGTCATTTATGAAAGAAGAAGAATATCTTGATTCAGTCTTTCTTATTGGGTGTTTTAACTTATACCTTCAATTTTTCTTTTCACCAAAATTTTCATATTCTAATGGGCAGCATGATGATTATCTAGATGGATACATGAGGGTCTCAAAAAGAGTTATCAGTGATACTAAAGAATTTTTCTTTAATTCTTTCTTGGATGGCATATCGGAAACAATCAAATTAGAAATGCATAGTTTAATAACCAAATATTTTGATAACCATCACACCAAGATTAACCTTAATCTAGGGTTCAAAAATTTCTTAGAACATGCTGGATTGATAGAAAGCAATATTTGTTGCGATTCTTTTAAGCAAATCGAAGAAAATGTTCCCTTCTTGTATGATTCCTATAGCGATTATCTTAGTTGGAATGAGGAGATTCGAGGTTCCTATGATGTTCATTGCCTTTTAGATTCTAGAGAAAGTAAATATTTGGGTGATGCAGTCCTTATAGATAATATGGTGGGTGCATCAAAGGTTCTGAGAATGTATTCGGATTTTATCAGTGAAGATCAACAAGACTACCTTAGATATCAAAAACCGTATAATGGAGAAAGAACATTCATAAAGTTGACTGAAAGCGTTTGGGAGAGACTCCCGGAAAAATTAGAAGAAAAATGGTTTCTAAAGTTTGATGGTTAGTCATTTCTACCTAAATAGCATTAAATTACCATAGGTTATAAATTAGAGAGCTATTGTTATTATTCAAAACAAACCCTTTCATTTTATTGTCGTATTTAACAGAAACTAAATCATCATAGATTTCATATTTAACACACATCTTCAATACAAAAAGAATAAAGTTTTTTATTCTTGTCTTTAACTTATTCAGCATTCCATTATCAAGATAGGGATGGTCAGTTATTTCTTGTTCCATTAATTTAAACGCATGGTTTAAGTCACCAAATTTTTCATTCTCTTTATCAGAAAAATACTCTCGAACTTTTTCTACTTCGTCCTCCCAAATAGAATCGTAATATTGCCAAATGCCTTGATATCGATTCTGCCATGTTATTTTTGCATTCTCTGATCTTTGCGCATACCTTTGATTTTGCAAGGTCATTCTAGACCAATACACTGGGTTACCTATTCTTTTTGGACCTGCGCCCGGAACGCTTGGAAATCTAGCCATCTGTCTAATTTATCATCCTTTATGTTAACTTTTCAAGACCGTATTAAGTTACTACAGGGCTTTGCCTTTCATAGAATTTATATCTCTATTATTAATCATCGATAGCATCAAACCCATAAGCCATACATTTTTTGTCATCATATGCGATCACGTGAAAGTTTTGATAAATATTCCAAGAGGTACGTTTTGCTGTCAGTAGCATACCTAATGAATGACAGTGATGAACAAGAATAAACTTAAGTGTATTAATAGGACCTATATCTTTTATAAATTTTGAAAAGATTTCATCTTCAACGAACTTTTTTGCAGCACGCTTCCTATCACTTCTATAAGCATTTTCATTGTCATGATATTTAACATGATTATCATTTGGGCAAAGGTCTTCAAAGTAGCTTAGAAGATCAAGGTTGTCATAACATGCATAAAAACCTTTACTAGCATCATTAACATCAACTGCATTTATATATCTAGGAAGCTGAAAAGGTTCAAGCTTAGATAAATCTAATTTATCTAGAGAGTTCTGCTCAAAACGGTCATCTACAACGACTCTCCTAGTTCTATCTGGTGTAATAAAAGCTCTTTTTGTATCATCAAATACCTCACAATCATAATAAGGAGAAGTAAGGCAGTCTTCGCTATAGCTGTTGGATGCCTCTTTCATTTTTTTTATGAATGCTTTTTCATTCTTGCTGAAAAAAATGCCATTTTTGCCACTAATGGTTTTTTTGTCTTGATAATCTAGAAACGCGTAACCACCCCAACATATGTCTCCCTCGCTCCATTCACTCCATTCACTTATATATGACCTTAAATAAATATTTATATTTTTATAAATAAGATCTAGTGGATCATTTATAGGGTCTACGAATGATTGCTTTAGGTTGGTCTCTGATGCTTCATACATGAAATCAATTAATTCTTGTCTAGACATAAACTCTTTATCTAATAATTTCATTTTAGTGGCGCAATAGCTTTATTTTCTTCTATAAGTTTTTTTATAGAGCTTGATATAACTATGGGTTTTTTTCAACTTTAAATGTTTTAAGCATATCCCATTTAATATATTGTCTGACTTTCACCTCAGTACATCCAAGTATCTTTGCAGTATCTTTTACAGGATGGGCTTCTGACATTTTATCGTAAATTGTTCTTGGTTTTATATCGAGGTGTTTTTCAATTACTTCAAGCTTTTTAAGTATTAAATCCAATTTCTCATCCATCTCTTAATCCTAAACAATGTATTTTATTTTGACAAACTCTTATGGCATTATTGAAAAATGAAAAAATTATTACTCACACTATTAATATTTAATTGTTCTACCATTCATTACGTATATTCCGGTGATGAATTGGATGGTACTGACCTTGTAGAGTTGTACCAGGACCAAGACTGGGCAAATGAAATGGCAGAAATGTCCGAAATATTTAATGCGCTAACTACTTTGGTATATTTTCAAAATAACCTTCAAGTTAGTATTGCAGATAATTTAGAAGAATTTTATGCAGACAATATATCTAATGAAAAGCTCTGGGAAGAACTTGATTCTATTGAAAATCAAATTGGGACTTTTTCTGAGGATTTTAATTTAGCTGTGATGGGCATCAACACAACAAGTGTTTCAACTAACCCAATTGCAATTTCTCTATACAAAGCATCTTTAAAAACAATCTATGATGCTAATGATTATCAAATTGATAACAACAAATCAACTAGAGATTCGTTGAGCTCATTAGCTAAGGGTGATATAGATAATTATAACTATATAATCTCAAGGGCAAGTTTGAAGAATGCAGACTTTGTAGAATTGGTTGCCAAAAATACTAGGGCTCAAGGTGAAAGACTGCCAGAGACCAGTATTAGTAGGCACGTAATTATGGTTGACTCAGATGTAATCCGTTATGTTGCAATTGCTATGAGGGTGAATGCTCTACAAATGCTTAATGAATTAGATAAAAAAAACTATAAAGAGTACAAAGTAAAACTTGATAATGCTTACAAAGCCATCTCCAAAGGCAAGTCGATTTCTAATCTTAAAAAAGCTATAGCAAATTTAGAAAATACAATTAAAGAACTTCAATCTTTAGATGAAGATTTCACCAGCTACATAGAAATTATAGAAAGAGTTATGGTTAATGCTAAATTATTAAGTGAAGCAAACATAAGAAATGCAGAAAGCTGGAAAGATATGATGGATTTTTATAATAGAAATATTAATAACATTACAAATTTATACGACAGTCCATCACGGTCTGCAGAATTTGATGAGATGCAAACTAGACAGGCATTTATTCAAGAGCAAGTTTCCACTTACACTGACCTTTATCAGGAAGCATCAGTCGAGTTTACTAGAATCGCCCCAGAATTTTTGACAAACTTTAAATAAGGCTTGTGTCTTGTATCTCTGGTTCCTGGAAATCATATCCACTCATGCACATTCTCTCAGAGTGCTTAATTGCATGAGACATTCCAGCTATGGAGAAGCTCATATCATCTAAAGATGAGTTGCTATCAAACTTGATATCAAAAGTTTTACCGCCTCTAATTGATGGGAAGTAAGCAATTTTTAAAACATAATCAAAATTAGGACTTTCACCAATAATATTACCAACTTCTAGGACAATATCTTTTGGCTTACCTCTATCTACAATCATGGTTGCTTCAATTTCTGAATCTATTGAAAATTTAGAGTTTCCAATAGGAATGGTCACAGTTGGGTCTGAAGTGACACAAAAAGGTCTAGCCATTTCTAAGTAAAAATTTGTTGAGGTATCTTCTCCTGTTTTATGAAGAATAAGATTTTCATTTGAATAAGAGTCTATGCCCCAGCCATCAATAGTTCTTGTCCAATCTGCTGAGAGAAATGATGATGAGAAAGCGAGGAGAAAGATAAACTTGCGATGGGGATACATTAGGCTCCCGGAGAAAGGACCGTAATGCACAATTTTATTATCTAATATAATCTCATCATCATATTCAAACAGATTCTTCTTCCTATTGAATATTTTTTTCATGCCTAGAAATAGACCTAGAACTATTAAACTTACTAAACCAAAACCGATGAACTCTTCCAATTTGTATCTCCTAAAATATGTGTGTTACATCGACAACGTAACAGCATAGAATTTGTTACAAATTAATTTAACAATTGCAGTAAATGTGTCTTTTAACCTCATCAGATGCGAAGACTGCATCGACTGTTTGAACTAAAGACATATCTAAAAAGTAGTCTTTATCTGCTCTTGGAGCATTGATATTAGCGTTTACAAAGAAGTCTATGTTGCCTTCATACAAAGCGTACATAACTTGATACTTATCAACTCCAAGGCTCTCAGCTAAAGCAATTGCTGTACTCCAAAGAGTTTCTATTTCAGAGCCTGAGATATAGATTGGCTCTGGTTCTTCAGGCATAACCTCAACGATTGGTTCAGGTTTAATAACCTCTGCAACAGATGCTACTTGGGGAATGGTTGTTTCTTCTACAAACTCAGCAGGGGAGTTAAAGAACGTAAAAGCTATGACAGCTAAACTTGCTGCAACTGCAAAACCAATGAGTGGTTTGTAGTTAGAGGAGGGTGCTGATTCTTTAAACTGCTCATCAACAAATGAATCTATTTTGTTACTTAACTCTTCAGATTTATCACCACCAAAGAATCCTTCAAGCATATATTCTGATACTAATAAGCTTTCATAGAACTCGGTAGCTTCTGGTGATGCTTCAACAAGAGCTTTTAATTCAGGTGAACTCTCAAGTGTTGCACCATCATCCATTAATTCTATTATTTGTATTTGTGTTTCTTCATTCATAATTTTCTACCCATACAGTTGGCAAGATTAATTCTTGCTCTGTTAGCTTTTACTCTTAAGTTAGCCATGCTGATGTCACCAACGACTTCTTGAATTTCTTTATAGCTGTGACCAGCCCCAAGCATTGATAAGATGATTTGGTCTGTTTCATCAAAGCCCTGAAGATGCTTAAGCATCTCTTGGTACTCAACTAGCTCATCTTGAAAACCTTTATTAGTGACTTCAATTTCATTTGCTTCAATAGAAACTAATCGCTTTTCTTTTCTATAGATATCTACAAAGCTGTTATACATAATGCGTTTTGAATATGCCATTGGCTGGTCTGAAGCCATTAGCTTATCTTCATTTTTTAAAAGCTTTTCAATTGTGATTTGAATTAAATCCCATGCATCATCTTCGTTATTAGTCGTTAGCACCATGGCGTACCCCATGAGTTTCTTACTGATATGTTTTATTAATTCTTTGAAGGGCATGTCTATTCTATTCTTGCACACTTCTTTAACTGGGTGTTTAAGAACAATAGAACTTCTCTGCTTAATTGCAGTATTCGAACTAACCTTGGCTAGTGCCTCCATAAACCCGTTTAAATATATTTATTAACCCTTTAACGAAGCAGAATGGGAAATGTTACAAATTATTTTATATGTTTCATTTCAAAAAAATTTTACAAGTAAAGAAATAGCCCTATGAGTGAAAGAGTAATAATGACAATAACTTAGTTGGGCATATTTGGAGATTCGGTTTTAAATGTAGCAAAGGTTCCAACAAAAATAATTAAGAGCACCAAAAAACCAAAAAATTTCATGACTTATTTTACCAATGCCTTATAACAGCTATAAGAATAACTATTAGTGTTGTTGTATTAATTATTACTAAAGCTGTTCCTACATCCATCTTATTTTTCCTTTAATGCTATTTATCATTCAACAATTTTTGGATAACTCCTTTTGCTTACTTATTACCATCTCATTAACTAATTTTAGATACTCTGCAAAAGCATCATCATATATCCATGGTCTGTGCTTGGAGTGAATAAAGTTATTAGCTTTCTCAGCTATCTCAACCATCTGTTCTTTAGTCAGCTTTGGAGTAGGGTGAATAAACTCTTTTAGTTGCTCAATACAAACTACTATTAACTTCTCTATAGTAAATAGAACTAAATTTCCTATAGCAAAGAAACAAAATATAAATACTAAGTATCCCAACAGAACATAAATACCCATAACTCAATCCTAAACAATCAGTTTATTTTGACATTTATTAATCTAGCATGTTATTAATTAAAAATGAATGAAAAAAATATTGTAGATATGATTGGAAAAAGAATAGCTTTAACAAAGGAAGGAACAAGCTATAGGGGGTTGTGCCCATTTCATAAATTTACCGATGACTCTCTCCCCCAAAGCATGATTGTTGACGAGGAGAGCAATACTTTTCATTGCCTTTATTGCAATGTAAAAGGTGATATAGAAAATTTTCTTGAGTTATACGAAAACTAAATTTAGTATTATTAATTTATGAAAAAAACCCATTCCATATATGTAATAGAACTTGATAAAAGCATTTTAAAAAATAAAGCATTTCTAAAAATGAATCCAAACTATGATGATTCTAAGCCTTGTGTTTATGTTGGTATGACATCAAAAACTCCTGAGCAAAGATTCTTGGAGCATACAGATGGATTGAGAACAAAAAAAGGATTTCCATTATTTAGTAGAAAAGTCAAAAAGCATGGAATTAGATTAAAGCCTAGGTTATACAAATCACATAACCCTATGACAGAAACTGATGCTAAAGAATTTGAAGTTGAGAAAGCAAGAAGATTAAGAAAGAGAGGGTATGGTGTTTGGCAGAATTAAAACATAACTAATAATTTTTCGTACCTTTGCAAGATGGAAATTTTGAGCAACCCCAAAAGTGTCTTGAATACTTTGTTGAATATCTTTTAACCATCTTTGAACTACATTTTGGACATTTTGGGGAAGCTGTAACTGTTTTTTTAGTACCTTTGCGACATTTATTACATATGTAATCATGCCTTTTAACTCTTGAAGGAGACCAATTTTTGCCTTCAAATAATGATGTTGAGCATACTCTGCATGATTTAGATGAAGAGGCTCCACTATTCCTGGCTTTCCGTCCCCCTTTTCTTTTCTGAATTGGCTTGCCTTTGCATTTCATGCAAATTCTACCAATCCCTTTGACCAGTGATCGATCAAGAAAATGTTCATAAGGCTTATTTTTTTTGCAACTTGCACAATGTATAAGCTCACCAGATTTAATTGATTCAACCTGCGAAGTAACTAAGTCCTTTAGACCAGGCTTATTTTTTATAAAAAAAAACTAGATAATTTTTCAGAAATATCAATGACTGGATTTTTACCAATATTGAATTTATTAAATCTCATAAATGGAAAGCCATACCCTTCCAATATTTTTTCTCTCTCTATATCGCCCTCTGAATAGTAATGTGAATAGTTGAATTCGTTAACATTATCTCTATCAACAAAATGCTCAACAAAGCCGTCATATTCAATAATAAGATTCTTAGACTCATCACCATTTTTATATGACATTAAGAAGTCTGTGCGGTAATTTGGATGAGAGTAACTTGGATCTAGGGCTTTAAGATATTCACCTGCTTTAAATTGAGCTTGTATCTCCACCTTGTCAGCATTTTCTTTGAAGAACTTAGTCTCTTTAATCCAATTTAGTAATTTAATTTCCATCGGCGAGTCAAGCTCAGATATCTCTGGAGTTTTATTAGCATTCTCAATCTGATTCCAGTAATGGTTAAGAATTTTTTGAGCATTGCCTTTGTAGTCTTTAATATCTTTGGATAGAACAAAAACAATCCTTTCTTTTGCTCTGCTCATACCAACATTTAGCCTTTGCAATCTCAGGTTTTCTTCCACATCTTGAGCTTCTAAATCAAATTTCATGCCAAGAACAGCTTTTGAGACATCTTTGTCTGTAGAATCTTGAACAGCATGGTCGACGAAAGAGTAAAATATAATATCTCTTTCTTCTCCTTGACAGCTATCAAATGTCATTACCTTTAGATCTAGCTTACTCATTTCTTGATATTTTGAGGATTGCTCAAGTTGACTAAATATAAATTTTTGCTGATCTCTCATTGGTGTAATTACTCCAACACTTGGAGGATTTTTTTGTTCGGTTAAAGACTCTATTTCTCGCACTATAAAATCAGATTCAAGCTTATTGATATTGCCTGCTACATCGGCTTTGCCATCATGCTCAATAAATCTAAAATCAATAACTTCCTCTACTGGTTTTGCTCTTACTTTGATTGCCTGAAGGTCATTGTTATAAAAGTTCTTACTGGAGAAAGATATTATTTCTGGATACCCCCTAAAGTGCTTCTTAAGCACACAGTCATAATTTGTAATATTTTCAAAAAACTCAAGAATAGATACCCTTACATCAAATGCTCTAGACCTTTCTTTTTTTTGAGGGTCATCTCCAAATGTCTTATCGAAAGATTGCCTTAACTCATCTTGATATTGTTGATTTATAAGCCTACTTGAATTAGTAGACTTCACATTACTGAATTGCCTTTTATCTCCAAGAACTATTATTTTTTTTGCTCTTAAAATGGCAGGGAATGCCTGGGCAATGGATACCTGAGAAGCCTCATCTATTACAATTAAATCAAAAATTTCTGGTTCAAGTGGAACATAGTCTGCGTAGTCCCTGATTCCTGCAATTATGCATGGAAATGCATTTCTTAGTTGCTCTAATTCCTTTCTAGGGAAAGCTTGTTTTTTAGAGATCATTTTTCTAAGAGTTTTTGCTGTTGCAATATTATTATCATAAAAATCAAGAAATCTATTATCAAAAATATTTACCATCTCTACGCTAGAGTTGTCCTGCACCGTCTTAATCTCTTCAGCTATATTAAGGTTAGGAATATTATTAAATTTTAAATTTAAATCACTTATCAGCTTTGCCATATCTAGCAATTCTTTTGAACTTACCAAAGGATAAGTTAGATCAAATTCAAAGATATTTTGATTAATTAGTTCCTCAAGCTCAAATCTTTCAACCCAGTCATTTTTTGAAGAATCGCCAAGAAAATCAATAATTTTTATAAATGCTCTAATATCATGGATTTTTATATCTGTTGATTCTTCAACTATTTGTTCTTTAGCCTTATCAAAAAGATTTTCTGGAGCAGCACTCTGCCTGGCAATAGATTTGTCTAAAGCAATTATTGCATTGTAGGCATTTTGTAATTTATTAAAGTTTGTTGACGTCCTAAAGTCTGTATATTCCTTCAAATCAAGCCTTGAATTAAGTTGAGCATTCCATGCTTTTAATTGAAAATTGCCAAGAAGAAATGAAAAGAATTTTTGCTTAACTTCGTTATATTTATTTATTTTATTTTTCAAAAAAACACTATCTATATTTATGCTATTCAAGAATGAAAGCGAACCATGTTTTGCTAAAATAGTCTCAGTTATAGCAAGAGCCCTAAGCGCTAGATAGAGCTTCTCAGTAGTTTTCAGATCGTTATTCTCCACAAAAGAGACTATTTCTTGTTTTTCCTTAAATTTGATTAACTTCTCAACCGAGTCTTTATATTTATCTATTTTTTCTATGTGTTCTATGTAAAACTTTTCATCTTCATCGCTCAGAGAACGAGCGCTTTTGTATTCTAGATATTTTTTTATATCTGAAGTGTCTATTTCAGAATACTTTTGGATATATTCCTTGGTTTTATCAGTTAAGTCTTCTTTTGTTTGCTTTGGATTATTTTCTTTTAGAGTCTGCTCCGATGCTCGCAAGTGGGTTCTAATATTTTCAATATTTTGTGTTGCAAGTATTTTTGTGTATGTATTTCCCTCTCTGCCAAGTCTTAGGATTGGGTTTTGAAAGCCATCCCCGGTTCTAGTTTTATTTAAAACTTCTGACAGCTTATCTTCAACAACATCAAGAGCCTCCTTCTTATCAGACAGCATTAATACAGATTTATTTTTAAGTATTGCCTCAAACAAGATGGCAGTAATAGTATGACTTTTTCCTGTTCCTGGAGGTCCCTGAACAGTGATAAATTTACTAGTTTTATTATTCACTGCACTTAAAATTTTTCTTTGCTCTTCGTTTAACGGAATTGGCGATGAAAAAACAAGTCTTTCTTCTGTTGGTGTTTTATCCCACTCAGAAATCACCTCTCTAATAATCGAAGTTGGCTCTTGCTCAATAAAATTATTAATAAGATTGTTGAAAGTATTACTGAGTGGATTATCTTCATCTAATATTTGTAAGAGCTCTTCATAATCATTGATAGACGATTCATCAGCCTTATCAAAAAGAGCCAATGTCAATTTATTGTTAATAGAGACAGTCGAAGACGAGGCGGTATTATTAGTTGCAGTAAGGAAGTCCACATCTCCACTCATGCCAAACTGACTTATTAAACCATCAACCTTTCTGCTAAGCTCCGAAGCCAGAGTCGCATCTTCTTCTATATAAACAATCCTATCTCCAATAGCGCTTGATATTTGAGCAGCAGTGCTTGATTCAGACCCTTCTTGAAAAATATATTCAATAGCATTTTTATTAACATAGAAACGTTTTTCAAAACTTAGTCTGAAAGAAGTCTTGCTTTGATTAGTATTTTCAACAATAGACAACGGAACAAAGAATAAGGGATAGGTTCTATTGGAAAATTTTATTTGTCCAAAGTACAAATATAGCTCTAACTCTTCTTTAAGCTTCTTGTTCCTATTAAGATTTGCAATATCTCCATGCATATCAGTAATAGATAAGGACTTAAAAAAAGCCTTAAATCTTAATTCAACATTTGATGGATCTATAATCCTTTCTATTACCTTTAGAATTTTTTTAGAATCCTTTGAGACAACAAAGTCTGCGAGGGCGTTATCTAAATCATATTCAAAGAATGAGCTTAGATATCTAGAAAGCTCTTCACTAATCTCAGTTGCATCTTCATTATCATTATCTTTTTGTCTCTGAATAGAGCCATCAACAAATTTGACAGCATTAATAATAAATAAGCTATTAAACACATCATTTATTGTTGCTAGCGATTCTTGAAAGAATATCTCCTGATCTTTTTCATATTTAGTAAATAGTCCAATAATGAATGTTTCTATTTCTGAGATAATCTGGTCTTTGTTTTGATCAAGATTTTTAAGAGCAGATTTTGTTACAACATCAGTTAAATTCTCACTAATACTGGAAGTATAAGTTCCTCTTGAGACATCTATACTGTAGTCTCCTTTGTTGTTATTAATTAATGTAGAGACTTTTCTTAAGAATGAAGGATATTTATCTAATCTAAATGCTGTCAGATTACCTGCTTTATCTGCAAAATTAATACTTCTTTTTGGAACCTTTCTTCTTTTGAAGTCGGTCTCCAAAAAACTCATGAAGTATTTTGAAACAGCTTTAGTAAACATTAATAAATATTTTTTTTAATATAAGATCATCGTAAACAATGTGTTTTATTTTGACAATCCCATGAGACTTCATTTGATAGACACATATATAGCTAGGGATGATTTATTCTTTCTTAGATTTTAATTTATTGAAAATCTCAGCAAGTCAGAATTTTCTTTTAGCCAATCTCTGCTTTCTTTCCAGTTCGGCATAAATTTTTCAACATTGCTCCAGTATTTTGGCGAATGGTTGTGTTCTATTAAATGGCAAAGCTCATGAACTACAACGTAGTCAATAACCTTTTTTGGAGCTTGAATAATTTTCCAGTTATAGTCTATTGCCCCATTAATCGAGCAAGATCCCCATCTAGATTTATAATTTTTTACTGATATCGAGGAGGGCGAAACTCCAATAATATTTGCAAACTTAATTGTGCGCTCTTGAAGGTATTTATGAGCATGATCTCTGTACCAGTCTACAAGAAGATTTTGAGCTTTTATATTTTTACCAAGATCTTCCTTGCAGACAGATACAACAAAACAACCATTTTTAAGCTTGACGGCTACATCATCACTCTCGACAATTTTCAGCTCATAATTCCTATCTAAGTATGAAAATATTTCACCATCTTCATATTTCTTTAGAACTGCCTGTGGTCTTTTTGAGTATTCCTCAAGCTTTTCTTTAATCCAAGGGGCTCGCTTTTTAATCAAATCATTAATGCGCTTATCAGAAAGCGACCTTGGTGCCCGCACTCTCACTTGCCCATCTTTGAGCTGAATTGAAGCAGATTTCTTTCGATCTGTTTTTATAATCTCAACTTGGAAACCTAAACCGCTCATGATTTGTCGAATTTAGTTTTTGCAAGGTCCATGAATCTTGAGCTCACTTGCTCAACTAGGGACTCATCAAAGTTTTCAATAATTAATCTTTTGATATTCTTTTTAATTCTTTTTTGTTCTGTCCATTTATTAAAGAAATCAACAATGAGACTAGCTTCATCAAGGAGCACAACGAGTGAACTAACCACTGATTTTGCTTTAACTAGCGTTGCTTCATCATTTTTTTGATCATCATCTAGCTCAGATACAAGAATATTGTAGAAAGCTAATTCGGTTTGCGAAAGACCGAGATCCTCTGCATCTTTTTTATGGTTTACTTCTATGTTGTCTCGTAAGTCCAGAAGCAGCTGTACTATTTCATCCCATCTGTTTTCATGCTTTTGTATTATTTCCTCTAGTCTTTCTGAGAGCTTTTTATAGTACTCAGGGTCCTCTTCAACTTTAATATTTATATGGTGCTTAATTGCATTAGTAATCTCTGAAGCCTTTGACTCAGAGCTCTTATGTTCATTAAGTTTTTCCTTGTAGCCTGGTGCCAGCAGATCCATCGGCGGTATCTTAGGATCAATGCCTGTTGCATAAACATGTTCTTCAATGAGCTCTCTTACCTTTTCACCAACCCCAGTAATATCAAGCTGCTCATCTCTGTAGAGATTTCTAGCACCTATGGCTATCTTTCCTAATTTTTTAAGATCTCCTAAAAATTTAGTGGCAGAAGGGTTTGGTAAAATCACATCAAGTTGTCGTGCAAAAGTATTAAAATCTGTTTGAAAGCTTTGTCGTTTAATATCATTTTTTAAAGCATTAATAGACTCATCAAGATCATTTATATCAATTTCCCCAAAATGTTTCATGACCCTAGTGTGAGCATTTTTAAGCTTAGGCAATTCTTCTTTCAGTTCTAAAAGAGCGCCTTGGATATCTTCGCTTGAGAACATATCCAGAGCTTCAGTGAGATAATCTGATAGACCATAGTAATCAACTATATATCCTCTAAATTTGTTCTTATTGGTTCTATTAACCCTGGCAATTGCCTGAAGCAAGGTATGGTCAGTGATCTTTCTATCCAGATACATAACTTGAGCTATCGGCGCATCAAACCCAGTTAAAAGCATATCTTTCACGATTAAAATACTTAAGTTAGATTGTCCTTTACCAGTGCCTAGAGGCTTTTTAAAATCTTCTATCTGCTGTTTGTGTTTATTTTTATCCGTATGTTCCCAGAACTTTTTCTCATCATTATGATCGCCCGAGATAATGACAGCAGACTCTGGTCCTTCCAATTTATCAAGTTGTTCTTTGTACAAGATTGCAGCATTTCTAGATGAGGTAACAACCATTGCTTTAAAACCGTTAGGCTCTATGTGTTCTCGGTAGTGTTTAATGATATCAAGTGAGACCCTGTGAATTCTTTTTGGTGCCTCGAGCACGGCTCTATTTGTCCCAAATTTTTTCTTTATTTCTGCCTGGTCTTCTTTGCTTCTATCGGCAAAATACTCATCAAATAAATTATCAAGAGAATCACCGATTACTCTTAAAGCCGGCTCCCTGCCTTCATATAAAATTTGAATTGTTGCTCCATCCTTAACTGCTTCCTCAATGGTATAGGTATCGATATAGGAACCAAAGGTATTAGTGGTTTTTTGAGATTTAATTAACGGAGTTCCGGTAAATGCTATACGGGGTGCATTGGGTAAAGCTATGTTTATTGCAGCACCAAGAGTTCCGTATTGTGTTCTATGTGCCTCATCAGCCAAGACAATAATTTTTTCTGATTCATTCAAGACAGGAAAGTTTGATGCTCCAGTTTTTTCTTGAAACTTTTGGACCATAGCGGTAATAATTCCTGATGAGCCTGATTCTAATAACTCTTTAAGAGATTTAACTGAATCTGCATGATGTATGGTTTCATCTTGTGCATGCTTAAAGGTGCTAGTTAGCTGTGTATCAAGCTGGGTTCTATCAGTTAAGAATACTAATTTGTAATCTCTAAGTTCAGGATCTCTTCTCATTTTTACGGTAAGAAAAACCATAGTTAAGGACTTGCCTGATCCCTGGGTATGCCAAATCACTCCAGACTTATCTTTAGAAGTCTTTCCTAATTTAAGTCTTTCTATGGTTTTGTGAACGGCACGGAACTGTTGGTATCTAGGAATCTTTTTAATAATGCGTCCGCCCTCAGGTTCGAAGATTGTAAAGTTCTGCAAAACCTCTAAAAAGTTTTGATGATTAAAAAGACCGGCAAGCATAATTTCTTGGCTGGATGGCGAGTCACCCAAATCATCTAGGTTAAGTGGATATGGATCCTTCCACTCCAAGTAATGCTCCATGCCTGATGTAATAGTGCCAACTCTTGCCTTATCTCTATGGGTAGAGACCATCATTAGGTTATAGTGAAAAAGTTTTTCAGCCCCCTCATCATTTTCAGGATTTCTACGATTTGCATAACGAAGCAACTGATCAATTCCTGCTTCCATAGGGTTAGTAATGTAGGGTGATTTACACTCTATAACCGCAAGAGGCATTCCATTAACAAAACACATTACATCAGGAATGATATTCTGATTAACTCCTGAAACTTTAAACTGATTAGTACAAAGGAACTCATTGTTTTCAAGGTTCTCAAAATCAATGATGTGGACGGTCTGACCTTTGTTACCCTTACCCAAGTCCTGCATCACAGAGATGCACTGATTGATGTGAGTCCATATGCCTTGGTTTGCTTCAATAAGGTTTGAATACAGAGTCTTAGTCAATTCACGAATCACCTTGCGAAGGTTCTCATCGTTAATCCAAGGGTTGATGCGTTTAAGACTACTAGTCAGTCGCTTCTCAAGAACCACATCCTTCAGGGAACTACGCTCATCAGATTCATCAGGAGAGAGTTTTGCACCCTCAATATATGACCAACCTAAAGACTGGAGTTGTTCCAGTGCGGGGAGTTCTACCTTGTCGAGTTCATCAGATGCCATCAGTTCACCGTCACTCGGACTTTGCCTGTTAGGAGGTCTTGCATAAGGGACTTCTTAAGGGATTTATATTTAGAGTTACGGTCCATAACTCTCGAAATGTTAGCAAGGAAGTGCTCAATCACCGTTTCCATTCTTTGTTGTTCTTGCATCGGTGGTACAGGTACTTTGATGTTTTGAAAGTCGGACCAGTGAACCCTCTTTTTTTCTTCTAATGTGCCAATCGCTATTTTTTCATACAGATTAAGAAAGCGCTTTGATTGGAATAATGCTTCATAGAAAAGGGTCGAAGTTTGGTCATCTCGACCCCTCAACACGTTGTAATACTTTGATACACATACATCAAACCTCTCATAGTGAGCGGAAATTGCTCCCCACCTAAGGTTCATAGGGTTCATAACTAACTCTCCTTTCCTTACTGACTTATAGTTATCTTTGGATGTGTCAGTAATGAGGAAGTCTCTGATATACCTATCGGGTTTGGAGACGAGACCGTGTTCCATAGTCAGACTAAAAAGAGGCATTTCATTTGAATCAGATGTTAAATATTTAGTGTCCTCATAGAGTTCACCAACTGACTTAACCTCCCAACTCTTCGGAATCCGCCCCAACTCACTGTCCTTGAACTCTATGTGATCGATGCCTTTGGTCAACAACTCGTTCATGGTTGCCTTCTTGAGGTCTTGGAGTTTGTCGATTTGTTTCTGAGTGTTCTCAATCACCTCATCCACAGAGGTGAGGATGGATGCGATTTTCTTTTGTTCGGGAAGTGGTGGGCATACTAATGAAAACTCTTTCAACTCATTACCGTTGATTGCCTCAAAAGTACTGCCTTGCCCTAGTGCTTCAAACTTAACTTTTGCGTGAATCAACGACTGATATAAGAAAGTGTTATCGATAGATTTTCCTGATATTGATGCCAACCCTCTGCCAATACACGCTTCAATATTATTAAGATTAACAGCGCCTACTGGTGCTCTAACACTGAACAATATGGAGTCTATTGGAGCGATTTTCGTTGGAGATGTGCACCAATATCTTACCTTCGGGTACTTAACTCCGAAGTCTGCCTTCCCTTGAAAGAATGGGGTGCCATTCTTTTCGTCATTATATGTATCTGAAGTTGGTGACTGCCCCATTATGAGCGAGGCAACATCACCAAGTCTCTTACTATCCCACCCATTAGGAACTACACTACTCATAACCAAGTTCCTTCAGATAACCCCACATGACCTCTTCAGACTCTTTCACCTGCGTGTCTATCTCATGTAATGACACCCGATACTTATCCCACCATCTCTCGAACTGGGTAATCACCGATTGGTCTGCATCACCAAGGTGGTCTCGTATCTGTTCTTTGGTCTCAATCTCAGGTTTGAAGTCGTAATACTCATTGTCTCTGCGAACAAACACACAGGACACATCCATACCGTCCAAG
>Ga0206129_10003578_pt1 | contig 17804 bp, 17 predicted proteins | sample Helgoland_Spring_8_FD_148616 | JGI IMG/M metagenome (GOLD analysis project Ga0206129, IMG submission 148616) | Pelagic subsurface seawater microbial communities from Kabeltonne, Helgoland, North Sea - Helgoland_Spring_Bloom_20160502_2 | ecosystem: Environmental > Aquatic > Marine > Epipelagic ...
GGCCTTGCTTCCTGCCAGAATGGTGCCGTCGGGCGCCAGATAGCCGAAATGCTCCAGCACCTCGCCATGGTCGGCGATGATCTGCTGCACCTGGGCATCGCTCAGGACATCGCGCCAGCCGCCGGCCTTGCCTTTGCGGAAAAAGCGCTCGGCCTTTTGCGAGCGCTCCTCGAAGCCATTCCTCGCCTCCTGGCGGGCCAGTTCGCGGAAGCCGGAGAATTTGATCGCCTGGTCCAGCCGCTTGCGTTCGGCCGGCAGGTTCAGGAAGTCGATCACCTTGGCGAAGGTCTCGCGCGGGCGGGCGCTCATGTCCTCATAGCGGACAATGTGCAGCGGTATGCCCTCGACATTGTTCCAGCTTTTGACATGGCCGCTCCAGCCACCCAGGAACTGGCGGATGTTCTGCTCGCTGGGCGCGATACTAAGGGTTGGCTGGGCCAGCGAGGCGATGGCCTGGTCGATGGTTTCGCCATAATGGTCGGCGTAGGAAACCGCCACATCCCACGGGTTGCGGATGATATAGATCGCCCCCAGCGTCACCGCGCGGTTGATGGAGGGCACGCCGTCGGTGCTGAACACCGGAAAGTGCGACTTCATCAAGATATGGTCGGGGCGCGAGCGGGCCAGCGTTTCCTGCACGCGCGGGCGGAGTTTGCCGATCTCCTCCTCGCTCAACTCGTGGAACGGCCGCCCGGTGAGCTTTTCGTAGGGCCAGCCATGGGCATCGGAAAAGCCGGTTTTCTGAAGCTGGGCCAAGCTCATCGGCTGGCGGCCATTGGCAAAATAGTTGGCCAGAAAGGCGCGCATCCAGGTGTTGCCGGACTTGGGGAACGAAACCAGCCACAAGATGGCCATCGGCGGGGATCATCCTTCGCATACCGGGGCAGACCCCTAGTTCCTGCCATTGCCGTGCGGCCAGGGCAAGGGCTGTGTCCGATGGGCCGGTGCGCAACCGCAAGACCGCCGCCCAAAGGCCGCCCGCCCCGCGGACGGGATGCGGACCCGGCGACCGAACAGGGCGCCGCGCTGCATAAATCCACCCCCCTCCCCATTGAGTCTGCCTGCCCTGGCCCCTATGTCATGCGGGAGTGTCAGGGCAATCAGCCCCCAAAGACAGGACCGACAACGTTCGACGAGGCGATGTCATGCCACGCTTGTGGACCTTGGACGATATCCCCTGGGAGCAGTTCGACCGATCCAGGGTTGATTCGGATATCGTGAAAATCGTGCGGGCCGCCGCGATGGTGGAATCCAACGCCCGTGACTATGCGGCCTATCTCTGCAATGTGTTCCGGGACGATCCGGACTTCTGCCGGCAGGCACGCGACTGGGCGGAGGAGGAGGTGCAGCACGGGCTCGCGCTGGGGCGCTGGGCCGAAATGGTCGACCCCGATTTCGATTACAACGACCGCTTCGCCGCTTTCCGCAACGCCTTCGGCATCGATACATCCGCCGATACCTCCGTGCGGGGATCGTATTCGGGGGAGTTGATCGCCCGCTGCATCGTCGAAGTCGGCACCAGTTCCTATTACACGGCCATCGCCGATGCGACCGACGAGCCGGTTCTGAAAGAAATCTGCCGGCGGATCGCCACCGACGAATGGCGCCATTACGGCCTTTTCTACCGCAATCTCGGCCGGTATCTGGAGCTGGAGCGCCTGTCGCCGCCCCGGCGGGCCTGGATCGCGCTGTCGCGGGTGCTGGAGACCGAGGACGACGAACTGGCCCAAGCCTATCACACGGCGAACCTGGCCGGCCAGCCCTACGACCGCCGCCGTGCCAGCCGTGCCTATTCCGAGCGGGCGTTTCCGCTCTATCGGCCGGGCCATGTGGAGCGGGCCATCACCATGATCTTCAAGGCGGTGGGCTTTGCCCCGCGAGGGATCGCCAGCCGCGTCATGAGCCGGATCGCCCGCTTCGCTCTCGCCTGGCGCGCCCGTCGGGCCTCCCGCAACGCCCGCCCGGCCCCGGCCTGACCCGCCCGGTCCCCGCCCACTCAAGCGGACCGCGGAACCATTCCGTAGAATAGCAAAGAAGGCGTCTCTCAGCGCCGCGCCAGCAATTCCTGCTGGGTCAGGCGCACGCCGCGGACGACCTGGCCATCGCCGCCCAGTGCCGGCGCGGTGACGCCGTTGACCAGCACGCGGATGCCGCCGGCATTGCCGGCCGTCAGCGTCAGCCCCCGCCGCTCGGGCACATCCAGACGCTCGCCTGACTGCAGCAGCCTTTGGGTTACCAGTTTACCGGAACGGGACCGGATCTCGACCCAGCATTCCCGATCCGCCAGAATAGTGATCGCCGGCAGCGGCGTCGCGTCGGGGTCGGCAGCGCGCGGCAGCGCCGTCATCAACCCACCCGGAACGGTCCGGTCCCGCGCCTTGTGCCGGGCCGTCGCAAGCGGAGCGTCGCCAGCAGGCACGGCCGCAAAGGCCTGGGTCCGGCCAATCGACAGCGGGTCGCCGCCGGCAGGCTGCGGCGTCGGAGCCCGGCGGGCGTATTGGACCACGGCGGGCAGGTCCGCACCGGTGCGCAATGGCCCCAGGTCGCTGCGCAGGCGCACCGATGGCAGATAGGCAACCAGCGAATCCGGCGCCGGCAAACGGTCGCCCGGCCCCTGGATGCCCTGCCGGTCCGCCACCGCCGGCTGCGCCGGGTCGGATATCGGGTCAGGCTTGGGCACCCGGTAGGTGGCCGCGAACAGCTGCGCTGCTTCCGTCCCCGGGCGGGGCCGCGGCAGGGGTTCCACCGGCAATGGCTGCCGGTCCTCCGCCTGGGCCAGGGAGCCGTCGTCCTTGCGACCGAGCGCGCCGGCCGCATCGGCAGACTGCGCCAGCTCTGGCACGCCCAGCAATTGCAGAGGCCCTGGCGCGGGGGTTGGCGGCGGTTGCTCCGCCGGCGCCGTCACTTCCAACTCTGCGACGGGGCTCAGCAGCGGCCGGCCCATATCCGCGGACCGGCTTGCATACCAATAGGCGTATCCGGCAACGGCCAGCACGATGGTCAACGACAGAATGGCGCTGACCGGCAGCCGCCGTTCCGCCAGCATCCGCGCCGGGCCCGATGCCGCCGGCATTGACTGCCGCCCGGCATCCGGCCAAGCTGCCCGCAGGCGCGCGGCGGCCTCTTCCGGGTCCAGGCCATAGGCCTGCGCCATGGACCGCACATAGCCCAGCACGTACACGCGCGCCGGCAGTTGGGCAAAGGCCTCGGCTTCCAGGGCTTCGATATAGAGACCCTGCAATCTCAGGCCGCGGGAGACGTCTTCGACGGTCGCGCCCAGCTTCTGCCGCCGCTCCCGAAGCCAGGGGCCGATCGAGCCTTCGGCGGATTCGGCGGCCAAAGGCCCGCCGCGGTCTCCCGCGGCGGGCCGTCCACGTTTCGCCGTTGACATACCGCCGTGTTTCAGCACCTCGATCCCCTGTTCATGGCTGGGATGCGCCAGCAGGACATTACGCCATCCCGGTTGCCAAATGGTTTTCCTTGCCATCGGTTTTACCGTGCCGATGCAACCGGATCAACGCCGGCGGGCGCAATCCATTGTGGACACTCCCCCGATTTCCGCGCGCCCCCGGGCGGTGCGTCACATTGCGTGCCGGCGCTCAAGCGCTCCGGCAGCCTGAGTCAGAAGGTCGCCGATGATCTCCGCTACCGGCTGCTCCGCCTTGACCATGCCGACGCTCTGGCCCGCCATCAGCGAGCCGTTCTCCACATCGCCCTCGACCACCGCACGGCGCAGCGCTCCGGCCCAGAAATGCTCGATGGCGAGCTGGGCGTCCTTTGTGTCCAGCTCGCCGGCCTGCACACGGGCGATGGTCTCGTTCTGGTACGCCATGAAGCGCTGGGTGGCCTTGTTCTGCAGCGCGCGCACCGGAATCACCGGGAAGCCGGGGTCCACCTGCACCGTGGTCTGGGCATCGCGGGCCTCGCCCTTGATGAAGGCTTTCTTGAAATCCGGGTGCGCGATGCTTTCGCTGGCGCAAACGAACCGCGTGCCGAGTTGCGCGCCCGCCGCGCCCATTTCCAGGTAGGAGAGAATCGCTTCCCCCCGACCGATTCCCCCGGCGACGAACACCGGCACCTCGCGGATGACCGGCAAAATCTCCTGCGCCAGCACGCTCGTGCAGACCGGGCCGATATGGCCGCCAGCCTCCGCCCCCTCGATCACCAGGGCGTCGGCACCGTCGCGCACCAGCTTCTTGGCCAGGATCAGCGCCGGCGCAAAGCAGATCAACGTCGCGCCGCCCTCCTTCACCTGCCGCATGGCGGCGCGGGTCGGGATGCCGCCCGCCAGCACCACATGGCTGACCTTCTCCTCCAGGCAAACGCCGATCAGCGCGTCCAGGCGCGGATGCATGGTGATGAGGTTGACGCCGAAAGGCGCCGCGGTCAGCGCCCGCGTTGCCTGAATTTCCTCCCGCAGCCGCTCCGGCTCCATGGCGCCGCAGGCGATGACACCGAAGCCACCGGCATTGCTGATGGCCGCCACCAAATTGCGTTCCGACACCCAGGTCATGGCGCCGCCCATGATGGCATAGCGCGTACCCAGCACCGCCCGGCCCGGCGCCCAGAGGCGGTCCAACGTTTCGAGCCCGTCCACCGCTTCAGGCTGCCGCGTCGAGGCCATAGGCGGTGTGAAGCGCGCGCAGCGCCAGTTCCGCATATTCCTCGTCGATCAGAATGCTGACCTTGATTTCGGACGTGGAAATCACCTGAATGTTGATGCCCTTGGCAGCCAGGGTGGAGAACATTTTCTGGGCCACGCCCGCATGGCTGCGCATGCCGACGCCGATGATCGAAACCTTGACCACGCTCGGGTCGGCGATGATCTGGCCAATGCCGATTTCGGCCTTCTTGCCCTCCAGCAGTGCCCGCACCCGGTCCAGATCGGCCTTGCCGACGGTAAAGGTCAGGTCCGTCGTCTCGCCATCGGCGGAGACGTTCTGGACGATCATGTCCACATTGATGCCCGCATCGGCCAGCGGCCCGAAAATACCGGCAGCCACACCCGGCCGGTCCGACACCTGGCGCAGCGTCACCTTGGCTTCGTCGCGGTTGTAGGCAATGCCGCTGACGACCTCTTGTTCCATGATCTCGTCCTCATCCACCACCAGGGTGCCTGGCTTGTCCTCGAAACTGGAGAGCACCTGCACCCGCACGCGATGGTTCATCGCCAGCTCGACCGAGCGGGTCTGCAACACCTTGGCGCCCAGCGACGCCATTTCCAGCATTTCCTCATACGTGATGCGGTCCAGCTTGCGCGCGCGCGTCACGATGCGCGGGTCGCAGGTGTAGACGCCATCCACGTCCGTATAGATATCGCACCGGTCGGCGCCCAGCGCGGCAGCCAGCGCCACCGCCGACGTATCCGAGCCGCCACGGCCCAGCGTCGTGATCCGGTTCATGTCGCTGACCCCCTGAAAGCCGGCAATGACCGGCACCACGCCCTCGCCCATGCGTTCCAGCATCAGCGCCGGGTCGATACCGCGGATGCGGGCGCGGCTGTGGCCGGCATCGGTCTTGACCGGGATCTGCCAGCCCTGAAACGAGCGGGCGGGCACGCCCATCTCCTGCAGGACCACCGCCATCAGGCCGCTGGTCACCTGCTCGCCGGTGGCGACGACGGCATCGTACTCGCGGGCGTCGTGCATGGGGCCGGCCTGGCGCACCAGGTCCACCAACCGGTTGGTCTCGCCGGCCATGGCAGAGACCACGACGGCCACCTGGTCGCCGGTTTCGACCGCACGTTTCACCCGCCGCGCAGCGTTGCGGATGCGGTCGAGGTCCGCGACGGATGTGCCGCCGAATTTCTGTACGATGCGGGCCACGGGCTTGCAGAGTCCTTGAGCAATAGCGATGTTGCAGAGTCACAAGCGGCGCAGCATAGTCCGATGCCCTCGCCATCTCAAGGAATCAGGCATGGTTACAAGGCCGAATCCCGCCGATTTCGTGTCGCACAGCGCCGATCCGGGCGAACTGGCGCAGTTTGCACGCCACGCCCGCGACTGGTGGGACCGCGAGGGGCCCTTTGCGCCACTGCACCGCATCAACCCCGCCCGCCTCGGCTATATCCGCAGCCAGGCAATCCAGCGGATGCGCCTGCGCGGCGGCCCCAAGCCGCTGGCCGGGCGCAGCGCGCTCGATATCGGCTGCGGCGGCGGCCTGGTGGCAGAGCCGCTGGCGCGCCTGGGCGCCGAAACCCTGGGCATCGACCTGGTCGCCGACAGCATCATTGCGGCCAAGCAGCACGCCAAGGGCCAGGGCCTGCCGCTCACCTATCGTGTCGACAGTGCGGAGGAGGTGGCCGAATCCGGCCGCAGCTTCGATCTGGTCACCTGCCTGGAGGTGGTGGAGCACGTCGCCTCGCCCGGCGCCTTCCTCGGCACGGTTGCGTCGCTGGTGAAGCCCGGCGGGGTGCTGGTGCTCTCCACCCTGAACCGCAACCTGGCATCGCTGGCTCTGGGCAAGGTCGCGGCCGAATATCTGCTGCGCTGGGTGCCGCCCGGCACCCATGACTGGCGCAAATTCCTGCGCCCGGCCGAACTGGCAGCGCCGGTGCGCGCTGCCGGCCTGCAGGTGGTGGACGTGACCGGCCTGAACCTGCACCCGCTCTATGGCTGGCAGGCCCGCGGCCCCGCCACCGTCAACTATCTGATGTGCGCGGCAAGGCCGGCAGAGGCCGCGAATGCCTGAGGCCGGCGTCGATAGAGAAAGCCTCCACCTGATCCTGGCCGGTGTGCGCCGGCTGGTGGACGAGGTGCTGATCCCGGCCGAGGCCGAGACCGACGCCACCGGCGCAATCCCGCCGGCCATCGCCCGGCAAATCCGGGACATCGGCCTGTTCGGCCTGACCGTGCCGCCGGATTATGGCGGCCTCGGCCTGTCGCTGGCGCAGGAGGTGGCGGTGATGTTCGAGCTTTGCCGCGCCTCCCCCTCCTTCCGCTCGCTGATCGGCACCACGGTCAGCGCCGGCGGCAAGGCACTGACGATCGACGGCACGCCGGAGCAGAAACGGCGCCACCTGCCCGGCATCGCCCGCGGCGAGACCGTCGTCTCCTTCTGTCTGACCGAGCCGGGCAGCGGCTCCGATGCCGCCGGCCTGCGCACCACCGCCCGGCGCGAGGGCGGCGAGTGGGTGCTGAACGGCACCAAACGCTTCATTTCGAACGCACCGCATGCCGGGCTGTTTATCGTCATGGCCCGCAGCGAGGCGGGCAGCCGGGGTGCCAAAGGTGTCTCTGCCTTTCTGGTCGAGGCCGGCACGCCCGGCGTGCAGGTGCAGCCGCCCTGGCGGAAAATGGGCCAGAACGGTGCGGCCGTCGCCGACGTGGTGTTTGCCGACGCCCGCATCCCCGCCGACGCCGTCATCGGCGGCCGCGAGGGCCAGGGTTTCCGCACCGCCATGAAGTCGCTGGATGCCGGCCGCATCCACATCGCCGCCGTCGCCGTCGGCCTCGCCACCCGGCTGGTGGAGGAAGCCACCGCCTATGCCCGCGAGCGGCAGCAGTTCGGCGAGCCGCTGGTCCAGTTCCAGCTCATCCAGGGCATGCTGGCCGAGAGCGAGGCCGACCGCCTCGCCGCCCACGCCCTGGTCGAGGCCGCGGCGCGCCGCGCCGATGCCGGCGAAGACGTCCGCCGCGAGGCGGCCGCCGCCAAGCTGTTCGCCACCGAGGCCTGCTGGCGCATCGCCGACCGGGCCGTGCAGATCCATGGCGGCTATGGCTATATGCGCGACTACGCCGTCGAACGCCTGTTCCGCGATGCCCGCCTGCTGCGCCTGTTCGAGGGCACGAGCCAGATCATGCAGGTGGTGATCGCCCGCGACATGGTGGGCTGATCGCCAAATGCCGTCGCCATCGTTGGCGGCGGCAAATGCTGCCGGCAATTCGGCCGGCAATTCGGATTGAAAGCCGGCACCTTTGCCCTTCGGAGCCGCCTAGCGGTTCGTCCAGCTCGGCGCCCGCTTTTGCAGGAACGCCTTAATGCCCTCCGCCGAATCGTCCTTCAGCATGTTGTGGGCCATCACATCCGCCGCATAGGCATAGGCATTGGGCCGGTCCATCTCGCTCTGCCGGTAAAACGCCTCTTTGCCGAGGCTCACCACCAGCCGCGACTTGGCGGCAATCTTGTCCGCCAGCGCCATCGCCTCGTCCATGAGAGAGACTGCCGGCACAACGCGGTTGACCAGGCCAAAGCGCTGCGCCGTTTCCGCATCGTAGAGATCGCCGGTCAGCAGCATCTCCATGGCCGCCTTCTGGTGCGCGCTGCGCGAGACCGCCACCATGGGGGTCGAACACCAGGTGCCGATATTCACCCCCGGCGTCGCGAAACGGGCATCCTGCGAGGCGACGACCATGTCGCAGGTCGCGGCCAGTTGCGCACCTGCCGCCGTCGCGATGCCATGCACCGCCGCAATCACCGGCTGCGGCAACGCCTTGATGGACTCCATCACGCTGGTACACTTTTGCAGCAGCCAGTCGTAATAGGCGCGGCTGCGGTTGGCCATGACCTCTTTCAGGTCGTGCCCCGCACAAAAGCCAGGCCCCTCGCCCCGCAACACCACGACGTGGATCGAGGCATCGTCCTTCAGCCGGTCGAGCTCCGTCTGCAGGTCCGACAACAGGGTTTCCGACAACGCATTGCGCGCTTCCGGGCGATTCATTGTCAGGATGGCAACTTTGCCGCGGTCTTCACGCAACAGGTCGCGTGCACCGCCATTGTCCAGGGCCATCGGCTCCTCCGGCTAGCTGTTATGCCGTCTGATCCGCGCACAGAAAGGATGCCGGTTCAGATCGCAATGAAAAAGTAACAATTCGTCCAATTTGCAAGGAATAAAACACTGCAAGCCCTGTTTTTTGCAACCATACCTGATTACCGTTAGCGAACTCATTGTTTTTTATGGCAGAAAATTTCCTTATTGACAAAAAGGGGCTCTGCAGCGCACAAGCCGCGCTTCACCCGCTCCGGACGGTCCGCGGGTCCATGATTCTAGACAGGTGATGCAAGCAATGAAAACCTACTCGGCCAAACCCGCCGACGTAGAGCGCAAATGGCTCGTGATCGACGCGGATGGGCTGGTGCTCGGCCGTCTGGCGTCGCTGGTGGCCATGCGCCTGCGCGGCAAGCACAAAGCGATCTACACCCCGCATATCGACTGTGGCGATCATATCGTCATCGTCAATGCGGAAAAGGTGGCGATCACCGGCAACAAGCGCACGGACTCCAAGTTTTACTGGCACACCGGCTATCCGGGCGGCATCAAGGAACGGTCCTGGGACCAGATCCTGACCGGCAAGCACCCGGAGCGCCTGATCCAGAAGGCGGTGGAGCGTATGCTGCCAAAGACGACGCTGGGCCGCAATGTGATCGGCAAGCTGCACATTTACGCCGGCCCCGACCACCCGCATGCCGCTCAGCAGCCGCAAGTGCTGGACGTCGCCGCCCTGAACGCCAAGAACTCGCGGAGCGCTTGAATCCGATGGCAGAAGAACGCACCTCCCTCGCCGATTTGAAAGACGCGCTCACCGGCGCCCAGCAGCCGGACGGCGCCGATGCCGGCGATGGCATTCCGGGCCTGGCCGAAGTCATCTTTGCCGAGCCGCAGATCGACGCGCAGGGCCGCTCCTACGGCACCGGCCGCCGCAAGGACGCCGTCGCCCGCGTCTGGATCATGCCGGGCGTCGGCAAGTTCTCGATCAACGGGCACTCGCTGGACGAGTATTTCGCGCGGCCGACACTGCGCCAGATCATCGTGCAGCCGTTCAGGACCACGAACCGGATGGACCAGTTCGACGTCTATTGCACCGTGTCCGGCGGCGGCCTCTCCGGCCAGGCCGGCGCGGTGCGCCACGGCCTCTCGCGCGCCCTGGTGAATTTCGAGCCCAGCCTGCGCCCCGCGCTCAAACATGCCGGCTTCATGACCCGCGACAGCCGCACGGTGGAGCGCAAAAAGTACGGCAAGCCGAAAGCACGCCGCAGCTTCCAATTCTCGAAGCGGTAACCCGCCGGCCGTCTGGCTGGAAGTCCAACGGGGTGCCGCTTGCCGGCGCCCCGTTTCTTTTTGCGGACAAGCGGCTATGGTGCCGCCCAGCCTTTCTGTCCCGTCCCTCGCCTCCCAGGAGTGAACACGCGATGCAAAAGGACATCAATGTCGCGATTCTCGGTGCTTCCGGCTACACCGGCGCCGAACTGCTGCGCCTGCTGGCGGGCCATCCGCGATTCCGCGTCGCTGCCCTCACCGCCGACAGCAATGCCGGCCAGGAAATGGCGAGCGTCTATCCACACACCCTGCCACACACCTTGCCGACGCTGACCAAGATCGACGCGGTCGACTGGGCGGATATCCAGGCCGTGTTCTGCTGCCTGCCGCACGCCACCACCCAAAAGGTGATCGCCGGCCTGCCCGGCCACCTGAAGATCGTCGATCTGTCCGCCGATTTCCGGCTGGTGGATATCGACCTCTATGCCAAAGTCTATGGCCACGAGCACCACGCCCCGGCCCTGCAGCGGGAAGCGGTCTACGGCCTGACCGAGCACGCCCGGAGCGCCATCGCCAACGCCCGGCTGATCGCCAATCCCGGCTGCTACCCGACTTGCGCCGCGCTGCCGCTGCTGCCGCTGCTGAACGACGGGCTGATCGAGGCCGACGGCATTATCGTCGACGCCAAATCCGGCGTCACCGGTGCCGGGCGCTCAGCCAAGCTCGACATGATCTTTTGCGAGGTGCATGACGGCTTCCACCCCTACAATCTGGGAAAGCACCGCCACCAGCCGGAGATCGAGCAGACGCTGGGCCAGGCGGTCGGCAGGCCGATGCAGGTGGTGTTCTCACCCCACCTGATCCCCATCAACCGCGGCATGCTCTGCACCACCTATATCCGTCCCATCGGCGGCGCCACGGAAGGCGACCTGCGCGCCTCCCTGGAACAGGCCTATGGGCAAGAGCCATTCGTGCACATGACGCCCGCCGGCGCCTGGCCGGCGACGCGGCAGGTGCGCGGTTCCAACTACTGCTTCATCGGGCTGGGGTCGGCCGGCGTGCCGGGGCAGATGGTGGTGGTCTCGGTGATCGACAATCTGGTCAAGGGCGCCTCCGGCCAGGCGCTGCAAAACATGAACCTGCTCTTCGGCCTCGCCGAGACCGAGGGCCTGCTGCTGGAGCCTCTCTACCCATGAGCTACAACCCCGCGCGGGAGGGCCTGGTCCTCCCCTATAACGGCATCATGCCCAAGCTCGGCCGCGACGTGTTCGTCGCCCCCGGCACCGTCATCGTCGGCGACGTGGAGATCGGCGACGAGGCCAGCCTCTGGTACAATACCGTCGTGCGCGCCGACGTGCACAAGGTGAAGATCGGCGCGCGCACCAATCTGCAGGATGGCACGGTCGTGCATGTGACCGGCGGGCGCTTCGGCACCCATATCGGCAACGACATCCTGATCGGCCACCAGTGCGTGATCCACGGCTGCACCATCCACGACCGCGCTTTTATCGGCATGCGCGCGCTGCTGCTGGATGGCGTGGTGGTGGAGAGCGATGCCATGGTCGCCGCCGGTGCGGTGGTGACGCCGGGCAAGGTGGTGCCAACGGGCGAACTCTGGGCCGGTTCCCCCGCCAAGAAGATGCGCGACCTGACGCCGGAAGAGATCGAGCGCCACAAGAAGGCGACAGCCGGCTATGTCGTGAACGCCAGGGAGCACCGCGCCGCGCTGGGGTGAGGCGCTCTCCGCGATGCCAGGCGCCGGACGAAAGCGGAAGCGACCGGCCCGGCCGCCTCAGTGCGTGTTCAGCACCCGGCGCGGCGAGTGCGAGGAATAGGGCTCGTCATACGAGCGTTCCTTGCGGGTCGGCGGGTCGACCGAATATTCGTAGTCCCGCAGCTTTTCACACCCGAGGAGTGCCAGCCCACAGGCGGCGAGCACGATGGCTTTCCACATGGCAACAGCCCTCCTCGGGCGTATTTGGGATGGCGGCTAGCGGTCGATCTTGAAGAACGGCGCGTTGACCATCAGCGTGTTGTTCTGGGCAATCAAATAGCCTGCCTCGCCGGTTTTGGCCAGGAAGGCGTGCCAGTCCGGATCGGCCTGCATTGCCGCACGGCGCTTCTCGCGGTCGGCCGCGTCCTGATAGGCCCAGATGTGCAGATAGGTGTTCACGTCGCCGGTTTCGGTCAAGCCGTAGAACACCGGCTGGCCCAGATGCCGGGTCTGCACGGCCAGGCCCTCGGCCTCTCGTGCCGGGGCGGCAGGTGTAGGTGCGGACGTCGAACAGCATGGGGGTTTCTCCCTTGGGGGTTGGAACGAGGGCGGCACCTTAGACGATCCGGGCGCAGACCGCCTCCCGGATTTCCGAAGGGCGATGACGGCCCGGCCAGTTCATGGGGCGGGGCCTGCGTTCGGCGGCTCCAGGAACTCGGTCTCCATGAAGGCGAACTCGTAGTCGTTGCCGTTCAGCACGTCGTGCTCGACGCCGGCTTCGCGGAAATAGGGCACGCCCTTCTTCAGTTCGGCGCGGGCGACCTTGCCCGCCGCATCGACCAGTTCCAGAAAGCCGTCCTGCAGGGGCACCACCACATAGTCGTATTCGTGCCGGTGCCAGCCGGTGGCATCGCCCCGCTTCGGAAAGCGCCACTCGGTGACGCGGGTGCGGGCATTGTCGATGAAGACGGTGGGCACGGCAGAGCCGGATTGGGCGGGGGAACACATGGGGCGGGAACTCCCTCTGATACGTTCTAATACGTCTCAATACGTCGCGCGGCCGCCGGAGATGTCGAAGACGCCGCCGGTGGTGAAGTGGTTTTCTTCCGACGCCATCCAGCAGACCATGGCGGCGACTTCCTCGACCAGCACAAAGCGCTTGCGCGGGATTTTCGAGAGCATGGCGTCGATATGGGCCTGGCTCATCTGCTCGAAAATGCGGGTCTTGGCGGCGGCAGGCGTGATGCAGTTGACGGCGATGTCGTGGTCCACCAACTCCTTGCCCAGCGACTTGGTCAGGCCGATGACCCCGGCCTTGGCGGTGGAGTAGGCGGCGGCGTTGGCGTTGCCCTCCTTGCCGGCGATGGAGGCGATGTTGACGATGCGGCCGTAATTCGCCTCGATCATCTGGGGGACGACGGCGCGGCAGCAATAGAACACGGCGTTCATGTCCAGTTCGATCACCCGGCGCCAGTCCTCGACCGGATAGTTCCAGGTGACGTCGTTGGGGCCAGTGATGCCGGCATTGTTGACCAGGATGGAGATGGTGCCGAACGCCGCGTTCGAGTCCGCGACGGCGGCGGCGATCTGGCCGACATCGGTGACGTCGCAGGCCTGCGTGCGCACCTTGTCGCCGAAGGCGGCGGCGGCTTTCTCCAACTCCGCGCCGTCGATGTCCCACATGGAGACATAGGCGCCGCTCTCGACCATGCGCGCGGTGATGGCGAGGCCGAAGCCTTGCGCGGCCCCCGTGACGACCGCGTGGCGGCCCTGGAGGTTGATCTGGTTCTGCTGCGCCATGAGTCCAACTTTCGTTAGAGGGTCGCCATGCTATACAGGCCCGAACCCGTCATTGCATAGAGGCAGGAAGCCCATGATCCCGCGTTACAGCCGGCCCGAGATGGTCGGCATCTGGGAGCCCCAGACCAAGTTCGAAATCTGGTTCGAGATCGAGGCGCACGCCTGCGACGCCCAGGCGGCGCTGGGCGTCATCCCGGAGAGTGCGGCCAAGGCGGTCTGGGAGCGGGGCCGGTTCGAGATCGAGCGCATCGACGAGATCGAGCGGGTGACCAAACACGACGTCCTCGCCTTCCTCACCAACCTTGCGGAATATGTCGGGCCGGAGGCGCGGTTCGTGCATCAGGGCATGACATCCTCCGATGTGCTCGACACCTGCCTCGCCGTGCAGCTCACCCGGGCCGCCGACCTGCTGCTGGCGGGGGTAGACCGGGTGCTGGCGGCGCTCAAGAAGCGCGCCTGGGAGCATGCGGAGACCCTGACCGTCGGCCGCAGCCACGGCATCCATGCCGAGCCCACCACCTTCGGCCTGAAGCTGGCCGGCCATTATGCGGAGTTCCAGCGCAACCGGGCGCGGCTGGAGGCGGCACGCAAGGAGATCGCCACCTGCGCCATCTCCGGCCCGGTCGGCACGTTCGCCGCCATCGACCCGCGGGTCGAGGCCTATGTGGCCGAGAAGCTGGGGCTGGAGCCGGAGCCGATTTCGACCCAGGTGATCCCGCGCGACCGGCACGCCATGTTCTTTTCCGTCCTGGGGGTGATCGCCAGCGGTGTCGAGCGTCTGGCGACCGAGATCCGCCACTTGCAGCGCTCGGAAGTGCTGGAGGCGGAGGAGTATTTCTCGCCGGGGCAGAAGGGCTCCAGCGCCATGCCGCACAAGCGCAACCCGGTCCTGACCGAGAACCTGACCGGGCTGGCCCGCGTGGTGCGCGCCGCCGTGGTGCCGGCAATGGAAAACGTCGCCCTTTGGCACGAACGGGATATCTCGCATTCCAGCGTCGAGCGGATGATCGGGCCGGATGCGACCGTGACCCTGGACTTCGCCCTGAACCGCATGGCCGGCGTGGTCGAGAACCTGGTGGTCTATCCGGAGACCATGCTGGCGAACCTGAACAGGCTCGGCGGGCTGGTGTACTCGCAATACGTGCTGCTGGCGCTGACCCAGGCCGGCCTGAGCCGCGAGGACGCCTATGCCAAGGTGCAGGAACACGCCATGAAGACCTGGCGGGACCGCAGCACCGCTGCCGGGCGCGAAGGCGCTTCCTTCCTGGAGCGGCTGCAGGGCGATGCGGCGGTCACCGACCGGGTGCCGGCGGCAGACCTGGCCGAGATGTTCGAGCCCTGGCGCTATCTCCGCCACGTGCCGGGGCGGATGGAACAGGTGATGGGGAAGGCGGACTGATCGCCGACGGGCGGTTCGGGCCCGGCAACGCACGGGCCAGGCTGTGCAAGGGCCCGGCTGTGCAAGGGCCAGGCTGTGCAAGGGCCCGGAGGGTCGCCCGATCAGATGGGCTCATTTGGCAAATGAGCCCATTTGGCCGGGGAAAATTGGCGGTTTATCATAGACTTAGAGCAAAATCTCCCGTTCGGTCGGAGCGGGATATGCCTTTGCGGGGGCAGACACGCCAGGCGCTTGTCATTTGTGAACAATCCTAAACCGCGGCGGGCCCGCACGGGCTTCCAGGGGCCCGCCGCGGTCGATGTTGGATATTGCCACACCGAACAGAACATATCAAGAACTAACGCCGCGGCCGAACGGCCCCGGGAAGCCGATGGCAACAAATTTTGCCTACAATCTTCCGCACAGCCCCGTAAAAGCCTATATCTACCCATGCAGGCGGGCGATTTTGAGTCCGCGATACAACCCAAGGGTGCATTTTGGCGCGGCTGGCGAGCATATTTTTGGTTGTGTTTTGGCTGGCCAGCCCGCCTTGGGCGGCGCAGGCCGGAGGGGCGGTGCCGCAGCCGGACCTTCGCACGACCGAACTACACCCGCTGCTGGCCCACCATCCGGATGCGGCCGCGCCTGTGCTGGCGCTGCAACCGCGGCGGACCGACCGGGAGGCCTTCTGGTCGGCCGCGCTGGCCCTGGTCCTGAACGCCGAGCAGGAGGTGCGGATCAAGCACGGGCGGATCGATGTGCTCTCCGCCAGCTACGCCATAGAAGTGGACTGGTTCGACAAATGGCACGAGGGCCTGGGGCAGGCGCAGCATTACAGTTTCGCCAGCGGAAAGGCCCCGGCGGTGGCGCTGATCCTGAAGCCGGAGGAATGGCCGATGACCGCCCACACCCGCTCCAAGCTGGCCGAAATCCACGACGTCATGCGGACCTATGGCGTGCAGGTCTTCGTGCTGTACCGGGCCAAGCCGCAGCAGACGGCCTTGCGGCGGTAAACCTGCACGCCGGCCATCGGACCCAAAGGACCACTCATGACCTCAACTTTTGCGGTCGCCCCGCCATCGCCGGTCTGTTAGGGTCGCGCGGGAGTTGCATCCGGCTGCGCGCGCGCGTTGCGGCCGGGAAAGGACCAGGCTGGCATGACCAAGACATTCGATCTGTATCTGATCCGCCCGACGCGGTACGATGACAATGGCTATCCGGTCCAGTGGTGGCGGACAATCATCCCATCGAACTCGCTCGCCTGCCTCAACGGCATCGCCCAGGACGCGGTGGCGCGCCAGGTCTTGGGCCCGGATGTCACCGTCGCGATCACGGCCATCGACGAGATCAATTCCCGCATCGACACCGCGAAAATCGTCCGGCGCCAAAAAGAAACCGGCAATCCCAGCCTGGTCTGCCTGGTGGGCGTGCAAACCAACCAGTTTCCGCGCGCGACGGCATTGGGCCGCCGCTTCCTGGCGGGCGGCATTCCGGTTTGCATCGGCGGGTTTCACGTCTCTGGCTGCCTTTCCATGCTGAAAGACCTGCCGCCGGACCTGAAACAGGCGGCGGATGACGGCATGTCCTTCTTCGCCGGCGAGGCGGAGGAAGGGCGTTTCGATGCGGTGCTGCGGGACGCCTGGGCCGGGTCGCTCAAGCCCGTCTATGGCGATATCAGGCGCACGCCCAATCTGGCCGGCGCACCGCTGCCCAGCATGCCGGTGGAAGAGGTCAGGAAAAACATCAACCGCTATTCCAGTTTTGACCTGGGCCGCGGCTGCCCGTTCGAATGCTCGTTCTGTACCATCATCAACGTGCAGGGCCGCAAAAGCCGGTTCCGCACCGCCGATGACCTGGAAGCGATTGTGCGCGAAAGCGCCGCCCAGGGAGTCAACCGGTTCTTTCTGACCGATGACAATTTCGCCCGCAACAAGGCGTGGAAAAGCTTCACCGACCGGCTGATCGAGTTGAAGGAACAGGGGTTTCCCGTGCGCATGGCCATTCAGGTCGACACCGTGGCGCACAAGATCGATGGCTTTATCGACGCGTGCGTCGCGGCCGGTGCCGACCAGATCTTCATCGGCCTGGAGAACATCAACTCGGACAGTCTGGAACTGGTGAAAAAGCGCCAGAACCGGATCGAGGACTACCGCGAGATGTTCATGGCCTGGAAAAAGCACCCGGTCTTTATCATCTGCGGCTATATCATCGGCTTCCCGAACGATACGGACGACCGCATCCGGCACGACATCCAAGTCATCAAGGATGAACTGCCAATCGATGCGATCTATCTGAATTTCCTGACCCCCTTGCCCGGCTCTGAGGATCACCGGCGGCTTTATGAGGCCGGCATCTGGATGGACCCGGACATGAACAAATACGACCTCAACCACCGCGTCACCCATCACGGCACGATGAGCGATGCGGAATGGGAGAGGGCCTACTGGGATGCGCATCGCGCCTTCTATTCGTTCGCACACATGACCCGGATCATCAAGCGCATGGTGGCGCTGCGTTCGAACAAGAAGCTGACGACGGTCAACCGGCTCGTCGCCTATCGCGAGGGGCCGCGGCTGGAAGGCGTTTCGGCGCTGGAGTCCGGCTATCTGCGCCTGCGCCGGCGGCGGGAGCGGCGGCCGGAATTGCCGTTGGAGCATCCGCTGGTGTTCTATCCGAAATACGGCTGGCGCCTGTTCGCGCGCACCGGCACGGCGGTCGTCACCTATCTGCGGCTGCGGCTGATCCTGCACCGGGCGCTGCGCGACCCGAAGCGGTTCGAATACACCGACGCCGCCATCGCACCGCCGGCAGACCCGGGCGCCGACGACGTGCTGGTCACCAGTTCCCGCGTTACCGCCTATGCGGAGAAGCGCCGCCAGCGCAACAAGGCCAACACCGCATCGGAGCCGGCAGAGGCCAAGCCGGAGCCGGAGGCC
>Ga0206129_10003580_pt1 | contig 17793 bp, 16 predicted proteins | sample Helgoland_Spring_8_FD_148616 | JGI IMG/M metagenome (GOLD analysis project Ga0206129, IMG submission 148616) | Pelagic subsurface seawater microbial communities from Kabeltonne, Helgoland, North Sea - Helgoland_Spring_Bloom_20160502_2 | ecosystem: Environmental > Aquatic > Marine > Epipelagic ...
CGTCAGCGGCCCGCTTTGCGCAATCGCCTGCAACTCCAGGGTGCGGCGGACGACGAAGAGGTCGCGCACTTCTGCTCGCTCCAATCGCCGAACCATGACGCCCTTATTGCGGATATAACGAGTAAGGCCCTCCTGGCCCAGACGATGCAGCGCCTCGCGAATCGTATTGCGGGATGCGTTGTAGACCTTGACCAGGTCGACCTCGATCAGCGGCATGCCTGGCAACAGCCGGCCGCCGATGATGTCGGCGCGCAGTTCCAGGGCGATCTGGTCGGCTAAGGATAGGGTGAGTGGCATCGTTACCTCGAGATTGTTGAACAATCACTGAGGAAGAGGTAACCACGTTTCGTGCCAATGCTGCCTGAGAGTGGAATCGCAAGGTCCGTTAGTGAAAGGAAAAGCCGGTCTATGACCGGCCCTCCGCGCTGTTTTCACACCCTTAATTAATAACCAGCCTGTCGCGATTCTTTTCCAGCAATGCCTTGCCGATGCCTTTCACTTCCAGTAACTCATCCACCGCCGTGAACGGGCCGTTGCTCTCGCGATAGGCGATGATTGCCTTCGCCTTGGAAGCACCAATGCCGAACAGATCACGGCGCAGGGTTTCGGCGTCGGCGGCGTTAAGGTTGACCTTGGTGGATTGCTCGGTCTTGGTCATTTGGGTGGAGATGGGTGCTGAGGGTTCCGGCTTGATGAACGGCGCGGCGGTGGTGGCGACGGAGAGGCTGGTGAGGAAGGCGAAGATGAGGGATGAGATGTAGAGGTTTTGCATTGGTGACGCTCCATGACATCGGTGAGGGAAAAGCAGCTTTTCCGAAGCTGCTTTTCTAACTTAGGTGATGTTTGGGAGGTGTCAAAAATGGGTGAGTAACAGGGTGTTAACTCACGGTTCCAGGCGACGTTGTTGGTAGATCCAGTCAACGATTTCGCCATCGGGGGAATAGCCGCTGACGGTGTCGCGCAGGAGTTGGCGGACGCGGGTGTAATCGTCCTCATCTACAGCAGTAAGCAGCTCAGTCAGCTTTTCTTTGAGAGTTTCCCATGACAAATGATCTTCGTTGGCACTCATGATCATTGGGTGCTGGGTAGCGACAACGTTGTCACCAATCAACAACTCTTCGTAAAGCTTTTCACCGGGACGCAGGCCAGAGAATTCGATGGCAATATCACCGTGGGGATTCTTCTCAGAACGCACACTCAGACCAGAAAGATGAATCATTTTTTCGGCCAGCTCGACAATCTTCACCGGCTCGCCCATGTCCAGCACGAATACATCCCCTCCCAAGCCCATAGAGCCTGCCTGGATTACCAACTGGGCCGCTTCAGGAATCGTCATGAAGTAACGGGTGATCTTGGGATGAGTGACCGTCAGCGGGCCACCAGACTTGATCTGCTTGTGAAAGAGCGGAATGACTGAGCCGGAGGAACCCAGTACGTTGCCAAAACGAACCATCGTGAAGCGTGTTTTGTTGACTTGTGAGATGTTTGATTTGTCACCGAACAGTACGGGAGCTGGTTCACGGCTGAGCGCTTGTAGGGTCAATTCGGCCAAACGCTTGGTACTGCCCATGACATTAGTCGGGCGTACCGCTTTATCGGTGGAGATCAAAACAAAGTTGGACACCCCCACCTGAAGCGCGGCCTGGGCAGTATTAAGCGTGCCGATCACATTGTTCAACACGCCCTCGGCGATGTTGTGCTCAACCATTGGCACATGCTTATAAGCTGCGGCATGGTAAACAGTGTCTACGCGCCAGGTTTTCATGACATCTACCAGTTTTGCCTGGTTACGCACCGACCCGAGGATCGGCAATAGCTTAACTGGCAGCGACTCACGAACAACGCGTTGCTCAAGTTCCGAAAGGATGCTGTACAGATTGAATTCACTATGTTCGAACAACAGCAGCGTCGTCGGACGCAAGGCGAGAATCTGACGGCAAAGCTCTGAGCCTATCGATCCCCCCGCACCGGTTACTAGAACATTTTGCCCCTTGATACAGTGCTCCAGAAGTTCGGCCTGTGCAGGCACTGCATCGCGGCCCAGCAGGTCTGCGATATCAACTTCCTGGATATCGTCTACTTTGACACGACCACTGGCCAAGTCCATAAAACCTGGAACGCTTCGCACGTGGAGCGGAAAGCCTTCAAGAAAACCGAGGATTTCACGGCGGCGGCCACGGTTGGAGGATGGTATCGCAAGCAGGATTTCTTGAGCACCGGTGGCGTCAATCATGCGTTGTATATGCTTGGGTTTGTAGACTTGCAAGCCCGAAATAACACGATCAGTGATGCTGACATCATCATCAATAAAAGCTACCGGCCGCATCACTCTGCCCATGCGCAATGCTGCGACCAACTGGTTGCCTGCAGCACCTGCGCCGTAGATTGCAACCCGTGGCAAACCGTCATCACGACTTGTAAACGGCACATGCTGCGATGCTGCGAACCAGTCGCCCAAGAAATATTGGCGCATAGCCAGACGTAGACCACCAACCATGATCAGGCTAAGCCACCAATAGTTGAAGATGATGGAACGTGGGACGACGTTTTGGTGGTTGCTGTACCAATACACCACGACGCCAAGAATCAAGGAGGAAAGGCTGACGGCCTTGATAATTGCAATAAGTGCATCGTTGCCAAAATACCGCATGACAGCACGATACATACCAAAACGAATAAATAGGGGAATAGCGACGATTGGAGCAGCCAAAAACAACCACAAATGATCTAGAAACGGATTGACCATTTCATCGATACCAAGACGCACGACAAATGCAAGCCACAGCGCAGCCCAGACAACAAACACATCTGTTGCAACCTGAATCAGTCGCTTTTTGCGGCGAGGCAATCCCACCAGGAACGCCCTTAACTTTTCCATAACCCCTTCGCCCACTTCAGACTGCTCCAAATTTTCACTACGTGCCTATAAACATCTCGTGTGACTGAACATCAGTCTCTACCGATACTCGCTGCGTCTACTCTTTCCAATGCGCCGGCATGAAACTTAAACGCCAGGATCACCAGCGGTACATAGGCAACAATCAATCCCGTAAGCCCGTCCAATCCAAGCAACATTACGCATAACGCTACAGGAAGCAACCAAAACAGATTGAGCATCGCTACCGCCAGCGTCACTGGCAAATGTTTGCCGAACTGCCGGGATGCAAACTGATAAGCATGGCTGCGATGCGCTTCATACACCTTATCACCGCGTACCAGCCTGCGAATCAAGGTGAACGTCGCGTCCACGATGAATACGCCGAGCAGGATCAACCAAACCCACAAAAACTGCGCCGATACCCATGCTGCCTGGATAGAGATGCCCCCCAGTACCACTCCCAAAAAGCCACTTCCCGCATCGCCCATGAAGATGCGAGCAGGGGGGAAATTCCAGAAAAGAAACCCTGCGGCAGCCATTGCCAATATGAGAGGTAGCCAGATCAGATTCTCAAAGCCGCTCAACCAATAAATCAGGCATGCACCAAGGCTCACACAGATGGCTTCGACACTGGCAATTCCATCGATGCCGTCCATGAAGTTGTATAGGTTGAGCATCCATACCAGGTAAAAAGCTGCAAAAATACCGCCCGCCGCACCGAGATTAAAGGGTATGCCAAAAACCAAGATGGGCGGCAGCCCTCCCAACCAGAACAATGCCCATGCGGAAGCTATAAAGTGGCCCAGCAAACGCCAGCGTGCGGCGATATGGCCGTGATCATCCATGAAACCAATGATCGCAATCAGCGCCCCGGCACCGCCAACTGCGATCAACACATCAAAAGAAACGAGCTGCACCCAACCCATAAACGGCAACGCCAACAAGAACGCCAGCACAATAGCAACGCCGCCCCCCCTTGGAGTGGGCACCGAATGAGAGCTACGGGCATTTGGAATATCGATAATGCTGCGTGCCAATGCATAACGTCGTAATCCCGCAGTCAGTGCGAAGGAAAGCAGAGCCACGACGACGATCAACCACCAATATCTCATTGTTTTTTATGTTCCATATAATGTTGTGCAGCCAGTTCAAGAGCGCTATCCACAGACACAGGTGGAGTCCATTGCAATAAGGAGCGGGTTTTGCCAATATCGACGGCCAGCGAACCACACAGCCGCTGCGACAATGAACGTTTACCCAACGCATTGGCAGCAGAGCTAAGCATCCAACTGGGGATTGGCAAAAGCCGCGCCGATTTACCCAACGCTTTGGCCATACGGCGTAAAAGCTGAGTAGTCGATAGATCTTCACCGTCGCTGACCAAAAATGTCTGGTTAGCCGCTTGAGGATGAACGCGCGAAGTGATGATCAAGTCAACCAGGTTGTCCAGCGCTACCAGGCTGCGAGCGTTGTATATCGCGCCGAAGGGCAGAGGGATCCCCTTGTCCAACCAGCGTATCATGCTCAGGAAGTTGGCTTTCACGCCTGGACCGTAAACCAACACCGGACGAATAATAACGACCTCCATTGCCGTATGGCTGGCCAGCTCTCTTAACCCTTGCTCTGCCTCCATCTTGGAGACACCATACGGGTCCCTGGGTGCAGGAAGGTCATCCGCCGTGTATGGCTTACCTGGCCGGGTGCCCTCACCGTTAACCTTGATGGAACTGATGAAAACAAAACGTCGGACGCCTGCTTCTGCCGCTTGCTTAGCAAGGTGCAGCGTACCCTCGACATTGACCTTACGAAACGCCGCCAACGGATCGGCTTCAGTATCGTCCATTACGTGCACACGAGCGGCGCAATGCACCACTGAATCGACACCTACCAGATGCTCACACCAGTCAGCCGCTTCAAAAGAGTCAAAACGAACGATGTGCACGCCGTTCTCAACTCGATCAGATTCACTGCGAACAGCCGCTTTAACACTGATCCCGTCAGCGACCAAGCGGCTCATCACGGCGCTACCAACGAAACCGGTTGCGCCAGTCAAAAAAACGGATTGCGGCATTACAGGCGTCCTTTACGTAAAGTTGCATCGCGAAACAGCTGTTCCAGACGAGCCAACAATTTAGGTTTCGAATAGTTTTCCAGATAGTACTCACGGCCGAAATTGCCCATGCGCGCACGTTCTTCGCTGCTCGTGGTCGCCAATTCAAGCGTTATCCGTGCAAGTGCAATAGCGTCGCCCGATGGGCACGACAAGCCGGCACCGGATTCGTCAATAACGCGTGCAGCCTCACCATTGATCATGCCCAGTATCGGCTTACCAGAAGCTAAATAGGCCTGGACCTTCCCAGGAATGGTTTTCTCGAATACGTCGTTCGTCTTCAGAGAAACCAACAATGCATCGGCACACGCGAACAAAGCGGGCATGTCTTCCAGAGGGTGACGTCCCAGCAACAGGACATTGTCCAATTGATGAGATTTCACATGGCCTGTAAGCCAATCGCTCATGCGGCCATCACCCACAATCACCCAACGTACGGCAACTTCCCCGGCTAATGCTTGCGCCGCCTCGATAACCGCCGGAAAGTCCTGAGCGTCGCCGAGGTTGCCCGCAAACAAGACTGTGAACACCGTGTCATCACGCGTAAGCAGAGGTGAAGGCGGCGCTACTCCAGAAAAATCATCCTCGGCCCAACTCGGAAAATAAACCAGACGCTCGGGGGCAATAGACTTGGTGCAATAACCCTTCACGTTTTCGAAAAAACCGTGAGATTGCAGCAGAAGATAGTCAGCACGGTTGTAAATCCAGGAAACCATTTTCCCCACAACTGCCAACAGCCAAGGATGACGCAACACACCAACAGCCCGCAGAGTTTCAGGCCATAAATCCAGCACCCAAATGAACACTGGCGCTTTTTTCAATCGTCCAATCACTAAGGCCGGTATTGCCGCCATGATCGGTGACACCGCGTAGACGAAAACTGCGTCGAACTTTTTACCGCGCAACTTCCATGCACCCACCGTTGAGGCTGCAGAAAAAAAAGACAGATAGTTCAATATCAAGCTGATACTTCGTTTACCACGTGGAATCAACGGTACACGAACAACTTTAGCAGCTGAATACTCCATAAAGCTATCTGGCTGCGCGCGGTAACGCTCGTAGACACTGCCTTCCGGATAATTAGGTAGCCCAGTCAAGACTGTAACAATGTGCCCTTTCTCGGAAAGGTCTCTAACGAGATCATTGATGCGCATATTTTCTGGCCAAAAATACTGCGTCACCACCAGAATATTCAGCTTTTTATCAGGCATTTAAATAACTCTGTCAATAGCGTTTCCAGACAATCCGGTTCACGTAATCTGTGTAGCTATGGATAATTCTGGCAATTTTCTCCGACACATTTGGCATACTGTAGTCCGCTACAAGGCGCAGGGTTCGATTGTCTCCGCCCCCCTGACTTTCCAGGATATTGAGTCCCTGAAGCACGCGCTCGACCTCCAGCCCGACCATCATGACAGCTGCTTCCTCCATGCCCTCTGGCCGCTCATGCGCCTCACGAATATTCAAAGCCGGAAAGTTCAGAATAGAAGACTCTTCGTTGATGGTCCCGCTGTCCGACAACACCGCCTTGGCCGAAAGCTGCAACTTGTTATAATCTTTAAATCCCAGTGGCTTGAGCAGTTGCACGTTTTTATGGAACGCAACGCCCATCACATCCACGCGCTTTTGAGTTCTGGGGTGGGTCGATACAATGACGGGAATGTCATATTGAGCAGCAACAGTGTTAAGCACATTAACCAGTTTCAGAAAGTTATTGTCGGAATCAATATTTTCTTCGCGGTGCGCGCTGCAAACAAAAAATTTACCATATTGCAAGCTAAGTCGGTCCAAGACATTCGAATCTTCAATGCCCGCACGGTAGTGATTAAGCACCTCAAACATCGGGCTGCCCGTTTTGATCACCATGTCTGGCGACAATCCTTCCCGTAATAGATAATCGCGCGCGATAGTACTATAAGTAAGATTGATATCGGCAGTATGATCAACAATACGACGATTGATCTCTTCAGGTACTCGCATATCAAAACAGCGATTACCCGCTTCCATATGGAAAGTAGGGATCTTGCGGCGCTTGGCCGGGATGACTGCCATGCAACTGTTTGTGTCACCCAGTACGAGCAACGCTTCCGGCTGGACGTCTGCCAACACTTCATCAACAGCAATAATCACATTGCCGATAGTTTGCGCACCGCTTGATCCCGCAGCGTTAAGAAAGTAATCGGGCTTACGGATACCCAAATCTTGAAAAAAAATTTCGTTGAGTTCATAGTCATAGTTCTGCCCTGTATGGACCAAGACATGATCACAATGTCTGTCGAGCGAATCGATGACTCGCGACAGACGAATAATCTCGGGCCGAGTGCCCACTACCGTTACAACTTTCATTTTTTTCATGACTGTCTCGACTAGAGCGTATATTTAGGCTTCAGTGCCCACGGGTAGCGCGTAAGTATCAGGGTGCTCACGATCAAAAATCTCGTTAGCCCACAGCATGACAATCATTTCGTCATCCCCAAAATTAGTAATATCGTGGGTCCAGCCTGGCACGGTTTCCACGATTTCCGGTTTTTCGCCCGTCGTAAACAATTCGTAAAACTCACCAGATATGACATGTCGGAACCGAAAACACGCTTTACCTCTGATCACCAAAAACTTTTCAGTTTTGGAGTGATGATAATGTCCACCCCGCGTAATCCCTGGGTGCGCAGTAAAATAGGAGAACTGCCCAGCATCCGGGGTCTTGAGCATTTCCACGAATACACCACGTGAGTCCCCATACTTGGGAACTTCATAGGTGAAACGCTCGGGAGGGACATAACTAAGATAAGTAGAATAAAGGGCGCGAACAAGTCCGGTACCCACCGCTTCCGTAACCAGCGTCTCACGGCTTTCCCGAAATGCTGTTAGTTGTGCGGCAAGCGCACCCACAGTTATTTCATAAGCAGGTTGAACCGCAACGAACGGATCTCCAGACAATTCTCCATCCATCACCGCAATAAAGTGGGCAATGACATCATCGATGTAGACCAGTGTGATAGAAGCGTCTGGATTATTAATCTGAATTGGTTGGTCACGGGAGATATTATTACAGAATGTCGCAACTGCTGAGTTGTAATTAGGACGGGCCCACTTGCCGAACACATTTGGCAACCGGAAAATATGCACATTAATATCGTGCTCCGCCGCCAATTCACTCAACGCTTGCTCCGCTCCAAGTTTACTCACACCGTATACGTTATCCAGCTCTGCCTGACTGGACGAAGTATAAATCACCGGAATCTTTCTACCACTTGCGACGATACCGTCACATACCGCCCGAGTAAGATCGGTATTACCGATTTTGAATTCTTCAAGGTTCTGCGGACGATTGACTCCTGCCAGGTGGAATACAAAATCGGCCTGCAAAAGCATTTCTTTCAACGTAGAAATGCTATTTTCACGCGAAAACTGTAAAATCTCGACATCTTTACGCTCTCGTAGGTGAGCGCAAAGATTCTTGGCTACGAAACCCTGAGCGCCTGTGATCAGCACCTTCATGATTTACTCCTCCGGAGTGACAAATTCGCCACGCTGGATTGCACGCATGAACTCCAGCTTCAAGAGCAGCTCTTGCATACCCTCGACGTTCAATCGCTCTGTGTTATGAGAGTTGTAGTCCTGCATGGAGGAAATCTTTTCTTCGCCTTCATCAACGAATTTGCTGTAGTTCAAATCACGCAAATCGGGTGGTACACGAAAATAATCTCCACGATCTTCGGCACAAGCCATTTCCTCACGACTAAGGAGCGCCTCATAAAGTTTTTCACCATGGCGGGTTCCGATAACATGAATGGGATGTTCAGGAAGTCCCATCATCACAGTCAAAGCTTTAGCCAATGTCGCAACAGTCGCGGCCGGGGCCTTTTGTACGAAAAGATCACCGTTGTTACCGTGCTCAAATGCGTAAAGAACGAGATCGACCGCATCACCGAGCGTCATCATGAACCGCGTCATGTTGGGATCAGTAATCGACAACGCTTTACCTGCACGAATTTGCTCGATAAACAACGGGATTACCGACCCCCGAGAGGCCATCACATTACCATATCGAGTACCGCAAATAACTGTTTTACTCTCGTCTACGTTTCGTGACTTCGCCACCATGACTTTTTCCATCATGGCCTTAGAGATACCCATTGCATTAATGGGATAAACAGCCTTGTCGGTACTCAAACAAACGACACGCTTCACTTCATTCTGGATCGCAGCTTCAAGCACATTGTCAGTGCCAATAACGTTGGTTTTTACAGCTTCCATCGGGTGGAACTCACAGGAAGGTACCTGTTTGAGCGCTGCCGCATGAAAAATATAGTCCACTCCACGAGTGGCGTTCAATACACTTTGATAGTCCCGTACGTCTCCGATGTAAAACTTAAGCTTTGAGTTATTATAACGCTTACGCATATCGTCTTGTTTTTTTTCATCACGACTGAAAATGCGAATTTCAGCAATATCGGTATCTAAAAAGCGCTTTAGCACGGCGTTTCCAAACGAGCCAGTACCGCCACTAATCAAGAGTTTCTTACCTGAAAACACAAAACCTCCGATATCAATATTTTATGCTGCGAGTCATTATATTTTTGGGAACGACTAAATACCAACCTAAAATGGCATAGAACGCACCCCCCAGAACCGGTTGAAACTGTATCCCAGACGCGAAGGGCATATTAGCCAAAAAAATCACGAAAAACCAGAGACAGGAACGGTGGACATCCTCGTTGGAGCAGTCGTGCCGAATGCAGCCTATACAGGCTCTAAACGCGTAACCAATTGCGATGATCGAAATTAAAAGATAGGGCACTCCACCGATAAACAAGTAGTCGAGAATGGCATTATGCGACATTGGAAACTCCTCATTGCCAAATACACCTGCTCCTCCTGCAAGCCCCACACCAAAAATCAGTGAGAATGGACCATGATAGTCCAGAACGACAGATGGTAACCCCCAAAGTCTGGAGAGAATACTTTCAGAAACAGAATAATCAGAATGGACTTCTTTTGCTGCCCCGATCCTGAAAACATTATTAACTACTGAGACAGCATAGCTAACCTCAAAATAGTATAAGAGCGCGACAAAGGATACCAGCCCACCCATTAACAATACGACAAAACCTAACTTACCCCTGCGCAACAAGGAAAAAAACACCAAAGCGAAAAAAATAATGAGATTGATGACTGCGGCCTTTTGCAAAGACAGCAACATCCCAATCGCAATAACAACCAACATTGCGTACTTCACAATTTTGCTTTTAATCAAGAAATAAGCAAATGGCAGCGCCAACCCACCCGCCACACCTAAGATTGTGAGACTGCCTGCCAATGACGAATAGCGAATTAGGCCATCACGGTAGGAAGCTTCCGCAAACCAGGAAATAGCACCAAATTTAATTTGATAAAACATCGAAAAACAACATAAAAGCAAAAAAAATACGTAAAATCTCAAAAGCTTCCTGAATTGTTGAACATCAGTAAACCCGAGAACCAATATCAATACTGGCAATATAAATACAAATCTCGCCATTGAGTTGATCGTTAACTCTTCTGGGTATCGAATGAGCGATATAACAGGTATTACCAGCAGCGAATAACCTACCAGGCACCCAATGAGCGCAAGGCCATTAACATCTAACTGGCTAATTGAACTCCTAGCTAAGGCCCACCCAGACACAAACAAACAGAGAAAAAGCACAAAAAGCGGATAAACCGAAAGCACCCCCCTGACCATGTGAAACATGTAGAGTGCAAACACAAGATACGCACACTTAAAAATAAGTTCCTTGCGATTAACTACAAGAAAAGCACTCATAACCAACCCAGCTTATTTAGCACCTTCTTCAATGAATATTTTGCCCCTTTGATCGAGCATGAAACATAAGGCACAAACGACATCACATAAGCTGCAAAGTAAACAAACTTTTTATCCAACTTGATCGCACGTCGCAAATTGACGCGAGCAAGTCGAACATTCCCAACTTCGATATTCCGAAATGCTTCACCCGCCAAAAACCGAGAAAGCCCCTGCTCGCAGGCCTGCATCAATTCAGCATTGTAGCCATACTTACCTTTGACATAATTAATAACCTCCTCAAACTCATGAATATATCGAGAGAGGTCTTTTCCATTATTATCACCGTATTTTCTATACCTGCACCATACTCCCGGCAGCTTCACAATCCGTCCCGCCATTGAGGCCTCGATCTGGAAAAGCCAGTCACTGATGTATTTCACTTTAGTCTTATAGATATCTTTCGGCACAGCGGACGCACGAACCATAATACTCATGGGACCTGCTATCCCCATTTTTCTGATAATATCTGCCGAATTGTTTGTTTCATCACTTGGCGTTAAATTGGTGAGACCGATAACAACATCAGTATCTGAGTTAAATATTTCAACCGAATGATAAGTCATCGACACATCTTGGTGTTGCTGCATATATTCAACCTGAAACTTAAGTTTTCCAGGTAGCATGACATCATCGCCAGCAAACAACGCTATATAATTTCCAGAGCACGCCCCGAATATTTGATCACAATTGTCAGTAATACCCAAATTTTTCTCATTCAGAAAAAGAACCATGTTGCAGTGTTTTTCAGCATACTCTTTTAGTATTTGTTTTGTCCCATCACTGGAGGCATCATCAGACACAACCACCTCAAAATCTTCATAATCCTGACTAAATAAAGAATCAAGACACTCCCTAATATAACGCTCGGCATTATAGACAGGAACCATAATACTAACTTTCGCTGACATCTGCTGCCCTCTATACAAACCAACTGCGTCTAAATACCAAGATAGTGACAACCAACCAGTAGATAAAATAATTCAATGCATGCGCCAAAACCACCCCCACTAGTCCATAATAACTACCTAGCCACATAGTGAATAAAACAAAACTGAATGAAAAGATAATTTCACAGCCAACAAATGCTTTGAACTGAGCGCGACTAATCATTACGTAGCCCAGCACCCAGCTGCCGATCTTCATAAAATCCCCAACTAGCTGCCATAAAAATAAATTTTCCATAGGGGAAAATTCACTGGAAAATAACAGCGATACGATTAAGTCCCGCAAAAAATATATACATACCCCCATTACTAATACGGCAGAGAGTACAAACTTGTATACATATATAACTTCACGAGCAATTTCCTGCAAAGACTTAAGCTCCGATAGTCTCGGCAACAAATAGACACTTAGAGTTGATGTTAACACAATTAAATATGCGGAACTAAATCTGAACATGGCCTCCCAATAGCCTGCGCTGACCTGCCCGAGGTCATTAGTCAAATACTTGCGGACCATCACATGACTGATCGGCACACACAAAGCAGATACCAATGCCATCGCACTGAATTTAGCAAGATCCAGCGCAACCTTCCGGTCAATAGCACCAAAAAAATAGGAACATTTAAACCAAGGTGCTCGAAAAGAAATAAAAAGTGTAACGGTGAAGCTTAGCGACTGATAAACAGCCAACGCTACGAGCGCACCATACAATCCCATCGTCATGGCCATAAGCGATGTAACAGCCAATGCAAAACAGCTTCCTACAATATTAGCAATAACATAACGCGAGATATCTTTCTTACCGTTCAGGACTGCCAACAAAAGCGCGTTAAGTGTAAAAAACGTTAATGTTGCCCCGAACCATAGAAAGACCCCAGCAAACCTTTTATCATTCAGAAAAAACTCGGCCAACTGTTCACTAAATACAATAATCAACATGCTAGTAAAAATTGACGCTCCTAAAGACAGCATGCCCGCTGTCTTCCATAGCGTCTGCTGTTTTTCGGGAGCATCGAAGTGTTCAGCCGTATACTTAGTAACGCCCGTATTAATAGCACCACTGGCAAAAGTGGTAATCATCTGAACGGCATTTTGAAATTGCCCCATCGCAGCGTAGCCAGAAGGCCCGACGTATAACGCCAGGATCTTATTAAGCCCCAACAGGGTAATCATCTTTACAAGCACCGCGATGCCATTCAAAAGGCTAGTTTTAACGAGCGTCATATAAACCTAACCATTTCATGAAAAGCTATTGCAGGCAGCGACGACCGATAATGCTTCTTCATCCGTCAAATCTGGACTCATAGGCAGGCTTAGAATCTCATCATGGATCATTTCTGTAAGCGGGAACGAGTAAGCGTTGAACTCGGAATAAGCGCTCTGTTTGTGGGGTGCGATTGGATAGTGAATCAAGGTCTGCACACCTTGTTCATATAAATAATTTTGCAGCTCGTCTCTGCGCTTGCAGCGCACTACAAATAAATGCCAAACATGATTTTCATAGTTTACGGAATTTACACCTTTCGACAATGGCAATACCAACTGATCATTGATGATTTTGCTCATATAAATCTGTGCAATTTCTCTGCGTCGACGAATTTGTGCATCTAGATATTTCAGCTTAACGCTCAACATCGCAGCCTGAATTTCATCCAAACGACTATTAACACCCTTGTATAAATTCCTGTACTTCTCGTGCGATCCATAATTTCGCAATGCCCGAAGAACCTCAGCTAGCTCATCATCGTTAGTTGTTACAGCGCCCGCATCACCTAACGCTCCCAGGTTTTTACCTGGGTAGAAACTGAAGCCAGATGCGTCCCCCCAGTTCCCCGCTCTTTTTCCGGAAGACGCAGCGCCATGAGCCTGAGCAGAATCTTCCAATAAAAGTAAACGATGCCGTGTAGCAATTGCCGAAAGCCGCTCCATATCAGCTAACTGGCCGTACAGATGCACCGCCAAGATGGCTTTTGTTTTAGACGTGATGGCTTGCTCCACCCCTATAGGACAGAGGTTATAGGTGTTGTGATCAGGCTCAACAAAAACAGGCGTAAGTCTATTTTCTGTAATAGCGAGGATGCTGGCAATATAGGTGTTAGCAGGAACAATAACTTCATCCCCGTCATTAAGCTTTCCGAGCTCCTTCCATGCGCGTAATGTCAGGACCAACGCGTCCAGTCCATTAGCCACTCCGACAGTATGCTTAACACCACAGAACGCAGAGAACGAAGCTTCAAAAGCAGATAGCTCTTCCCCTGCAATATACCAGCCAGAGTCAATAACACGTCTGCATGCATCGGCCAGTTCCTGCCCAATGGATGCATTAAGTTTTTTCAAGTCCAAAAAGTTAATCATTAGATTTTGATCTCATAAAAGTCGTGCACAATAGCTCGGGCACCAAACCCTTCTTTTTGGGCTATCAGGCCTTCATTTAAATAGCGGCCACTGTCCTCAGTAGAAATACCAAAGCTAAAATACTTTTTATCGCTATACGTCTTACTGATCAGCTCATTCAGCACAAAATCCAAGGCCCCAACCTTTCGCCCTTCGTCACTTGTCCCTAAGTACTGAGTATGGACAATATGTCCAAAATCATAAACTAGCGCGCCAGACAACAACTCATCATTCTTTAGAGCACCGAAAATTTTTATATTATTCGGAAAGCGATCAATTAAAGTATTGAGTTCCCCAAAGTATGAACAGGCAAAACTGAAAATTTTGCCAAAACACTGGTTAGTAAGTCATGAAACTCTACAACATCAACACCTGAACAAAAAACAACATCGTTTTTTTCCGCTTTTTTTATTACACACTTTCGTGAATCTGATAGCTTCGGAATAGCCGACAGCTCGACTACCGAGGACACATCTCGACGGATCAGCGTTGCATCATTACGAAAAAGCGCGTAACGATCTTCATCTGAAGGATAACGAGTAAAAACATCCGGAATACACTTATAAACAATTTTCAGGATCCCGGAGGCTCGATAATACTCAATAATCTCGTCAAAAATATCTAAAATGCTTTTACAACTCATATCCTTACCATATATCAAACCGGCATAGCTAAGCCCGGAATGACTGTAAACGACATTATCAACCCTATTAGACGGAAATACTGCAACAGGCTTATTTTTTTTGTAAAAAATCAAAGACGCGTCTTCAAAACGCTCTTCATGATATTTAAAATAATTAGTCAGATGTAGAAAATTTCCATTTTTTGAATTTTCAACAACATAATCCCAATCTTTTATAAGCGCTGATTCATATTTTCTTACTTCAAACATTCTGACGGACACCTACTTTAATTTCCATAAAATGCAAGCCATCCGAGCTATTAGTTACCTGAAACCCTAACCGTGAATATAATTTAAACGCACGTATATTTTCTATTGACACTTTCAGATTTACCGTCTGTATTCCTCGCTTCTCAGCGACTTGCAGAACACTATCGACTATCTGCTGACCTAATTTCTTACCCCACATTTCCTTGACTCCGATATACCCCCAATATTCAGCACTTTCGTTGGAAATATTTTTCAGACCTGCAGCACCAATTTTCTGCCCGTTATAAAGCACACCATAAATTAGGTAGTCTGATCTGCAGACCAACCCTGAGAAAAATTTAAGTTGTTGCTCATCGGAAAAGTCAGCTGTCTGAGTTAAAGACTTTATCTCGGGATCACGCAACCATGAGCGGCTTAACATTAAAAAATCTTCGGTATATTTCACTAGACTTATCAAATCATCACCTACTCTTAGCGACATCTACAAAGACGTCGTAATTTCTAATGTAATCCGATTCATCATAGTGCTCGCTTGCCAAGACTAATAACACGCAATTATCACTAAAATCGTGCATCTCACGCCATGTAACCCCTTCAATCAGGATACCTTTCGTAGGACAATCGAGGATAACTTCCTCACGTACAGTTCCATTATCCAGCACCATGCGACAGCTACCAGCTACGCAAATTGCAACTTGCTTCAAATTGTAGTGAGCATGGAAGCCTCGACTTACGTCTTCGCCCGTGCGATAAATGTAGTAAACTCGCTTGATAGCGAAAGGAATAACTTCCCCCTGCTCAATCGAGACTAGACTGCCGCGGCTATCCCCCAGTATTTGAAAATCTATCCATTTTATCAAACTCATTGATCACACCTTGGAGCTAAAAAGCGTTCTAATTCCATTACGACTCACTCGAGTCTTATGAATTCACAAAAGGACAGCAAACTGAACGTGCCCGACGGCACAAACCCATCGCAAGCAAAGAATGCAACCCTATATCATACCTGATCAAAAAAGACCATACTCAAGGAAAGCACCATATAAATGTCCTGTCCATAATGCTACAGCACACGCACCTAGAGGGGGTTATCAGCGCGGCTTGAAAAAAATCCGCGCCAGCGCGATGAATAACCCCGCTAGCAGGCCTAAAACCACACCAAGCACGATAATCAGCGCTTTTTGCGGTTTGATGGGGTTCAAAGGTTCGAGTGCCTGCTTATCGACGGTGGCTAGCTTTAAGCCACTCATGTCTAAATTCAGATTTTTCAACCGTGTGATCTCCGTGCGTAATGGCTGAACGCCACTTAGAAACAGGTCCTCGTTTTTACGCCTATTCAACACCTCAATCTCTCGGTTACTCTTCAACATCGCCAGCTCTTTTGCAATCTGAGCAATTCGGTTCGTTGAGAAATCATCAGACTTGCGCTGCAGTAAAGCATTGCGCTCGGCTTCCAAAGCCTCTACCCCCAAAAAATACATCGGATTTTGCTGATTATTGACTTCAGTGCGCATGATATTATTCGCACCAGTACGCTCTGATTCCGATATAGATGAAGGTGTAGACGGCTTTCTTATTCCCAATTTTTGCGCGATGGATATAGCCTCACTCAACTGTGACACTCGATTACCACGCTCGGTTTTTAATTGCGCACGCAGTGCACTCAACTCATCTTCCAACTTTGCGCGCGCCAAGCTATCTGCTTCCAGCAGCGAGACTATTTTAGCCTCCTTTTCAGTATCATATGCTGCACGAGCCGCCATTAACTTTCCTTTAAGCTCATTTAACCTGTTATTCACAATAACAGTTAAATCGGAACTAATCTGCGCACGTTCTTTAAGTACGGCGTAATCAACAAAACCATTGAGAATAGAAACACCATCAACGCCTTGAGGATAATTCAGCTGGATTTTTATATACGTAGTCAGAGACTCGGAAATATTGGGATCAGGAAGTATAATATTGACGGAATTATGATTAAACGCTTCGAAACTTTGCTCTAACGTTTGACCAGGGCGTACAAATGCCTCAAATAGCTTTTGATTGGAACGGAAGAATTCCAAACGCGTCTCGTAAGATTCTAGAGAAGCGCCTATTCTGGTTAATGCTTCGGCGGGAGGAAGGCTATATATTTCGGAACGATTTAGGGCATCTAACTCATTAAGTGCAGCGGGCCGAAGAATGCTACTAACTTGGTACTCAGTGGTCGATAAAAAAATACCAACACCGGCACAAAGTAACCCTACGATTACAGACGTCGTCAACAACCTTTTTTGATGCCAGATAGCCTTAACAATCGCCGCCAAGTCGACTTCATCTGACATCTGGACGGGGAGGGGCGGAGCACGGAAGCTACTACTCACAACAAAAACCTGCCTTCAAAGAGAAACTGCGGGCTCGTTATGCAGACAAAATTGCGTTTTTTATTCTAATTGGTTGACCGCCAAAACCCAGCGTCTCTGCCAAATTTTGAGCGCACAAATTGCCTGTTATCGAGAACAGATTCCATTCTGCCATCTCTTTGGTATATTACAAGCCTTGACATGTATGTCAGACGATTCTGAGTTCCCCCAGAGAACTGTCGTGACCAGCGGGAATAGGTAGCCAGGCAGCTCAACGCGCTCGACATGATGAGATTTCTGACAAACGGTCGTCAACACCGCGCGCATCCATCACAACTGCAAGCTAAGACCAAACCCTAAGCCACCGCCTTACCCCGACGCCTA
>Ga0206129_10003582_pt1 | contig 17788 bp, 10 predicted proteins | sample Helgoland_Spring_8_FD_148616 | JGI IMG/M metagenome (GOLD analysis project Ga0206129, IMG submission 148616) | Pelagic subsurface seawater microbial communities from Kabeltonne, Helgoland, North Sea - Helgoland_Spring_Bloom_20160502_2 | ecosystem: Environmental > Aquatic > Marine > Epipelagic ...
AGGTATATATACAAAGATGAAGTCAAGAGAGGCTTACTACAAATCAAAAGGCCTTGATAATCACAGTGTTATAGCTTATAACTCTGAAGCTGTAAAGAAAGGTTTAGTAAAGGGTGTTAATTCATTCTCACTAGCTAATCTAAACGATAAGCAGTTTGATATTAACGTAGAAATGGATAAATATTCGTTTGACGTTAGTACTGGTTTAAGAGGTTATGATGGTAGATTTTTTGGTGTTCAAAACGAACTTGATAAAGAAGCAGTTACTGCAACTGCAGCTAAACAAAAAATAGGTAGTATAAACGTGTTTTATGACCATCAAGACGCTTCAGTGAGAGCTGCAACTAAAAAAGTACACGTAGCATACGGTAAAGCTTTAGATTTACAATACAAAGATAATCTAGAAGGTTATTCTTTTGAGGGTCTAGCTAAACAAGACTTAAATTCATCTTCTATGCCACCTGCAATTAGAGCTATGTTTTCTCAAGGGTACATGTCTTTACCTGCAATGAAAGACGCAGCATACCAAATTGCTTCTTCTAAAATTAAAAAGAATCAAAAACTTAGAACTAAAGGTACACTTTCTATACAAGAAACAGACTTAATAGAAGGTCATGAAATAAAAGATGGTAAGTTAATAGAAACTGATGACACACTAAAACCAACAAGTGTAGAAGAGGTTAATGGAAAAATGGTAGTAGAGCATGCTGAAGCTATAGTAAGTGGACACATGGCTCGTAAACTAGGCGTAAAAGAAGGTGATTTGTTTTTAGCAACTCGTATACCTGCTTCATCGGCTGGTTCAACCATGGTAATGAAAGTCAAAAAAATATCTAAGAAAAGTGGAAACACTATAGCTATTAGTTCTAAAAGCTCTGAAATTATTGGGGCAGATTTAGATGGCGATATGTTACACATAAATGTTTTAGATAAAAGCAAAAAATTATCTGAAATAGCTCAAGCTAAAAATGACTTTATACAATCTATTATAGATTTGTATTCTATGCCTGAGACTATAAACATGCTTACTAAAATAATTGAATTTGATAAAAACATTGCAGAGCCTTCTAACATGGCTTTATATGGTAATAAAGAAGGTAGTACTGATATAAATAACGATTTAAGTATTTTAGGTGCTAACAACACTTTTGCAACAAGTAAGGGTAATGTACCTATGATTGGTAATATAGCAGCACAGAACCTTACATTTAGTTATATAGCACAAAACAATCCTAGGTTGTTCTTTGAGTTTAGTGAAGACCAAAAAAACCCTATTACTATTAAAACTAAAAGCAATAGAAAAGGGTTTACCAATCTTAGCAATACAATTAACAAAGATGGTAGTGGTACTTTCTATGAACTTTGTAATTACTTAAATCTAATTTTAGATGATGGTAAGTATGGTAATAGAGCTAAGTTTCAATTTGTAAAGTCAACAGCAAGCCAATTTATTACTTTGATTAAATATGGTATGAAGCCTGCTGAAATTTCATTGTTTTTGAAAGAAGTGAACTTTGCAAGTTTCGATAATATGGAAACTTCTGATATAAAAGATTTAACACAAAGAGCTGCAGAAGATATGTTTAGAGAAATATATCCAGGTTCAAAATACACTCCATCAGTTAATGAAATTATACAAGCAATTTTTGTTAAAAACGGAAGTCTAGAGTTTGATTTAGCAGCAATGACCAAAAAGAAATCTTCTTTTGATAAAAAAGAAGGTTATAATAGAGAGGCTTTATTGTTTAATCACGTAATGAAACAAGTAAGTCAAGACATATTAAATTTAAGTTTATTTGTAAGTCTAGATAAAAGATTTAATGTAGATACTATATCAGGTCTATTCGAGCATCAAGAAGCTATTGAAGCTCTTAATAGACAAGAAGATATTAAAAACACACAATCTAATAATCCAGTTTTTTCTAATTTTAAAGACAAAAACTCTAAACTTATTAAGCAAAGCTTAGATGAAAGTACACAGCTAAATAACGGTTATAGCAAAGGGCTGTTAGGTGACTTTACAATAGATGAGGTAATTACTACAGACAATGATGGTATACTTAACTCAGAACGTGAATTACAACCAAAACAAGATGAAACCGACCCAGACTTTTATACACCAATAAATATCTATTCGAACTTTGATGATGTTGCTAGTGATGCTGATAAAAACAAAAATATAGTTAAAGCATTAAACTTTGGTAGAATGCTTATACATTCTAGTTATGATGTAGAAACTGAACTTAACAAACTACACGAAGAAATGTTAGGCGAAGATAGTCCTTTATCTGATTGGGCAACATCATCGGTTGAGCTTAAAATGTTTAACTTATTTGACATGGCTTATACTAAAATATCAGACGACGTACAAGCTAATAAATATAAAGGCAACAAATGGTTAGATAGAGAGAACGGAATACTTAAAATAAGACCTAGAACTTCATTTGTTACTAATAGTAAAGGTGTAATATCACAAGTTAATAATTACGACGTATCTATAGATGTAGAAAAAGTATCTAAACAATTAGAATTTGTTGAGCAGGTAGACTTGTACAAAAAAGATTTTGCTAAGCTTAGCCCTAAGATGAGAACGTTGTTAGTACTTACAGACTTTTTAAACACTGGCTGGGGAAGTAAAAATTCTGGTACATCTATGATACCTTATATGGATAATAATACTATTTCTAAAATAGATAATTATTATAAAAAAGTACAGAACAATAAAGACGTTAGTACTTTTGATGGTGATATGGAAATTCTTAAAGATAGACTTTCTGATAAAGTAAACTTTACAGGTATACCTGCAGTTGATAACAGAAGAATTGCAGCTATACTTAATCTAATGGTAAACGGTGTAGATGCACAATCTAGGACTATAAAAGAAACAGGCGAAGTTGTTGCATACAACTCTTATAATGGTTTATATCCTACCTATTCGCAATCTTTAAATCAGGGTGGTTTTGCAAATGAATCATCTTTTACTAAAGATTTGCATCACAAAACTGAAATATCATCTCGTACAGGAATAGAATTAACATCTAAAAAAGATGGTTATGTGTACAAGAAATCTGAATACAAATTTAAACAAAATACAAGTTGGCCACAATTAGCCATTACTACTTTAAGTAAAGAAATTGCTAACGATAAAAATTCAGTGGAATCATTTATTACATATGAAGACAGAAACGCTTTAATAGATGAAGTACAAAATGATTTAAAGAATCAACAAAATAAAAAGTATTTAAAAATTCCTACACATGGTAATCAAAACTACGGTGCTGTCGGTGAAAAGATGTCGAAAAGAAATTACTATAAAACTATTTTAGACCAACTTGTTAGAGAGGGAAAAAGTAATGTACGTAAAATATCAGACCTTAATGAGGATGAAATAGACCAACTAGAAAAGCAATACAAAGTTTATGAAAAGTCAGTAGAGTTTATCAAAGGATTATATACACAAGATAAAGACTTGTTTAATAACTCTACATACAAACTTAATTATAAAGATAAAGCTAATAGTTTTGCTGCGTTAAAACTTAAAATGAATGCAGTATCAGAAGCGTATAAAGAACTACGTGATGAAATCAAAAGCAAGAGAATTGCTTTAGGTAAAGAGAATTATAATGTAGACCCTATAGCCGCAGCTTCTCTTATACAATATATGCAATACAAATTCAGTGAACATATTACTGAATACCAAATTGCTGATTGGGAAAACAAACACGGTAAGAGTTTTGTTGAAGAAATTACAAAACCAAATTCAGAGCTTAGAAAAAAAGATATAGGTTTATTAGATTTAATATGGTCACCAGGTGATTTCGGTAAGAGCAAACCTGCTATTGCATATATTAATAAAGAGCTCAAAGGTACACACATGACATTTACTAGAAATATTTCTTTAATGACTGAAGAAATGAATAGTAAATTAGATGCTTTATACAAAGAAAAGTTTGGTGATGGTTTACGTTCTAAGGGTATAGCATTAATGAAAAAATACATACCGTTTGGAACTTTATCGTATGATGAAATATTGTTTGGTAACTTTTTTAGTTTTAATGACAGAGACAGAAAAGGTATTAAAAAAACAATTGACAGAAATGGTGAAGTTACATATAGAGATGTGTCTAACTTAGAGCTTAAAAGTATTTTCTTTTTTTCTAGAGGTAAATTTGCTAATTCTCATGAACTTAAAAGCGATGAGTTTTTAACAAAATCTAAAGACAAAGGTGGAGCTGGCCTTTCTAAGGCAGAATTAGATTATTTAAAAATGTATGTAAAGTATACGAACTTTTACAGAAACATGATTGAAGCTAAAAATCTATATGAGGCAAACAAAGGCGCTGCATATATACCTAACATAAACTCATCTACTTGGGAAACTTTACATAGACGTGGTTTATATGGTATGTATTTCCAAATGTCTAAAGGAGATGAAGATTTTCAAGATATTAAGATTACAGCAATCAATCCAATAACTAATGAGGAAGAAACGTTAGATTACTTTAGTTGGAAAGCAATATATATGCACGCTCCAGGTGAGAAGTTTACAGTATACAGACCACAAAAAACCAAAAGAGGTGTAACTATGGTTTCAAGAGAAGAAACTAGTTTACAACAAATGACTGCTTTAGAAAGAAGAAAAGGTTTTAACGAAATAAAAAATAAAGCTAAAAGTATTTGGGAAGCAAGAAAAGATGATAATGGTGACTTTGTTAAAGTACCTAGCGCATTAAATCAATTAATGAATCTAGAAAGCGAAACTGCTATAAACAGAAGTTTACATAGACGTTCTATGTCTTCGGCTTATTTAGCTACTTTCAATTTGCACAAAGCTTTATCTAATTACAATAGGTTAATGATGTTCCAGCATGGTAATCAATACAAAGATAAGAATGGTGTATACCATCATTTATCTTGGGCTGGTGATGATGGATTTGAGGTAGTTAACCCTATTAGCCCTGACACATTTCCTTTAGCATTTTCAGGATTTAACGAAAAACTAGGTGAAGTTGATGCAGCAATATCTTCATTAGAAATTAAAGACAACAATCCAAACGCTTTTAAATATTTAGAAAAAGTTGTTAAAGGTGGTTTAATTAAAAAAGAGAAAAATTTAACTTGGACAGATAGCCCATACAAAATACTTAATCAACAGCCAGAAAAAGTTGTAGTTAACTTCTTCACTCAATGGACAATGTATGTTGCTTTAGGTTTAAACTTTAGTGCTGCAGCAGGTAACGTTCTTATTGGTAAGTTTAATGCATACAGACAAGCAGGAGGTAAAGCTCTACTTAAAGGAGAAGCTAGATTCTGGGGTCTAAATAAAGATACTGCTTACAACCCATCAGATAGAGAAAAGGCTAGAAAAATGATTAGCACTTTTGGTATTCTAACTTATAGAGCTGAAGAAGTTGCTGAAGGTATTGGTGGTAGCTCATTAAGTAGTTTGTTTTTTGGTCCAATGGTATTAGCTGAAAACTGGATACAACAAGCATCTTTCTTAGGTAATTTAGAGCAAGAGCAATGGGATTCATATTTTGTAAATAAAGACGGAGAACTTGAACATAAAAGCGACAGAAAAGGTATCACCGAAACTGAACGTTTAGAGTGGGTAGAAAAATCTGCTGACTTTAAAAAACGTACAGGTAAAAATCTTAAACTTACAAAAGAAGATGTTGCTTCTTTAGAGCGTAAAGTAATTGATGTGCAAGGTAGAGGTTACTCTGAAACCGATATACGTTATATACAGCTTTATTCATTAGGTAATATGGTTATGCAATTTAAACGTTGGTTGCCAACCTTCTTTGCTGATAGATTAAGACGAGAAGATGTAAATGATTTAGGTGATATGACAATTGGCTCTATGGTAGCATCAAGAGACTTCTTAGTAAAGATGTGGACTGAAGGTAAAATGTCTAATCCTAAAGAATTTAGAAAGGCATACAATGCTTTACCTAAACATAGACAAGAAGCAGTAACTAGATTTTATAATGGAACGACTGCAACAACTTTAGCAGCTTTATTATACGCTCTTGTTTTACATGGAACAGATGACGACGAATGGGATGATACAGAAAAAATGATGGAAAAGTTTCTTGGTGATACAATGCTTATGATAAACGTACCTAAGCTTATATATATGACTAACATACCAGCCACTGATACTATGGAAAATTTAGCCTTAGCTATATCGCATGGTATTGCTGGAACAGAGTATCAAAGAAAAGCTAAATATGGTGATAAAGGAGACCCTAAAGCTATGGCACACTTTGCAAGACTAATGCCTGCATCATTACGCTCAGTGTTAGAAACTGGTAGCGCAGGTAAAAGTAACAGAAAATTAAATTAAATAATTAGTATATTTGTTAAAACAATTAAAATGGCAATACAGACACTAAAAGCAGACATAGCTAAGGAAGTAAATATCACAGCTCGTAGAAATGATTCATTTCAATTATTTCTAGAAGTTAAAGACTCTAGTGGCTTAATGGATTTAAGTGGTTTGCAAGGTTCTTTACCGCATTATCAAGCTAAAATGTCTATTATAAACCAATCAGGCGAGCCTGTACTTAATATATATAGTTATTATTGGAAAGCTGTATTGCCTGATAGCACTGGTCATCCAGCAAACACTACAAGTGCAAACAGTAGTCAAGAAGGACATTGGTCAGGTAATTCTAACATTGAAGGTATTGATTTAGTTGGACAAACAGGCGGTACTTCTAATACTAAAGTAGTATTAACTGTGCCTTTTACACATATGGCTTTTCAATCAGGAGATTATAAATACGATTTTCAAATAAGAAAAAACACAAGCAGTGACAATACTGATGAAACAGCTTGTGAATATACAACTTGGTTGTTTGGTAAATTTACTCTAAATGCTGATATAACACAGATATAATGGCTCACGAAATAACAGTTAATGTTAGTACGCCAACTGAAGAACTTACTATTTCAGGTTATCCTGATGGGTTAGTTATTACAGACGTGAGCGCAGGTAGTCCATATGTTGTGGCTGAGCCTTCGAATACAATAAATGTTTTAGGTGAGTCTGGTGCTACTATAGTAACTGCTAATACGTATGCAGATAATAGTGCAGATGTTATAAATATAGGAGCTCAATTAAATGTTACAATAGGTACATTACTTGAAAGCCCTGTTGCGTCTGAGTTAGATGGTTTTAAATACGCTTATCCAAACTTTGTAGATGCAGGAATAACCACAACTATTCATGGACCTACACATAAGTTTGGCGATGTAGTTTTTTTCAAGTCAGATTTATCTGATACAGCAAATGAATGGGGAGCTGTCTGTAGAAGAGCAGATGTTAATGATATAGAAAAAGGGGCTTACAATAATTTATTTATATTTATAAGCCATACAAACAACACATTAATTCTCTTACAAAAAGGATTTTTTGATTTAGAAGACGAAAACATATCACAATGGACTGCAGGTAGGGGTTTATATTTAAATCATACTAATACACTTGACATTACACCTACTAGCGAACCAAGTAATTGGATTAGGTCTCTTGGGTATTGCGTACCAAATAATAATAATAAAAAACGTGTTTGGTTTGACCCAGACAGTACATACATAAAAATAATATAACATGGCTAATTACCCACTAATATCAGGAAACTCAGTATCACATTTTGATTTATCAACCTTTAATGATAATGATTTTGATATTTTTGTTTCTACAGATAGCGACAACATACAAACTGCTTTTTTAGTTTTTGTATTAAAAAATACAGCAACAGACGCAGGAGATAACCTTATTATAAATAATATTCAAGGAAACGCAGCCTTTAATGAGCATTTTACTTTAGACTTTATAGAAGATGGTCAAACTTTATTACACATGGGCCCCGATGGACAAACAGACAATGTAGTAAAGTCTCCAAATGCAGGAGGTTTAACCGCAACATCTACAGGTGTTACAAATGCGCAACTTGTAGCTGGAGCAAGTTTAGCCTCTGGAATTGCAGGGCATTTTGGTGTATTTGTTTCTAATGCTGATTTAGATTGGAATTTTAGTTTTAATGCTTCAATAGGAGGTTTTAATCCAACCAAACTTGCAACTTTTTACAAAACAAATGATATAATTAATAACCCAATACCACCAAATAGTTACGCAACTTTTATAGCTAGGTATAAACCAACAACTGCTTTTAGTGAAAATGACCTTATTGACAATCCAATGAAGCTTACAATTGGTAATAGTCATAATGAAAAAGTAATTACTTTTAATGGTGTTTCTGCAAATGATTTAATTTTTGCTGCAGTTAAAGGTACTGCTACTGATAATGCAGGAGCAACTGATACATTTACTGCTACAAGTGGTGTAATTAATGATGAAGGTGTTTTTAATTTAGGTTACCATCCAATAGGATATGATTGGGGAGCTGACAGTAAAACTTTAAAATTTACTGATATAAGTACGACACCAGGTGAATATACTTTTGAACCTGTTGGAATAGCTACTAAAGTGTTTTTTCCGTACCTTTTATCAGCTACAAACAACAGTACACTTGATGGTTATGATTTGTCTGGAAATGAAGATGGATTATATAATTTAAGAAACCGATTAAACGCTTCATATAAGCATTTTCAAGGTTCTATTACACAAGTGGGTTTATCTGGAACTTTGCAAACAGGTCAGGGAGAAAATTCTCAAGTAACTGCTTTATCTGTAGCACCAGAAGTTTATAAAAATTTTGAATTAAGAAGTGACGCCGATGCACCTGAATTAATTAACATCAGGTCATCACACACAGATTGGATAACTAACAGTGATGCTGCAGATTATGAACACGTAACTGCTGCAGATATTACATTAAAAACACATTACTTTTTTAAACACATTCGAAATATCAATTCTCCACAGCTTACAGCTCCTGGCACGAATAACGAATCGTTTGTTTTTTCAGTACAAACAGGGTTTTATAATAAACTTACAATGTCTCAAGTTGAAAAAACTTTACATGCTAACAATAAAAAATTGCCAAGTGAAATAGATTGGAATGATAACAGTTTTAATACTTTTTTAAATTTAAACCAAAGCACTGAAGGTCCATATATTGCTAGTACAACAGGGCCTATGTTTAGAGATAAAATAACAACTTTAGCTGTGTATTTTAGATATAATAATTTTGACAATAATTCTGATGATGCATATAAAATTAACACAACAGGTATAAACTTACAACAAGGAAATGATAATAGTATAGCATTGGAGCACGATTATTTAGCCAATGGTACTTATAAATATCCTGCTTTTTATGATACTACAGTTACTTGGGATGATGGTGGTCAAATATGGGGAACTGAGATAGAAACAGTAGCAACTGATGCTGCATTACAAATATTTTCAGCTAATGCTGCAAACGCAAACACTTTAGCCTTAAAGTACAACATAGATGTAACTAAATTTACTAAAGGGCATTTGTATCCTAATTATGAAGGTGTATCAATTGCTACTTACGTAAAAGTAGACCATGAAGCTGGAAAAGAAGAACCTTACGGAATTATTTCTACTAGAATTACTCCTGCGTTTCCAACTAATGAGTATACTATATGGGCAAAAGGTTTAGGATACCATAATGTATCACACATAGCCTACAGATTAAATTTTTTACCAATTCAATCAAGGTTGGAATTAGTTGACTTAGAAGCAGCTAACGCTTATGGCTCAATAAATAATTTAGACTTGACACATACTGTCAATGATGCGCCTCAATCTACTACTATGGTAAATATATCAGTAGATGATTTTTACGAAGAAGAAGGTACTACTGCAATAAGTGCAGACGTAAAAACTAAATCATATGCATCAAATAGTGGTGTGTTAAGCCAAGAAGGTGGTTGGTATGGAGCAGCTGGTATGACTATTCATAAGCCAGGAGCTTGGACTGGTATAAACGTCAGAGATTACGATATATCGACTGTAAACTATACAGTTGTTCACAATCCTGTAAACAAACTTATTAGAAATTCAAGTAATGCTAATGATTATTATAATGAAGCTGGTCCAGCAGCTAATTTCTTGTTTAAAATGGAAGATGCTGTTTATGACACTACTACATCTACATATAAAGCAAAAGGTTATTTAGGAGTGAAAAACACAGGGGATTACATCTGCTATATTCAAACCGTTTCTATAGGTCATAAAAATTTAAAATTATCTCATGGTACATATGCCACAGGTAATTACATGAATAACGCTAAAATGTTATTCCCAGAAGGAAGTACTACAGGCGAAGGAGATACTAGAAAACCACACGCTAACTCTGCTGAACCTACGTGGACAGCAGCTTATGTAAAAAGCAGTGACCCTAGTTTTGGTAATTTAACTTCTAGTTATGGCGCTTACCCTAGTGCAGAGGTTAGTGGTGTTAAATACGCAGGATACCAGCATTTGACACCATCTTCTGAATGGGCAGGAAGCACGAACGATATATCAAGTAAATATTATGCGTATAGTGTTAATAATCCAACGCTACAAAGTTATGTACGGCCTCATCAAGACCTAACAGGTGAAGCTCATTCTCATCCTTTTTACCATAAAATTGCTGTTGAATTTGTTTTAGACCCTACAAATAATGCGTCTCAAGACCAAGGTGCTTATTACGCACAACTTATGGTTACATATTTTGTTAATGATTATAAAAATAGATATGAGCCATCAGTTGATAATAGTGGTAATATAACAGAAGATTTAGCTACAGCAGGCTCTACAAGCACATGTGAATCTACAAGATTGCACGTTTCTAAATATTTAATTAAATGTGAGGTTACAGCAGATGGTGTTTTACAGGTGGTTGATTCTGAAGGAGACGAATCTGGAAATACAATACAATTACCTAATATGAATATAGGATAATGAAATGGCTTTTATATATCAATATTATAACACTAGTTATTGGAATGGAAATGACCCTGGTATAAAAACCCAAATGGGTATTAAAAACGCAGGAACGATTAGTGCCGTAATAGAAAAAGTATATGTAAAAAACATTATATCTAACTGGCAAGAGTCTTCTAGTTTTACAAGTTTTTGTATACATTTAAGGGATTATAATTATGAAGGTATGGTAAATGTAGAAGATACAAGCTACACAATTCCATACCCTTCTTATTATTTTTACGAATTTGGTAATATCCAATCTAATACCAACTTGGCACAAAATTGGTTTTTGGCTTCTAGTAATCATTATTATAAAACTTTAAAAAAATTTACTTTAAACGGTGGTATAACTTGGAATTTTAATTTAGCTTTTAATCCTAAAAATGGGCAAATTGATTTTTACAGAGCTGAATTAGTAATTCAATACAAAATTGGGGCGCAACCATCTGCTATAGAAAAGTTTAAAATTAAAGCAAACTATGTTAATACTATACGTGCAATTGATGGTAAAGAAATACCTGAAATAGTAATGGAAGTAAATGGAGTGTCTTCCTCCAATATATTTTTAATACAATAACATGTCAGGAGTTTTAAAAATAGTCGATTTAGAAGGAGATGAAAGCACAATTAATACTATTAATGGTGTTGGTCATATCAACTTATCTTTACCAACTTTAGTAGTAGATGACACTATTACAATAGAAGAAGAAACTTTTAGTATATTATTTGAAGTTGGATGGAATAACATAGCTTTACCTTGTAGAATTGAAGATGTAACTAAAATTGAATACTTTGTTAATAATGTTTTAATATCAACTGACACCAATATACCTAAAAGTGACGTGTATATTTACACTAAGAAAGGTTATTCTACAGAAGTAAGCAACTCTCAGCTGAATAGACCAGGATATAATGAAGAGGTACATGATAGTTTTGGAATATCGAAATTACTTCAACTTCCTAGTGCTGATAATCAAATTGTAATAGCTAAAGACAACGGTGGTAGTGCATACTTGCCAGAGTTTAATTTTGATGGAGTAGGTAATATAAGTAAGTACGAAAGTTTACAAGTTAAAACCAATAGCAGTTTTACTTTAAAATTGACATCAAAAAGAGAGCACATAATTGAACAAACAACAGTTAATGGAATAACTAATAGTTTTGTACAGTTTGGTGGATATGTAAAAATATGTCAAGGTTGGAATTTTATAAGATTTCCCTTAAAGTTTAGTCAAGGTTTAGATTTTCTTTTAGCTAGCGTTATAGACAAATTAATTATAATTAAAAACAATGCTGGTGATGCTTATCTTCCAGAATATAATTATAATGGAGTTGGTGATGCAGTTCCTAGTCAAGGATACCAAATAAAAGCTAAAAATGGAGTCGAAATTACTCTGCTTGTAACTGAAGATTTTACTTACTCAATAGCATAATAAATTATGAAAGCATACAGAACTAAAACTTCAATAACTTTAGATGTACGAAAAAAAATGTTTTCTCGTATACATAAAGAAAAGAGCAATAGCACTGTTGGTGAATATATATTAGTAAACCCAAATTTAAATAGTAATAGTTTTACAAATGATAATACTAACACAAATACAACAGATGGTAAATTTGAAATAGTTTTTGAAAACTTTTACAACTTTATACATAATGTTTTACCAGAGCCAGAAAATGTAACTTTATTTAAGTTAAAGCAAATACAAACATTAATAGATATTAATTTAGGTTTAGGTATTGATTTGAGTGTACCATACAAAATAAGAGGTTACTATTCATTTATACAAGATGTTTTAGAAGGTAGTTATGAAATGTTTGAAAGAGAACAATTTATAGAAGCAATATTAAGTATACCAGATAGATTTGATTACAATTTTATAATTTTTGCAAAAGACAGTGAAGGTACAACACATGCCCAAACTGAAAGTATAGCTGTATCACAAATGCAACAAAACACTGTGTCTGTTATTAGTTGTCCTATGTCAGACTCACAAACAACAAACAAAGATGGTTTTGCAGCAAACGATGTAGTTACATTATTTTTTAAAAACACAACAACAAATAAAGAGATAATAATATTTACGTCAGAAATAACAGCTAATAATTTAGCAATTTTTTCGATTGAAGAGTATGTTATAAAACAATATACAATTAAACATTACAATCCTGTGTTATTTGATTTATTATGATATTATACACAAAAAATATAAATATAACAAACACAGACTTAGGTTTAAAAATTAACTTAACCACTAAATCTAAACCAAAATTTGTTACCTTGACTAAGGCTTTGTATACTGTTATAAACTATGTAAAAGACTTAAATTTGTCTTTGCAAAATTCATTTATTTATATATTAAATACATTTATAGGTATTAATGTTAAAATAGTAAAAGAAAAAATTAAAAAAGCATTTGTAGATGAAGTTGTTGTAGATGATAATGTTGTCGAATTTTTTAATTGGGAATATGAAATACCAGTAGGGTGGTCGTATTTTTCATGTCCTATAGATGTAAGTAAAGTTTCAATGACTCATAATTATATGGATGGTTATGTAATAGGTGATAGTTTTGATTACACAACAAATACAGATTTGACTTATAAACCTGCAAATGCATCGACAAATCCTTATATTAACTATGAGCTTAATTATATGGCTTTATTTTTTAAAAATAATGTATACGAAAGTTTAGATGACGAAATACCCCTGTTTTTTAAAGACTCAGAAAAATATAAACAATCTATTGGTATAATAAAAAATTCAGGCGCTAAAGCGTACATTCCTGAATACGATTTTGATGGAATAAAAAGCGTAAATCCATTTTATGGTTATCAGATAAATCTTAAGACTAAAATATTTTTTAAAATTAAAGCTCAAAAATATAATGAAATTTCTACTATAAATGATATTGACGCCAATTACGTAAATGGATGGCAATACATTTCCTTTAATTCATTATCAAATATAAATATCAAAGACTATTTACAGCCTTTTATAGATGAAAACAAAGTTTACTTAGTTAAAAATTACAAAGGAACACAAATACTTCCACAATATAATTTTTATGGTATTGAAGATATGCAACCAGGTGAAGCATATTTAGCAAAATTTATAAATCTATAATTTATTATCTTTACACAAAACACATACAATGGCAACTAAAATTTCAATTGACGTAGCATCTGTTGTAGATATTACAGCTAGACGTAACGATTCTTTTTATTTAAAGACAGAGCTTACAAATACAGACGGCACTATATATAATATTGTTGATTCATCATCGACTGATTATGTTGCATTATTTGAGGTTTATGATGCTAACGATATATTAATATTAGGCTTTTCATCAACAACTGATGATAATGCAAACATACACGGCAGCACTATAACTGTAACATCTTCTACATCTACTTTAGAAATTAATGCGCCTGCTACTAACATAACGTTAAGAAGCGGAACATATAAATATAAGTATTATGTAAAAACGACAACAGACAATGTAACCAATACTATTATGGTAGGTAAATTAAAAGTAGTAGATATATAGTGGCTGAAAGTATTATAAATATAAAGATACAGGCAAAAGACGACCCAACTGTAAATATATCTGTTATTGAGGCAGGCACAGTGTCTGGTGCTTCAAACCTTAATCCTAGTATACAATATGTTGCCACGGGAGGTATAGGCCCGACAGGTGATACAGGAGCTACAGGAAGTGTTTCGGCAGAAGATTCTGTTGTACAAGCTAATATGGCTACAGACTCTGTAGGTACACCTGAAATAATAGATGGCTCTGTAACACACGCAAAGATAGCGAATGGTGCTATTTACGGTAATAAGATACTTGATGATAGTGTATCGGGAAGCAAGCTATTAGATAGCTCTATTAGTGGTGATAAGCTACAAAACAACTCCGTTGACGCATCTAAAATTGCTGATGGAGCAATCACACAAGAGTTATTAGAACTAGGTGTTATATCTAGAGACCAAATAGAAGATAAGAGTATTACTGCAGGTCAAATTGCTAACAACACTATAGTCAGAGATTTGTATGTAGACAACTCTATTAATGGTGATAAGATAGAAGACGATGTAACACTTGCAGGTACTGTGACAGTTAATCATTTAAAGTTAGAAGGTAGTAACCCTGCTCTTATAGAAGGTCCTGCAGGAGATGATATAAACATTAAGACACACGACCAACTTAATATACAGAACACATCAGGTAGTACGATAGCATCATTTGACCAAAGTGGTAATTTATCTTTATCTGGAACAGTCGATGGTATTGATATAGCCACTGATGTAGCAGCAAATACTTTAAAGTTAGGTGTATCAACATCGCAAGCAAATGAAATAACTGCTAATACAGCTAAGGTAGGTATCACTCCTTCACAAGCATCTGCAATAACTGTAAACACAAGTAAAACATCTTTTCCTGGTTTTGGAACTACTAGTAGCACTTCTTTAGAAGGAGATACAACTACAATATCTACAGAGCAGGCTTCTGCTATTACAGCTAATACAGCAAAGACGGGTATTACAACTAGTCAAGCTAACGCAATCACTGCGAACACTGCTAAGCCAGACTTAACAGTTGAGAATGCAGGTACAGTACATTCTAGCAACTATACAGACACTGTGTATACGCATCCTGCAAATCATGCTATTTCAGTTATTACAGGTTTACAATCGGCACTAGACTCAAAGCAAGATGCAATAGGCAGTGAGGACTTGACAATACAGCAAACAGACGGTTTGCAAGATGCGTTAGACGCAAAAGTAGATGACAGTCAGGTACTCACAAACGTGCCAGCAAATGCAGTCTTTACTGACACTGTTTACACACACCCTGCAAACCATGCTATATCAGTTATTACTGGCTTACAAACAGCATTAAATTCTAAACAGGATGGAATTGGTAGCGAAGATTTAACTATTGCAATGACTGATGGTTTACAAGACGCACTTAATGCTAAAGTAGACGATAGCCAAGTTCTTACTAATGTTCCTGCTAATGCTGTATTTACAGATACTAACACTACATATAGTATACAAGATGGTGAGTTGTCACAAAATAACTTTACTGACGCAGACCATACTAAGTTAAATAACATTGAAGACAACGCTACAGCTGACCAAACAAAAGCAGATATAGATGCTTTAGGTATAGCAGCAACAACTGCAGTTAGTTTAACAGCAGGAAATAAAACTATAGATGGAAGTTTAGACATAGGCTCTAATCAAGCTGGACATGATTTAAATTTATACGGAGCAAACCTTAATAACGCAACTGCTGGATGGGTTTCATCAGCTAATCTATTTAAATTCACTGACAGCACAAAACTAGGTTTTGGTACAGGAAATCAACCTGGTGCTGTCGACTCTTCTATCCAAGCAAACGGTAGCAATCTTGTTATAACAAACACAGTAGGTAATATACAAATAGGAGACACTGTAGAAATTACAGGAAATTTAACTACTACAGGAGATATAGAGTTGGGCCATGCTAGTGATACTACTATAGCTAGGTCAGCAGCTGGAACTGTTACTATAGAAGGTAACACTATAGCTACTACAAATAAATTAATAGACACTAAAGTTGCTGCATATTGGAGTAGTTCTACTGGAGGATTTTATGTGCCCTTAAGTGGTGCAACTTTTAGTGAGAACACATCTTTATCTACAGCATCTTATGCACTGATGTATATTGTTCCTTATGATGGTAAAATATTAAGAATAAGTTCTTTTCATCAAAACGCAGCATCAGGCACAAGTACATTTGAAGTTTATATAGATGGTGATGATTCTGATTTAACTAATGACCAAAGAGGTAGCGATATGACAACATCTTCTTTTACTAGAAAGTTTACAGAAGATTGCCCTACTGACTGGACATTTAGTAAAGGTGAGGCAATAGCAATAAAGCGTACAGATAGTGTAGCTCGATACGGTGTTACAATGACTGTAGTTTTTGAATTTGATACAACAACATAATTATGGCGTTAGCAAATAAAAGATATACAAGAATGTACTCTACTAATGGTAGTGATTCAGATAAAGTAGACTCTAGTAAAATTACTCGAATGGAAAGTAAATTTACCAGTAACGAGTATTTAGAAGATGATGCACTATTTGAACAGCAAGGTATGCTTATAGTTCAAATGCAAAAATTGATAGATGAGTTTGATGAAATTAGAAGACATGTAACAAATGATGTAGTAGGTCAAGCTGGAGCAGATGGTGCTCAAGGGGCTAAAGGTGATAAAGGAGATACTGGTGATGCAGGTGCAGATGGTTCTAACGGTAGTACAGGAGCTAGAGGACCTGCAGGTAGTAATGGTGCAAGAGGTGCTGCTGGACCTGCAGGAGGTGTGTATGGAAGCATAATCAAAATACTACCTACACAGTTTATGGGTAACGATGATGTCAACTACGAACGTACAGCTATTGAAGACGATATTAGAAATAAGTTAGGAGTTAGAGTAACGCATTCTTCTCAAGAAATATTTGCATCTACTACAATACCAGAAGGTAAAAAAGTAACAGGGTATGCTGTGTATGCTAGTAGTAAAGTAACAACCTACTTAAATGGCGTAGATTTAGCTTCAGGAGTATCATCTGAGATAGGTACTGGGTTCTCTGGGTCTGTTATAAATTTAAAGACAGCATACAACTCTGCAGAAACTAATTACGTGGCTATAAAGGTTATGACTACATCGACAGGACAAGTAATATACGGAGCAGCAATAATTATAGCAGACATATAACATGGCAACAATAAATACAGACATAGCACAAAAGATTAATATAATAGCTAGAGAAAACAATTCTGCTACTATTAATTTAGTTATTACAAACTCTGATGG
>Ga0206129_10003598_pt1 | contig 17752 bp, 23 predicted proteins | sample Helgoland_Spring_8_FD_148616 | JGI IMG/M metagenome (GOLD analysis project Ga0206129, IMG submission 148616) | Pelagic subsurface seawater microbial communities from Kabeltonne, Helgoland, North Sea - Helgoland_Spring_Bloom_20160502_2 | ecosystem: Environmental > Aquatic > Marine > Epipelagic ...
TGGGACGCAAGACCTGGCCAGAATGTGGTTGGATGATGTTTAACAGACACCATCCGGACTTTGATAAATTTATGACTCGTTGGCGTTGGATATATGAAAGTGATGACATCTTTAATCATGAAGAAAGTCATGATAGTTTTATATTTGGCGAACTAGTACAAGAGTTTGCTAGCAGCGGACACTGTGACTTGGGTGGCCCAGGCCAGTCAGGGCATGTGTTTATCAACAGTGTACTGGGCAAGTACATGGATCATTTAAAAGGCTTCCGCAAGGAAGTTGGCAAAAGTCTTATTGGAGACGTATACGGTACTAGATCACAGCATTTCGATACCAACCCCTGGTGGGAAGATCTAAAGCATGTAACCAAGAGAGACATTCAGAAGCAAAAAGAAAAAAATCCGCATGAATATGATGCGGAGCAACAAGTTAAATCAAAAGGAATAAACAAATGAGTGCAGAACAAGATAAAGCAAATGCTGAGGCACAACGAAGTCAGGAACAGCAAAAAAAATCCCAAGCAGAAAATCAAAAACATCAGGCTGAACTACAAGAACAGTCAGCTAACCAAAACAAACAATCAGCACAAACAAAACAGAGTCAGGCAATTTCTAGTCAGCAAAAGGCAGAAGCAGACGCTGCTAAAGCACAAGCTGATCATGATGCCGCAGTAAAGGCAGAAGCAGACGCCGCTGATGAATATGCTGCTGCTCAAGCACAAGTAGCACAATCACAGGCTATGGTGCAACAAGTAAGTAAACCACAGTATACAGTAACCGCAGGTGCTCACGTTGCTACCGCAGTTGCACAACAAGTGGGAAACGACCAAGCAGGTGCTAGTTATGAAGCACAAGCTAGTGCTGGTGCAGAAGCTGGAGCGAGTGCTGGATACGAAGTAACAGATACTAGCATTGCTGCTGGTGCTGAAGTTCATGCAAGTGCAGAGGCTAGTGCAAGTGCAGGCGCTGAAGCTCATGCTGAGCAAGACCTAGGCCCAATTGGAACAGCCCATGCAGACGCAAGTGCTGAAGCAGAGGCTCATGCAAAAGCAGAAGCCGAGGCACATGCACAAGGTAGCGCAGGCTGGGACGGAAGTGATGCAACTGTAGCCGCAGACATTGGAGCAAGTGCAAGTGCAGAAGCTGGTGTAAGCGGAAGTGTTGATGCTGAAGTTGGACTAGACACCCCACTAGGAGACATCAGTGTTGATGCTGGTGCAGACGGTGATGCCAGTGTACACGCAGAAGCATATGCAGAAGCAGGCGCACATGCCAGTGTTGGCGAACACGGTGTTGACGTAGGAGGCGGTGCTATTGCAGGCGCTAACGTTGGTGCTGGTGCTGAAGGAACTGCTCACTTTGGTGGTGCGGAAGTAAGCGCAGGCACAGAAGTAAGCATTGGTGCACAGATTGGTGCACAAGGTTCAGCTCATGCTACATTTGAAGATGATACTGTATCCTTTGGTATTGATGGACAAGCTGCATTATTAGTTGGCTTAGATGTTGATGTAAATGTTGATGTGGATATTGGCCCACTAGTTGACGGTGCTAATGCAATCCTAGATGCAGGCGGCACCATTGACGAAGCAATGGACCATGTTACAGATGGAATTGATAAAGCACAAGACGAAGCAATCAAAGCAGCTAAACAAGCAGAAAAAGTTGCCAAGGATGCAGAGAAAGTTGCTAACCAGACATACGAAGGTGCGAAGACGGCTGTTAATCAAACAGCCCAGGCATGTGATGATGCAGCAAAAGCATGCACTCAGGCCGCTAACGAAGTTGCACACTGGGGTAATGAGGTAGCAAACTGGACACAACAGGCATTTAGCGCAAAGAGTTTGCAAAATACTGCTAACCAGACTATTAACGCTTGTAACAGTGCAATTAATCAGTGTAGCAACACAATTAACCAAGCAACAAAAGCAATCAATGATGCTGCCGCAGCCGCTCAACGTGTCGCAGACCAAGCTGCCGCGGAGGCTGCTAAAGCAGCTAAAGACGCCGCAGACTGGAGTAAAAAAGCAGCCAAGGATACTGGCAAAGCATTCAAGAAAGCCTTTAAGTGGAGCGACATTAGACTAAAAGAAAACATTGAGTTTGCAGGCAAGATTGAAGATATTAATCTGTACACATACAACTATGTTTGGAGCAATAACTCGGAAAAAGGTGTTATAGCTCAAGAACTACTTGATACAAAATATGCTGACGCAGTAGAGATGCATGAGTTAGGATATTATCAGGTAGATTATGATAAGTTACCACTAAAGATGATGTAAGTGCAAAAAGTAGACTTATATCGAGTACAATATTTGACTGGGTGTTTTGAAACAGTAGACACCCAGTCTATTGCTCTAAAGGTACTACAAAAGTACTACGCTAAGAAGAATATGAGCAATAGTGTCCACAGTATTCGTTATGAAGACATAAGAATAGACTTCGATAGTGAAATACAAGAGCTAGCTCAGTTACAAATAAAGGCATGGAAAGATGCATTCGGTAACGACATTGCCTGGTGTTGGGATAGTACTATGACTGAAGACGATCCTAATACAGCCGCATGGGCAGTTGTACACGGTAAAGGCGAATCTACAAACTTACATTCACATGAAACTGAAAATGCTTATGCTGCTGGTGCTCATGTAAGCAGTGCGTTTTGGGTCCAGTGTCCTCCAGATAGTGGAGACTTTGTTTTCCAATATAAAACCAATCCTTATAATACAGAACTCCATGAGATTACACCTAAAGTAGGGCACTTTGCTATGTTTGATAGCACACTGCCTCACTATGTAACAAAAAACTTTTCAGATAAACTTCGTATAGTTATTAGTATGAACTTTAAATTTATATAAACTACGCATATTATAAATATATGCGAAGGACAAATAAATGAATGGTAAGATAAGTGTACTACAAAATGTTAATACAGTTTTTAAAAAACCTTATCCTCATGTATGTGTGGATCAGGCACTGCCTGATAGCATATACCAAGAGTTGCAGGCCACCTTTCCCGAGCAACTAATTTGCGGCACTCAGCCACATGACAGTGGTATAACCTATCGTTATAAAAGTAACCCAGCACTAGTAGATAAAGTAATCCCACAGATATGGCAAGATTTTTTTGAATATCACACCAGTGCTGACTATTTTAGAGAGTGTATAAACTTATTCGAGCCCTGGATTGAGGAACTATATCCAGAATATCTCGATGACATGTATAGCAAGCCTGTAACGGTGCGTGATATTGACAACACTGGTAGTTATGTAACAGATTGCCAGTTTGTTGTGCACGAACCAGTAGACGAAACAGGCACCAGTCGGACACCACACATTGATAATCCTGTGGAAATCTACGCAGGCTTGTTATACATGCGACTTCCAGAAGATGAAAGCACAGGCGGTAATTTTACTATCCACGAATGCACTGGTGAGATACAACAAGTAAACAAGAGCTTGGGTAGACAAGTAGACGATAGTATTCATCACCCAGTTAAACAAGTGCCTTATGTTGCTAATACCTTTTGCATGTTCCTAAATGTATTAGGAAGTATACACAGTGTAACGCCACGTATTAAGCCAGAACATCGTAGACATAGTGTTAATATTATTGGAGAATTTAACGGCAGTGGTCGTATGTGGAAAGTTAAAGAAATCAAGTCGTGAAATATGCAATAGGCAAGAGTAGTGCAGTCTTTATTGGTGAAGATTCTGCTATAAAAGTATTTAATCTACGTAAAAAAAGCATCAAGCCAGCAAGAGGAAGTTACAAACTCTGTTGGTTGCGTGAGACAACTTGTTTAGAAAGACTCAAAGGTAAGTTACATTTTCCACAACTACTAGAATCTTACGATGATGATCATTTAGGGTTGCGTATGACCACAGTGGGTGAAAGTTTATTTGACACATGGCCCGAACATAATTTACAATTGTATGTAGATCAAGCTCATACAATTGCGGACACGTTGGAAGCAACCAACATACAATATTTTTATCCAGGCATGGATCCTAATAGTAAAAGCAAGGAATATGTAAAATTTCCTCTTAGTAACTTTTGTATACAGGATGGAGAATTAAGTTTAATAGACTTTGAACTTGCTAATCCTGTGGGAAGCAAGGCCCAAGAAGGCATAAGTGAAAGACTAAAATCCTTATACGATAACTACAACAAAGACCATTTTAGACAAGCATTAGTTAATGCCCTTACTAATCCCAGGGAGTGTTACGAATCAGAATTATTAGCAAAACTTGTCGATAAAGACAAGTTTCAAGATCTTAAAAAATTAATCCCAAGAGAGGTATGGAAGACTATGACAGCATTTACTAAACCAAGCGACAAAATTATTAACGAGTGGAAGAAATATCAGAAACGATACGGAATGGATGACGCAATCAATAGAGTTGAGCGTATGCAATTCTCTAAAGTTATCACCCCAGACCATAACGTAGTTGATATTGGTTGCAATGATGGATATATAAGTATGCTAGTTGCACCAATGGCAAAGAATATTGTTGGAGTTGAACCGCATGTATCACTTCCGACCGCAAAGAATAAGCCTAGTAATGTTAAGTGGGCAAAGATGGACTTCAACACTTTCTTAGAAAAAAATGCTGCATTAAAATCTCCTAAGCAGTTTGATGTTTTATTAAGTTTAGCAGTTAGTATTCAGTTACGTGATTTTGGTGGACTAACAGAGCAAGAGATTGTGGATGGATATGCATCACTGTTGGTAGAAGGCGGCATTGTTATACATGAAACACAAAAATTAGAAAATCGCCCTAATAACCAAACGCATACTGCAAATATGCTAGATGCATTCGCAACTAAGTTTGAAATAATTGAACATGGGAACGCAAGGCCCGGCGGCAAGCGTGAGTACTACCATTTCAGGAAAAAGTAATGGCGTTTAATAATATTATGCAATTAGCGACCGCGGAAGTTAGTAAGACTACTGGCGGCAGTGTAGTAGAATGGGGAAACCAACGTTTCCGTTATAGTGAAAAGTGGACAGCGAAGTGCAGAGAACACAGTGGTAAGGATATCCGTACTCCTGTTAACTACGTATGGGAATACTTTGAGGACCTAGGCTTTCCAGAATATCTTGCTATTGATATTAACACAGAGCTACGTAGTATTGCAATGGATCTAAACTTTATACTCAAAGACAAATACAACTATACAGAGCAATTTGATCTAGTAACCAACAATGGTACTGGAGAACATATATTTGATCAGCGTACAGTATTTGAAAATATGCATAATTTATGCAAAGTTGGGGGTGTTATGTTATGCGTACTTCCCTTTGCTCCCTGGATTAATCACGGCTTTTACAACTATCATCCTGCTTTGTTTAGGGATATAGCCGCAGCAAATGGTTATGAATGGCAGTTCCAATGGTTAGCACAGAATACGGGTAAGTATGTTGACTTACCCACAGATATAGACGGTTGGGCAAATTACGAGCAAAAGAAACCACGCTTGCCACTTAGCGATTTAGAACAGGCGTATGATGAATTGCACACTCGCGATAGTCGAGCACAAAACATTAGTATTGTTACGGCGTACCGCAAAACATCAGACCAACCATTTAATATCCCAATGCAGGGACGTTATGTAAACGATGTAGTGGATGAATTAAAAGCAGAGTATAGCGAGAATAATGTTGATGTGAGACAGCAGGATCATACTAGTGCAAACTACTAAGGAAGTAATTCACTCAATATCTAAAGAGTCTTACCCGCTTGACAACGCATGGTATGAATGGAACGAAGTTTAGTCTTAATGATTATAGATGATTTAGAAATTTATTCAAGGCGATCAAATGCGTCAGTTGAATGTATCCACATGTTTACGGAGAAACCACTGGGCATTACGTGTAATTTTAACGAATGGGGATTTAGAGGGCCAGATTATAGCGACTATGTTGGGCTTCCAGTTAACATCTGTTTAGGAGATAGCTTTACGGTTAATCATGGTGCACCTGTAGAACATTCATGGCCTAGTTTACTAGAAGAGAAACTTGGAACAGCGACACTAAATTTTGGTCTAGACGGTGCAGGCAACGACACTATTAAATTAATACATGAGAGAGTTAATTACTATTTTGATGTACAGAATGTTTTTGTTATGTACAGTTTCTTTCATCGTAGGTTAATTGATGGAGTATTAACACAGATAGTAGATAGTTTAGACGTAAATGTTAAGCACTTTGAACAACACTTTATCCCTGACGCTTACTACACCTTCATACCAGAATGGAGTTGGGATGATAATGAAGCAGGATATATAAGAGCAGAACATTCACAGTGCTTGCCTACCGATTATACTAATTGGCAACCTGGTCATGTTAAGAAAAAACAGCGCATCCATGGCACGGATACATCTCTTTTCAATAAAGACGGAATGCACATGAGTTTAGCACGTAATCAATTAGTAGCAGAATATTTCTATCAAAAGGTTAACGTCAATGGTTAAGTGGAATGATCATCACGAAAATAATCAGCAGATGATTAAAAAAATTATGCAACCCCAAGTATATAGTCAACCCAAAAATATACCAGGTTGGGATAAGATGGAACCTGACATAAAGTTGAGGATCCGTAAACATTGGCGAGATCAAAATCGTGTAAATCAGTTTGTTATTACTGGACTAGTTGATGATATCATATATTTAAGAAGTTTAGATGGCAGAAAAGAAATACTGAGTGCTTATGGATATCAGGCAATAAAAAGTTTGGGCGATGGCAAAGATGGAAAAACATTTTTTGCTCATCCGTACTTGGATCAGCATAAAACATACGTGGTTAAAACACTTAGCACTTATGCAAAAACTTATATCATATTACAACTTATGTTACAACAAATCTGTCAATCGCCTAATAAGCCTAATGCATTACAGACGTTTAAACTTGACGATAAACAGATGAATCACATGTGGTATACTGCCAATGCCCCGTTCAATAAAATAACTAAAAATGACAACTCATGGTATGATGCTCTATCAGAAGTATGCAGATTAAACAGTTGGCTATGCAAGAATCATGGATTACTATTCTGGGACTTTGGGTTTAACAATGGTAAGAACTATATGTTAGACAACGATCAAAAGATGATGTGGGTGGATTACGGTGGTGCTGGGGTGGTTAGAACTGAAAGATATGACACAACTATTGAACCCAAAGGTGATCGTTGGAATACAGAAAAGTTAAATCTCAAAAATACACTGGATAACAAACAGTGTTTAGTGGATGCTTATGATAATTTTTTAAAAATTGCATTTTTCCTACACCTACAATTTTGGGCAGATACTCACAACGAGGAGAAAACTAATATCAGCGTGTGGATGAGTGTTGCACAGATTAATAAGTCAGTGACAGATGAAATATTCTATCAAAATCTTTCAAATAAATTAACCTCTGTATGGATAGTAGAGATGTATGAATTATTCAAAAATCATGACTTTACAGACTGGGTAACCTGGAAAACAATGGGAAAGTATATTAATAGTCATGTTAAAAACACTTGAACGAGCAGATATAGACAGTATTAACTTTGGTGGTTATGATAATCCCGTTACTGAAGTACGTGGATATCAAAATTACGACATCACTGATATTGGCATTACTAGTATGAATAATCCAGGACCATTGCGTCCATGGACGGATACTAAAATTAAATCAGAGTTTTTTCAAACAATACTAGATAGGGTTCAACCAAAAACATATGCTGACTTTGGTAATAACTTAGGGTATTATGTTTTTCATGCAGCATTTGCTGGCATTGAAAGTACTGGTGTAGATTATAATAAAGAATATATTAGTGTATGTGAGTGTTTAAAAGCACGTCACGACATAACAAATACATCATGGCTGAACAGTAATCTAGAGTTGTGGAGTGATAATGCACGTAAATACGATCTATTAACAGTGTTTAATGTAATACATCACTTATACAATCGCACAGAACAATATAAAAATATGGACAAACTAGTGCGCGACTTTGCACATAAAGGCAGGACAGTGTTGTTTGAATTCCCAACTGAACGTGATAAAAAGGGGTATAAGTGGACAATGGGCACTAACTATAGTCAAAAACTATTTGAAGAGAGTTTAACCAAAGAGTTTAGCGGGTGGGAAATCATACCTGGACAAACGGAAGAACGGCCGTACTATCTGTGTAATGCTTAATTTATACTATAACACATATCAACCTGATAGCAAATGCAATTGGGTTATGGATAGTCTACGCAAAGGATGGCCTGGTGCCAAGCCTGGTAATAGACAAGATGTGCAAAATACACCTAGTGCTATTTGGGGTATTATAGAAAATAATAGCTATGTAATGAAAAGCGTAGATGAGTATTGGTTCTGGGACATGCCGTTTTGGGGACGTTGGACTAGATCTGGAACACACGAGCATTATTGGCATGTTGCAAAAAATAACTTCTACCCAACTGACATTCGACACTTTCCAAGTGATAGGTTTGATAAGTGGAATGTAAAATTAGATCCTTATTCTAACGGAAAACATATTTTAATTTGCCCTAGCTCAGATACAATGACATTAGCAGTTGTTAATCAAACAGCAGATCAATGGCTAGCGTATACAATAACAGAGTTAAAGAAGCACACAGATAGGCCTATTAAAGTAAGATATAAACCTAGATCAACGGGAGTAAGTGGCCCGGATGCTGAGAAATTAGATGGGTCTACCAGTGTACAACAAGATTTAATAGATGCTTATTGTGTGGTTACAACTGTCAGTTTAGTATCATTAGAAGCACAACTTGCTGGCATTCCCACGTTCTGCCATCCACGTAGCTTTGCAGTAGGCGTAAGTGAAATAGATTTAAGCAAGATAGAAAACCCTAAAATTGCAGACAGACACCGGTGGCTCAATTGGCTGGCGTATAATCAATTTACAGAACAAGAAATTGCTAGCGGAGTTGCTTATGATATATTACAGGATATGTACTCATGCGAAAAACACTAATCTGCTACACAACTAATAGACAAAAGACAACTGATATCGTTGTAAATTTTGCCAGGGGCGTTAATAGAAAAGGTGGTGACTATGCTGCTGAAGTGATTGCAATAGATCAATTTAAATTAAAAGGTTTCCCACGACACACTTCCGCGGTTATGAGTTTGGGAATTTTGCGCGGTACCGGATTGATGTTTCAAGCCGCGGCCAAATTAGGAATGGATAGATATTTTTTAGATCATGCATACTTTAATCCAGGATATAATGGAAAAGGATGGTTGCGACTATTAAAGAATTCACATACTATGAATTGGATTGGTGCTAGTGATGGAGAACGCTGGGAAGATAATTTTCGCCCTAATCAGCTAGTGACCCCTTGGCGAACAGGATCTGAACGCGGAAAACATATAATTGTGTGTCCTCCTACTGATGCGGTTGGTTGGTATATGAATTGCAGGGATTGGGAAACTAAAGTAGTTAAATACTTGAAATCAATAATACCAGAAACTGATCATAACTTGATAGTTATCCGCCGCAAGCCCGGAGGCCCCATTGTGGATAACAAGGGTAATTTAATTGGAAAAGAATCAGGCCCTACCCTACCTGCATTTGACGATGAATTAAAAACTGCAAATTTCTTAGTAGTACACAATAGTATGGTTGCATTAGAAGCCACACGTAAAGGATATCCTGTTATTACGGATGTGCACAACAGTTGTTATAGTATTAGTAATGGCTGGAATGATATTCTTGCATTGCACAATAAACATGCTGAATTTGATAAAGAGCCCAATAGACGTGAGTTATTTTACTGGTTAAGTGATAATCAGTTTACTCTTAAAGAGATAAAAAGTGGCAATGCTTGGTTGAAAGTACTTAACACGGAACCACCTGTTATAGACTATCAGCAACCTTTTTAGATGGTAGAAGCCCACTGTTTAAATGCTTCTAAATTGTTGATATACCACGGGCTGTTGTAATTACTGCGGCCCTGCTCCTCGTCTACAAAACAAACCTTGCCTGGGTAGCAATCAATAATGGAACGTATATGTATAGGATGTGTACATATGTGTCTAGAATGTGACTGTACTGGAAATCCAAACCCAGGAGTATGTATGCCACCTACATTTAGTGGCTGTCCTATACGCCATAATATATTCGTAACACCAGCACCAGCAGTGCTGATATACTTGTTCATACGACTAAACATACTAATTTTCTCGCCCAAGCTATAGTTTTCTCCAAACACCTCTGCGTATCCTAGATCCCTGAGTATCTCTACGATTTCATCTTCGTTGGTAATACCACGTTTAACTGTATTATCTTCGCCAATAACTGCCTTGCGGTTATTGAGGGGATTAGCATGAGCCCGCCTGCTCAAGTAGATATTATTATATGTATTGACGTTGGGGTATTTACGTCTACTCGTCTCAACGAGTTTTCGTATCATTTCATATACACCATCAGCTGGTCGACATCTTTTACCGGTTTCATCTTGCACCAGTGTGTCACTAAAATATACAGTTTCGTATAGATAGTTTTCGTTGGTAAACTCATATTCAATATCTAATAGATCAAGTACTTCAGTAACGAATGGAGGGTGTACGTCTATACCACGTGGATTTACGTTAAGCATGAACTTTAAATCAGGCTTGCTTTCTTTGAGTTGTAGATAATTGTATACTGGGCCTAATCCATCATTTATGCAATGATAATAATTCATTAAAGGAAACGTATACCAGTAAAAGTATTCTCCAGGAGCGTCTCTATATATGGGCACAATTGCTGGTTTTTGGAAATTTTTTGTTATTGCTCCTGCACCCTTTCCTAGATGTGCAGGGATGTGGTTGCCCTTGTGCACGAATACTTCCATCTTAGGACTTGTATTAAAGTTAAGTATTTGCAGTTGGTCAAACCTTGCAATACCATCTTGCATATAATCTCTAATCATGATGTGTATAAGTTAATCAGCTCTTTTTTCCATATGTGATCAAATTCGCAGTTACGAGTTTCTTCAAACCAAGGCCCGCCTTCTGTATAATGCAGGATCTTTGGCTCGCCATCATGTTCTATATCATACCAACCAACTAGCCAGTTATATGCGTGTGGTAGCTCGCCAATGTCATCATCGTCTAACCATTCAAAACGGTGGAGAAAACTAGGACTAGCAGTATTAACTGTCTCTAAGTCTAGTGCTTTGTTTTTAGGATGCGAGCAATTCCATAAGATCATCGAACTCCAATTTTTCCGCGGGTAAGGCAACTGAGCTTGTCCGTCCATCTTAGTACTTTCAGTGGGCTCATACTCGTGTTTGACAACCATTACTGCCTTGTTGTTGTCTCTTAGGCTAAACAGATCTCTAGGATTAATTTGCCACACCATATCACAGTCACAAAACACTGCCCAGCCATTGTATTCATTAATATGTGGAACTAAGAAACGAGTTAGTGTAAATTCTGTGCTAGACAGTTTATCTTTATCACGCCAATAAAGTTTTTGTTCTCTTAGAGTGTCCTGTTTTAAAGGAACGACATCGCCAACGGAATATTCCTTACTGCGTCTACGAATGCTATGTTCGCAAACCTGGTAAGCAATATCTTCACGGCTATCCCAACCTACATAAATATTGTTATACATAATATACCCACTTTATTATAAGAGTATTTATATGCGTTTAATATCACACCGTGGAAATACATTTGGCATTAATCGCAAGGATGAGAATCATCCTGATTATATCCTAGCAGCACTTGAACAAGGGTATGACTGCGAAATAGATTTATGGTTAATTAATAACGAATTTTATTTAGGCCATGATGAACCCCAATATCTATTAGAGCAATGGAGTTTCCTAAAAGACAATAGACTCTGGTGTCACGCAAAAAACTATGATGCGCTTCGAGCAGGGTTAAATATGGGTGTACATTGTTTTTGGCATCAAGAAGATGACTACACTGTAACAAGTCAAGGATGGATTTGGGCATACCCAAATAAACCAGGAAGTAAAAGAACTATAGCAGTAATGCCTGAACTACACAATACTGACGTTGCAGGATTTGCAGGTGTATGTTCAGACTATGTGAGTAATTATGATTAAACTAGTTGTATTTGATTTAGATGGCGTGCTAATAGACAGCAAGCAAACGCACTATGAGGCACTTAATCGTGCACTGGGCCGTGAATACGCAATCTCCATTGATGAACATTTAAGTACGTATGACGGATTACCTACCCGCACTAAATTAAATATGCTAACAGAAAGTAAAGGGCTACCCACTGATAAGCATGCTGAAATTGCTAGAGCAAAGCAGAGTGCGACTGTGGACATACTAAAAGAAACTGTACAGCCACGTGCCGACTTTATTGATATGTGTCGTGAACTAAAAGATAGAGGCTATATCCTAGCCTGTGCTAGCAATGCTGTTCGGGATACTGTTAAGATGAGCTTGCTACAGTTAGAACTCATAGAGTACTTTGACTTTTGGTATAGTAATGAGGACGTTGAAAAAGGTAAACCGCATTTTGAGATGTATTTTAAATGCATGCTTAAAGCAAATTGTAAGCCTAGTGAAACTGTTATTATTGAGGATAGTCATATAGGAAGACAAGCAGTATTAGACAGTGGTTGCCATTTATTAGCCGTAGAAGACACACATGATGTGAATCTAGCAAAAGTATTAGATAAAATTGAAGAAGTAGATCATACTCCAAAACATAATATTCCATGGAAGAGTAAAACAATGAACGTATTGATACCAATGGCAGGCGCAGGTAGCCGTTTTGCTGAAGCAGGATACACATTTCCTAAGCCTTTAATTGAAGTGGGCAATAAGCCCATGATTCAAGTAGTTACTGAAAATCTAAACATTGATGCCCACCATATTTTTATTGTACAAAAAGAGCATTATGAGAAATTTAATTTAGAAATTGTCTTGCATTTAATTAAACCAGAGTGTACAATAGTACAAGTAGATGGGGTAACGGAAGGTGCAGCATGCACTACCCTTCTTGCAAAAGAGTTTATTAATACGGATACGCCATTGGTGATCGCTAATAGTGATCAGTTTGTTGAATGGAATAGTAATGAAGTACTTTATGCATTTAGTACAGAGTCAGTTGACGGAGGGATATTGTGTTTCCAAAGCACTCATCCAAAGTGGAGTTACGCAAAGTTGGATAATGATGGTTGGGTTGACCAAGTGGCTGAAAAGTCTCCAATATCGAGTAACGCCACTGTTGGTATCTATTACTATGCACGTGGTAGTGATTACGTTGATTGCGCTGAGCAGATGATTGAAAAAGACATACGCACCAACAATGAATTTTACGTTTGTCCAGTATATAACGAGCTAATAGAACGAGGCGGCAAAGTGCGTATTAAAAATATCGAACGTATGTGGGGAGTAGGAACTCCAGAGGACTTGCAGAATTTTCTGCAAAATTATCAAGGAGCATATTAATGGAGGCAGTACTAGTAACAGGTGGATTTGATCCGTTACATAGCGGACATATTAGTTATTTAGAATCAGCTAGTAAGTTGGGTGATTGGTTAGTGGTAGGCATTAACAGCGATGCCTGGCTAAAACGCAAGAAAGGCAGACATTTTATGCCATTCCAAGAACGATGTGCAATTATTAAAAGTTTGCGATGCGTTGATGAAATTATTGAATTTGACGATAGTGATGACACAGCATGTGATGCTATTGCGAAAGTTATGTATACTCATAATAGATGTATATTTGCTAATGGTGGTGACAGAACAGATGATAATATTCCAGAGCAACGCCTAGAACAATCCAACCTTAAATTTGTATTTGGTGTTGGTGGCGATAATAAAGCAAATAGTAGCAGCTGGATTTTAGAAGATTGGAAAGCCCCTAAAACTCAAAGAAAATGGGGGTATTACCGTGTTTTGTATGAGTATGGTAGTCATACAAAACTAAAAGAATTAGCTGTTGAGCCCGGCCAACAGCTAAGTATGCAGCGACACAAAGATCGAGCAGAGTTTTGGTTTGTTGGTGAAGGCGAAGCAACAGTTTATACCATAAATGTTAGTAGTGATCCAGAACTTCGTGGAAAATATACCCAACACCAAAGTTTACAAATACCTAAAACTGAATGGCATATGCTAGCAAACGAAACTGACAAACCACTCAAATTAATAGAAATTCAATACGGAGATAACTGTATTGAGAATGACATCGAAAGGAAAAAACATGTCTGAACATCATAACACAATCCTAGAACAAATTGAAGTATATATCAAAGAGAACATCGCTTTTGAAGAAAAGGGTGTAAAAGCGGCCGCAGCTCGCGCACGTAAGGCACTTGGTGAGATTGGTAAGTTAACTAAAGCTCGTCGTGCTGAAATTCAAGACAAAAAGAACGCCATGTAATGTGGGGTATCTGGTGCAAGGCAATTGGTAGTAAGGCCTATCAAGATGATAATAGAAAAGCTGATAGAGTAGCACTCATACGCACCGGGTGGGTGCTACTCCACATTATTACATGTTTTGCAATTATTCTTAATACTTGCAGATCATATGAGGTACTATAATGAAACAAGGAAAAGTATGGGGTCAAACAGAATTGATCCACGCTAACGGTGTATTAGAATTTCATCGTATTGAAACCAAAGCTGGTGGTGTTTGCAGTAAGCACAAGCATGAATTTAAATGGAATGGTTTTTTTGTTGAATCAGGTAGACTTCTTATACGGGCATGGAAGAATGATTATGAATTAACTGATGAGACGATATTAGAAGCAGGTGACTTTACACAAATTAAACCTGGTGAGTTTCATCAATTTGAAGCACTTGAAGACAGCGTAGCATTTGAGTTATATTGGGCAGAATTTTCGCATAATGATATCCAACGTGAAAATGTTGGACATAGTGGAATGTCAAAACAAGCACTAATGGAATAGCTTATGACATTAATTATGGAATTAATTTTTGCAGCAGGGGTTACTATGAGTGTAGATGTTACACAAATGTATGGCATTAACGACATGGACGCCTGTCAGCAGATGATAACACCAGTGGTACAATCCTACAAGGCCATTGGCGGAATATGTTATACTGGCAACATGCTCAGCGCACCAGCTAGTGCATAATGTTAGATGTGGCATGCGTTTGTGCGGGATCTAAATACAATCCCGAACTTCATGTTAATCAACTCTACCTAGCAGTAAAGCAACACTTGGGTGTTCCGTTTAGGTTTAATATAATAACAGACCAACCGGAACATCCGTATTTTGCGACCATAGACTGCAGGACCATCCAGGTACCAGATATTGAACTGGGTAGCTATAAGCTGTGGTGGTACAAGGCCTACTTGTTTAGCGCACAGTTTACAGATCAAGTTTTATATTTTGATCTGGATGTGGTTATATCAAATAATCTGGATAAATTTGTTAACCACTCACCAACAAAATTCTGTATATGCCAGGATTTTAACCGCAAATGGATACCCACATATCACGTAAGTAACAGTAGTGTAATGAGCTGGCATGCTCCTACATACTACGATATCTGGGATAATTTTTATAAAAATACTGAATCTATTATTCGTAAATTTACAGGTGATCAAGATTACATCACTGACTACTTTAAAGACAGAGATGATCGAGTTTGGTGGCCTGATTCTTGGGCAATGAGCTTCAAGTGGGAAATATTCAGAGGAGGCCTATTACACGCTGGTACTGGATTAACTAGTGATGGGAAATGGCCCGCGGGTAAGGAATTATATACTTATCCAGATCAACCCTGGATAGTTCCTGAAGATTGTAGTGTAGTTGTGTTCCATGGTCAGCCTGATCCTTGGTGTACAGACTTTGGTAAACAGCATCTAATTCCAGATGTTTAATAGTTGTTTTCTAAACAAGTGTACCTGTTTATTACCAAACTCGTCTAGGAAAAAATTCCTGTTATAATCTATAATATCTCTGTGTAGCATGTATAACTCATGCATATCGCTACTGCTTAATTTAACATCAAACCATGCTAAATTATCAAAGATCATGTCATCAATACGAGTTGGTTCCTTAACTTCATCGTAAAATTCATTAAACAAACTATCCCAGGTTTTAAAACCTAGATTCTGCATCTGTTGTATTGCTCCCTGATGGGCACATAGCATAAACGGATGCCCTGCTACAATAGCATTAAATGTTTTCTCTGTAATAATACCATACTGTTCTGCGAATTGGGTTTCGGCCACCACGCTAAAGAAGCTGGTGTTAAATGCTTCTTTGAGACTGAGTAAATTTACTAAATTATCATATTGCTTATCGTAGGTTGCAAAATCCAATCCTGGCAGGTCTAACTCATATCCGGCACTCTGCAAACTGCAATTGCCTGTTTTAAAACTAGACACTCTATCGTATAGTATCTGTCTGTGTGGCTTCTTAATTCGATTCATGCACACAAAGTTATGTTTAAAATCCTTGTTATCAATGCCGAACGCATCACGTAGTACATCTTGTTCTTTATTATACCCGGCCCAGGTTTGGTATTGGTGTGTACTGAACTCCACCACATGGAAACTTTCATCTGGCCAATTCTCTGCAATGCCCTGTGGCCATACTACCACTATAATACGATCTAATGGTGCCCAATTTTGATAATAATTGTGTATTTGTTTAAGTTCATTAGGCATTTTGCCCCAGCCGCCTGTAAGCATGTCCTGTAGGTTAAGTATTAACCAAAAGTCAGGTTCATTAAAGCGACACTCGTCCTCGCCAGGCATCTCTACTTCCCAACCAGCTTGTGTAATTGGAAATTTAAGAGCAGCATCTAAAATTATGCTGTTGGGGAAGAATTGCTGAATAGTTTCTGTGAACATGAAAGCCCTGCTAATACATACTTAGCAGGGCTTATTTTAGTTGGAATATTTCCGCATAAGAGCACGTAGTACTATGGTCCAGTATTGCATACCCCACTCGCTATCTGACTGTTTACATCGATCGTATGCAGTTAGCGCATTGTCAATTAGCTTTTCCTGCATTATCGACACAGAGGCTCATATGGGCTACTTGGGTTGCTCTTATCTTTGCTGATCCATTTGTTTGGCTCAACAGCAAGACTACCGCATTTTGCACTACCTTCGAACTCATTGAAAGGCGTCCAACCAGCAGTGTCATCTTCTTGCATCTTATCCTGAAGTTCTTTAATCATGTTTTTAAAATCTTTGAAAAAACTTCCAAAGTTTTCACTAGCATTTGACGAGTAGCTACACACGACACTGATATCTTTGCTATTCTGTTGTAAAACAACATCGCGGGCACTAGCACACTCTGTCATATTACCAAAAGTTGCCTGGCTAAGAATAGTTCCAGCCATATAGGTAGTCATTAGTATCGAATTCATTACGTTCTCCTAATATAAAAAATAGATGGCTAGGGCAAAAAAAGCAATCACATGACTGTGCTTCCATCCTAGCCGTAATAGAGCAGTGATTGACATAAGAACTACGCCAATGCAAAATCCTACGTATAGAAGCTGTTGAAGGCTATCCCATGCTAACCCAAAGTCACCACCCATTATAGTATCTCCGTGGTCATTAAGTTATCGATATCACCGGTACGGATATCGTTTAAGCGTTCATCATTGTCGTAATAGCGTACCTGCTCTATTACCACACCAGCATCCACCAGGCTCTGGACGTATGCACGTGCCTGGGACACTGTGGGCTCGATACCTGCGAAGCTACGATGCTCCGTGATCACCTCATAACGTATACCCATCTTAGAATACCTCCTTAAAACCAAAACTAGC
>Ga0206129_10003605_pt1 | contig 17724 bp, 13 predicted proteins | sample Helgoland_Spring_8_FD_148616 | JGI IMG/M metagenome (GOLD analysis project Ga0206129, IMG submission 148616) | Pelagic subsurface seawater microbial communities from Kabeltonne, Helgoland, North Sea - Helgoland_Spring_Bloom_20160502_2 | ecosystem: Environmental > Aquatic > Marine > Epipelagic ...
TGATACCAGAAGAAATAATTAAAATTTCTACACAAGAATTTGATGTTTTATGGAATGAATTATGGAATAATACTGAAGAAAATTGTCCTAAAAATAAAAAAATGTTATATAGAAAAGAATATATTAATTCAAAAGAAAAATTTTATAATTTAAAAGTAAATCATAAAAATATTTTTGAAACAAAATCATCTTTTAATTTTAATGAATGGGGATTTCCAAAAGGAAGAAGAGAATTATATGAACCAGATTTAATATGTTCTATGAGAGAATTTGAAGAAGAAACTTCATTTTCAAAAAATAATTATATCATCTTAGAAAATTGTGATTATATAAGAGAAGATTTAAAAGGAACAGATGGTATTAATTATGCACATAATTATTTTTTTGCTATAATGAATGAAGAAAATTTTATAAATAATAATAATAATAATGAAAATGAAAATGAAAATGAAAATGAAAATGAAAATGAAAATGAAAATGAAAATGAAAATATAAATAATTGTTATGATTATAATTTTAATAAAAATATAAGTAAAGATAATAATGAAATTGGAGATATACAATTTATGAATATTAATGAATGTATTAATTTAATAAGACCATATCATCGTAATAAAATTAGAATTGTTACAAAAATTTATAATATAATTAATACATTTTTAAATGTATATGATTTTGAAATATAGAAAACTTTAATATTTTTTTCTATTATTTTTTATTTAACAATTTTTTAATATATTAAAAAATTATTTTTTATTTACAACGTGTATTATATAAATGGATAACATTGATTTTAATAAAAATTTTGATAAAGATAATAAAATTCAACATGAAATATTTTCGTTTATATTTTCAAAAAAATGGGAAGAATTATTTAATTTTATTAAAAAACATAAAGATTTTGACTATAATATTAAAGATACATCTGGAATTTCTTTATTAGAATATATAGTTACATCTAATAATGAAAAAATACTAAAAATATTATTTGAAAGAAATATTAAAATTGATATTGTAGATGATTCAAATAAATCTATTCTTCATGATATTATAAAATATTCTAAAAATAATATTTTAACATACTTTATTCAAGCAAATAATAAATTTACAGGATTTAATATATTAGATATTAGAGACGATAATGGAGAAATACCAATATTTTATTGTGTTAAATATAAAAATTTTAATGCATTTTCACAAATTATTAAACATAAATTTAATTACTATAACAAAAATAATAAAGGAGAAAATTTACTTTTCTATTGTTTAAATAATAAAGAAATAAAAATGTTTAATATATTTTTTGATTATTATTCAGAAATTACAGATACAAATATAAATGGTGAAACAATATTTCATTTAATAGTAAGACAAAAAGAATATGAATTTTTTTATACAATCTATAATAAATATAAACATACTGAATTATTTGTTAATGCAATAAATATAACAGAATGTTTATATAATTTTTCTATATTACATTACGCTTCTATAAATAATGATAAAGAATTTTTTGATATTTTTAATAAAAATAAATTATTTCAAGTTTTAAATTGTAATTTACAAGATATTTCTGGTAATACATTTTATCATTATTTTATAAAAAATATTATTAATAAAAATAATCAAGATAGTCAAAATATTATTTTTATTAATAATATAATTACAGGAATGTCATTTAATATTGATATTTATAATATTGATGGAGATACTTCTTGTAATATATTATGTGATAGTATACAATTAATAGATTTTGATTATATGTATCCTATAATAAAATTTATTATTACAGAATCAGATATTAATATACAAAATTTAAAAGGAAATTGTCCTTTTTTTAACTTGATTAAAAATAATTATTGGAATAAACTTAAAAATATTTTAGTTTATAAAAAAATAGATATTTTTATTATTGCAGAAAATTGTGAAACAGTTTTTGATTTTATACAAGATAAACATATGGACGATTTTATTGATTTTATTACTAATTCTTATTTTTATCAATTATCAAAATCAGCAAATTGGACAGACTCTTGGGATAAAAAATGTTCAGTCATATCAGACGATTTTATTAGAAACAAAATTTATGTTAATAAAGACCCAAAATATCAATCTTTTAAAAATATGAATATATCTAATAAAGATTTAAGAGACTCGTGTTACGAATTTATTCATAAAAAAATACATGATTATATTAAAATATTTTTATTAAATAAAAAAGACAAATTATTATCTTATCCATCAAATAAAAAACCTCTTAAATTAATTCCAAATTATCCAAGTATTGTTATTAATACTTTTTATGGATATACTATCGATATTTTATGTGGATTATTTTATTTACATGATAAATTTAAAAATAAAAAAAATTATTATATTGATTCTTCAATCAGTTTAATTAATTATGAAAAAGAAATTATTAATTGTAATTTTACAGAAGGAATATCTTCTAAAAAAATTTGTGAAATTAAAGGATTTGAAATTCATTGGAAACATTTTAATTTTATTTTATCTTCTTATGATAATACTTTAATATACGAAAAATTACAATTTATTATATCATTAAAACATAAATACAAATATTATATTATTCCTCTAGCAATTGAATTATATTGTAATAATAAATTTTATTCACATGCTAATTTTATCATATTTGATTTAACAAATTTAACATGTCATCGATTTGAACCACATGGATCAGATTATCCTTATAAACTTAACTATAAACCTCAAAAATTAGATGATGCAATATTTAATTTTATTGAAAATTTAAACTTAAAAATTAAATATTATTCTCCTAAAACTTATCTTCCTAAAATAGGATTTCAACAAAGAGAAATTTATGAAAATGAAAATACTTATGTTGGAGATCCTGACGGTTTTTGTGCTTCTTGGTGTGTTTGGTGGTGTGATATTTTAATATCAAATCCAGAAATAAATATTAAAAAATTACAAAAATATTTATTAATAGAAATTACAAACCAAAAATTATCTTATCACGTATTAATAAGAAATTTTAGTTTTTTTATTACAAAAATAAGAGACTCTTTGTTGAATAAAATTAATATTAATATAAATGATTGGTCAAATGATACTATTAACAAAGATAAAATATATGAGCTAAATAATATTTTAATAAATAAAATAAAGTCTTATTACTAAACAAAAACTTAAAAAAATTAGACAAAAGAAGCCTCAAGTACAGCCATCAAATCATTAATAGGACCTTGAACCATACTTCCAACTGCAGTTTGAAAAACTTTTTCTTTACCAAAAACTCTCTCAAGAAAAATCGTTCCTCCTTCTTTTAAAGAATACAACTGACATTCTTCTTTCAAAGGAAGAGTAGTAACAAGTCGAATACTTGGAATCTCCTCTTCTGGTTGAACTACTTTTTTCAAAAGTTCTTGTAGAGGCTCTTGTTTTGACATTTCTTCCTTTTCCTCATCAAGTAATTCCTGTCTTTTCTCAAGGAACTTTGGAACGAATTGTTCAACTTCTTCACATAACTCTAATCTTTGAAGAGTCTCTCTGTTGAAATTTTTGATTCCTTCGTTCAAACAAGAGTGTTCAATAAAACCTCTAAGAAGATGCTCGAGATAATGAGGGTTCTGTCTCATAAAAATGTGGTAAAAAATATTCTCTTTACTTTTATAAGATAGTTGCTTATCCTCATCAAAGAGAATCCTAAAAATAACACCCTCACGAACATCAGGTTCTTCAGTAACAACAGAAGGATAATAAGACATAGCTTTTTTGTGTATATCTCTTTGACAATTTAAGTTAGATTAAAATTAATAAATATAAAATATAACACCATACAAACATTTTAAAAATCAATTTTTTATATATATAAATAAAAAATTATATTAATTATTTTTCTTTTCTAAACATTTTTATAATAAAAATTAATAAAATTAGAACAAGAATAAGAATAAAAACCCATATATATTTATATGTATTATCAATAGGAGATTCAAATATTTCTAATATAACATCTTTTCTAGTTAATTGTCTTCCTTCAAATTTTTTAGCAACTCCATTTCTTATATTACATAACCAATCTAATAATCTTTTTTTACTTGTTAAGGCTTCATCTAATCCTTCTAAATTTTCTTTTAAATCATTACCACAATCTTCACAAGGTAAAACATAAGGTAATGCTTCAAAAAAATCTTTATAATGTTGTTTTTTATTAATATTGTAAACAAGAGCAATTGAATTTAAAAATTTCCATCCAGATTTACCCCAAACAGATGGTTTAATCCCACTCATTGATAAATATTTATCATCATCACACATTATTATAATATATATATTTAAAATTATTTAGATTTGATGAAATTTTTAATTAAAGATAAATTATAATATATTTCATAAAAATCATCTCCATATTTATCAATACAATATTTTCTTTTAAATTCATTACAATATGTAATTTCTAAAATATTTGTATATTTTTTTACTTTATTAAGAGAAACTGTTGGAATCCACATTAAATTTGATAATGCTGAATTACTTATTTTTATTGAATAGATAATATAATTTATATAACTTGATGGTAAACTAGTTAATATCTTTTTATTTATACACTCAACAAAAAACATATTATTTATATTTCTACTTAAATAATTTACATAATTATTTGTTCCAAATATTTTTATAAAAATATTACTTGGAGTATTTTTTAATATAAAATAACATAATTGTTCATATTCTCCCAATAAAAATATATCATTAGGAGCAATTAATTTATTATTAAATTCTAAATTACTACAAAATCTCTTAAATTGTTTCCATATTTCTTCATCATTTTCATCAATAATTAAACTATTGTCTATTTCATTTAAAATTTTTTTTTGTTTTATTACATTCTTTTTTACTCTTTTTAATTTATTTTCTTTTTGTTTTTTTAATTCTTCATTTGTTATATTTTTATATTTTTTATCAATTAGTAAATATTCATTTATAAGAAAAATACATGACATTATATAATCAACATTTTTTATAACTTTTTCTGATTCTTTATATTCTTTCATTACTTCTTCATCTATCTTAAATTCTTTACTCTTTATTATATCTTTTAATTCTTCTTTTATCATACATAATATATTATAATATTTAATATAATCTGGTTCTTTTTCAGAAAAATAATCTCTACTGATATATTTTTTAATATTAGGATTTGAATTTTTTATTATAATAAAAACACATAAATATCTTATTACATAATCTGACATATTTTTACAATTATAAACCATATCTAATATTATATTTCCCAAGTCTGTTGTTAAATTATAATTATCAAAATATTCACAAAATTTAACAACTTTATTTCCAAGATCAGTAAAAACATTATTAATATTAATATATCCTTTTTTTATATAATAATCACTAATTAATATTATTTTATTTTTCATATCTGGATCATTTTCATTAGGATGTATAAGATAAAAAACTCTATCTTTATCTTCTAAAGTTTTCATATCATATTTTCCATCTTCAAATGGAAATATTTTAATTTGTTCTCTTATTTCATTATTTCCTTTTATATAAGATGTATTATTATATTTTACTATTTCATTATTGTCGTCAACAAAAGTATATTGGTCTTTTATTAATTCTACAAGTTTATCTAAATCACAAAAACTTGGATCATTTTCTTTATTAATTAATTTTGTTTCTACTTCAGAAAGTAATTTTATTATTATTTCTGATATATCTTCAACACAAATTTTATAAGTTACACTTGTTTTTAATTTTGTTATATCATATGTATAATAAACATAACCTTGTTTTTTACGCCCTACTCTTCCTTTTCTTTGTTCTGCACTTGGTAAAGATATCATTTCTTTTTCTAAAACTTTATCTTTTGTTAAATAATTATATTTTGATACTTTTTCTAATCCTGTATCAATAACATAACTTAGAGAATCAATAGTTATTGACGCTTCTGCAATATTTGTCGCTAAAATTATAAATCTTTTATATGTTCCTTTTGGAACACTATCTTCTTCATAATTTTTTTCACCCAAAGTAACATTTTTAGGATTAGTTATATTATATCTAACATTATCTTTAGCTATATTTCCAATTATATCTTTCTTAATATCTTCATCTAATTCTTTATAAAAAGGTATAGCTAGTAAACTTTTTTCAGTAAACTTTTCATTTATAATTTTTATAAGTTTTGTAATTTCATTTCTTCCTGGTAAAAATATTAGTATATCACTTTTTCCTACATATTTTTCTGATAAAATTATTTTTAAAATATTAATTACTCTTTCATTTATTTTATCAATTTCAAGTTCATCTTTTTTATCTAATTTTTCTTTACTTATTTGTTTAATTACATAATTTGTTCCACCAAATGGTTTAGATAAATGAATTCTTCTGTCAATTATCTTTTTATTTACAACATTTAAACTATCACTATAATATCTTACATCAAGAGGATATTTCCAATTATCATCAATAATTTCATAAAATTTTCTATATCTTGGTTCATCTTCATTCATAGTTGCACTTATTATTCCCAAAACAATTTTGTTATTTATGTAACTTCCATATTTAGCTAATGTTAACATCATATCCATATATACATTATGTTCATGAGCTTCATCAATTAACAATATATCACAAATATTTTTTTCATTATATTCTAATTTATTATCCTTAATAATATAATCCTTGAATAAATATTTTTGTTTAATATCATTATAAAGATAACCATCTGTATAAAATCTTAGTGTTGGATGATAATTATTATCAATATTTCCATCACCTTTATATTTATATTGAACAAAATCATATCCTATATTAATATCTTTTGATACATCTAATTTTATATTTTCTTTTTTTATACAATCTAATTGTTCATTTCTATCTTTTATTAATGGAAATCCTAAATTAATTGCAGAAGTACTTGAATTATCTATTACAGGTTTAATTCTAGGTTGAGAACAAAATACTTTTGCATTGTTATTAAAATTTAAAATTTTCTCTGCATATAATAAAATCCCAGGCTGCATTACTGATTTACCAACACCTGTTGCACCAGTTATATATAATATTCTTTTATAACTATAAACAACAAAAGTTTGTATTTGAGATAACCAATCATCTGCAAATAAAGTAAATGGTGTTCTATTTTTTATACATTCAACACCAAGTATATTACTTTTTAATTTTATATTACTTAAAAAATTATAACTATCAAGATAGTTATCTATCTTTAAATTTTTCCTAAAATATTTACAACGTGCTTTTGAATCATCAATATTTGGCATTAACATATTATTTGACATTTTAGGATCATATTTTATTTCACTAAGCATTCCATTTATTATTAATGTATTTATTATCACTTTTGGTATAATACTTTTTGTTTTAAAAGTTTGAGCCATACCTTCATTTATATCATTAATATCATTTGGTTCTTTATATATTGTATAAACTCTTTTTAAGTTTCCTTTTATATTAAACCAAGATTCTATATTTTTTCCATTTATTTTACTTATAAAATCTTCTTTATTTTTTAATGTTAGACTATCCCAATTTCCTGATTTTGTTACTTGTTGAAATTTATCATTATTTTTATTATGTGACAAAAATTTGAAATAATTATAAATAACCTTTAATGTTATATATCCAATATCTTTTCCATTTTTTACAATTCTAAAATCATTTCCAAAAATATTTTTAAATTTATCAATATATATTTTATTATCTATAATTATATCTAAGTTATCATCTATACACATATAACCATACCAAGTATACCTAAATTTAGCTATCGAATTATATAAAAATATATAAAAATCTTTTGGTTTTACTTTTTTAAATATTTTAATATATATTTCTTTCAAATTATAATTATTTATTATCTCATTCAATTTTGAATCAAATTTTTCATCATTTTCATATTCTTCTTCTGTTAAAATTGTATTTATTTTTTCTGTTTCTGTTAATTCCAATTCATCTATTTTTTCTTTTTCATTTTTTATTGTTCTTAAATACCATAATAAAGAAATAAATATATACTCATCTTCATAATTATTTATAAACTTAGATAATTCTTTATTAAATAAATTTTTATTCTTTTTTTCTTCCCAAGAAGTTTTTATTATATCTTTTATTTTTAAAACATGTATTATTGCATTAATATAAGGATTTAAAAATTGTTTTTGAGGAATATAAATATCATATATTAACCATTTTATATCTTTTATATCTTCATATAAAAATTTTGTTACAGTTCCATAAAGTGCATGATATCCCAAATAAAATTTTTTATCACTACTTTTTATTGATATTTCTTTACTTATATTATTTATTTCCCAATTTCTATTATTGTTTAATAAAAAATCACTTTTTTCAAAAAATTCTAATAAATTTTTATAATAAAGACAGTTTGTTAAATTATTTAAAGTAACTGGATATATATTTACCCAATTTGGATATAATTTAGAAGAAAATTTTTCAAATCCATCACTTATTAATTCTATCATATATTCAAAATATTCTTCTACTTTATTAATATTATTATCAACATAATAAAAAGATTCAAGCTCACAACATAATTTCTTTTTCATCTCTAAAGAATTTTTATCAAAATCTTTTTTATTAAATATTATATCTGATAATTTTGTTATTCTTGATGATTTTTTTAAATCAAAATATGGTAATAATAATACTAAAAATGAATATATATCCTGAAAATTATTCTCAGTTAACTTATTAAAATAATTTTTATTGCTTTGATTTAATGTAAAATATTCACTTGATATTATTATTAAATTATATAAATATAACGATAACATTCCTCTATCATTTATATTTAAATTTATAAATGTTTTATTTATTTCTTTTATTATTATACTTTTAATTTTTAAACCATGAGTAATAATAAAATTATTCATATTAGTAATAATATAAATTAACATTATAAAATTTAACTTATAACTTTAAAGTTATTCAATTAATTATACTTGCCATTACATTTTCATTTTGAATATTGTCTCCAGACACTTCTAATAAATTATTTTTTCTTAATAAATATAAAGATGGAACACTTTTAGGATTTAATGTTATTTTATTTTTATTTACATTTAATTTTACAGAACTTTTATTTTTTTTCATTTTCATTACTTTATATTTATTTTGATATTTATCTCTTTTTACTTTATTTAATAAATTTATTAAATTTAAATCTTTTTCTGTCTCTTTTTCATTTATTATTAATAAAACTGTCACAGAATTATTATCTATTAAATCAGGATAATATGACGCAAATTGTTTATATTGAAAATCTACATTTTGAATTAGATTCTTTATATTATCTATTATTGAATTATAAGATGATAGATCATACATATCTCTTTCATTATTTATATCTACAGATTTTTCAAATTCATTATACAATTTTATTATTATTCCATGATATTTTCTTATTTCTATATAACATTCTACTAAACCATACAAAATATCAACATTATCACTTATTCTTTTTAATATAATATCTAAAACTTTTTGATAAACTATATCGAAATTATCACATTTCTCCACAAATATATCTATCGAATCTATTAATTTTTTATTAATTTCCATTATATATATATATATTATATGATTAAAAATAATACAAATAATACAAATAATACAAATAATAAAAATAAAAATAAAAATAAAAATAAAAATAAAAATAAAAATAAAAATAAAAGAACTTCAAATAATAATGAACAACAAAATAATGATAGTAATGAAAATCATAATATAATGAATAAATATTCTAATGAAAAACAATTAATACATAATGAGGAATATATAGAAAATAATATTAAGGATGATAAATGTATAACTCCTTGTTATCCTCCAGAATATTTAAAATATCATCCTTATTTGTTAGATGCTATTAGAGATGATGACATATCTTGTTTTAATGAAGAAGGATTTTCTTTACAATGTAATAATGTTACTCCTAACTATAAAGAAATAAATATATTTAATGTTTCAGGATATGTTAGAGAAGATCATGTAGGATTTTTACTTAACTTATATGATATTGATAATATAAAATTATGCACACGATATATGGAATATGAAATTGAAAAATTACCTTCAATTTTAACAATGAAAAGAATTTTAACTGCTATATTTTGTAAATATAGTAATAATAAAGATTTTCCCTTATTTATCTTTTCTGAAAAATTTAAATATATCTTCAAAAAATATTATAAAATTAATAAAAAAATTGACTTTTTTGAAATATTAAAAAATATCATTTTTTCTAATAAACAAATATCTGACATTTTTATTTATTTTTATAAAAAATTTTTATAAATTTGTTTTATATAAATGTCTTTTAAACCTACTTCATCATATACTTGGAGTTATACTCCTCCAAACCCTTATGCTCCCACGATTAAAAGTAATGTTAATTTTTTATCAACAGGGTTTGGAGTTATACCCACTGTAATCAATGACTTGGGAGCTCTTCCAACTCTTTACGACAATGCTAAACAAAAAACATTAGGAGAAGTATACAAAGAAATTGCTGATGCTCCTGTTACTCCAGTACCTCTTGTTTATGTTAATGAAACTCCTCAATATAATCAACTTAAAAATGATGATGATATTAAGAAAAGTGTTACTAAATATTATTATTACAAAATGTTAGAAAAATGGATGTTTCATGATATGACTGGTATTTTAGCTTTTGTTAAATTTAATGAAAGTGGTAATCCTACTTTTATTGTTAATGATTCAGAATTTGATATTCCTAAAACAACTAACGAATCTAAACAAAATCTACAAACAAGAATAGATTTTATCAAAAACATATTCTTTACAAAAGATTTCGTTAAAAAAATTCTTAAAAAAATTATTAAGAAAAATAATATTAGTTGGTATGATTTATATGATCACGAACCAACAGTCAAAAAAGCATTATATATTAATACAATCGAATATCTTAAAAAAAATGTTAAAATGTAATTTATATATAATATATTATGCTTTGATACTTTTTTTTTATTTTTTTATTAAAAAAAGTTAAATTTTAATTTATTATTTATATCAAGTAAATGTCTAATAATAAAGATAATAATAAAAATAATACTATATCTAATTTTATTGATAATAAAATTATATTATCTGATTCTGATTCTGATTCTGATTCTGATTCTGATTCTGATTATAAATCTAAATCTAAAATAAGTAAAACAAATAAAATAAAAAAAGAAAAAATAACTAAAACTGTTAAAAAAAAAGTAACAGAAATAATTGAAGAAACTAAAGAAACTAAAGAAACTGAAAATATAGAATATAATTGTGATGAAGAAAAGAAAAATTTTCATTCCCAAGTTAAAAATAAAAAAATAAAAAAAGAAGATAAAATTAATATTACTAGATTTTATTTAAATTTTCATAATGAATATATTAAAAAATATGATAAAAGTATTGTTTTAATGCAAGTTGGAGACTTTTATGAAATGTATTCTATTATTACTGAAGGACCAGATTTATATCAAATATGTGAAATATTAAATGTTATTGCTACTAAAAAAGATAAAACTAAAAAAGAAACAAATGAAAGTAATCCTGTTATGATTGGTTTTCCTATTCATGCAGTAACAAAATTTTTAAAAATGTTACTTGATAATTCTTATACTGTAATTCTTGTTAATCAAAAAAAATATGATATTATAGAAACTAATAAAAAAGGGGAACATATTAAAAAAACAAAAGTAGAAAGAAGTGTTTCAGGAGTTTATTCTCCTTCTACATATGTAGAAACTGTTGAAGCTTCTAATAAATATCTTGTAACATTATATATTGAAATTAATTCTTCACTTGGTTCAAAAAGGAATAATTATTCTATTGGAATGTGTAGTGTTGATTTAACACTTGGAGATTTATATTATCATGAATCACATGATAATTCAATAACAGATGAAAATATAGCATTAGAAGAGGCAAGTAGATTTTATCATTATTATAGACCAGTTGAAATGTTAGTTTATTTAATAAATAATACAGAAGATAATATTAATGAAAATAAAATTTATGATAAAATAGATATATTACCTGATCAATGTATTTACAAATATAATAATATTAATAAATCATTTTCACAAATTAATTATCAAAATGAATTACTAAAAAAAGTATATAAAACTGGTTTAGTTTCTCCAATTGTTCATTTTGATATGGAAAAATATTGTTATAGTGTTATTTCTTTAGTATCAACTTTTGATTTTATTTATAAACATGATAAAAATTTATTAAATGATATTAAAACTCCAGTTTCTTATGATAAAGGTAAATATTTAATGTTAGGAAATGCTGCACAATATCAACTTGGGATTGTTGATTATCATAATGTTACAAGAAAAAACTCATGTTTATATTCAATATTAAATAATTGTAAAACTGCAATGGGGAAACGTTTTTTAAAAGAAAGATTATGTATTCCTTTAACAAATACTGAAGAAATTAATAATTATTATACTTTTACTGAAAAATTAATAAAATATGATTTATATGATGATTGTCGTTCTAATTTAGCTGGAATACTTGATATTAAAAAATTATTAAGAAAAATAAATATTTCTCGTATTCAACCTTATGAATTATTTTATATTTACGAATCTACAACTTCTTCAATAGCTTTATATGAATTTTTACATAACAGTAAATTTAAAAAATATTTAAATAGATTTATCACTAATGAAGAATTATCTTTAGTTAAAAAATCTATTAAATATATTGAAAAAACTTTTGACTTATCTATTATTAAAACAATCAATCTTAAAGATATTAAACAATCATTTTATAAAGAAAATATTCATAAAGAAATTGATGAATTAGTTAATGATATTAATGGAGGACATAACTATTTTGAAAAGATTAAAGACGAACTTGTTAAAATTACAAACGGTTTTAAATTTACAGTAAAAAATAATACAAAAGATGGATATTATTTATCAACTACTAAAATAAAAGGAGAACAGTTAGAAACAATTTTAAAAAATAAAAATATTAAAATTACTATTAATAAAAATTTTACTATTCCAGCTTCTGAATTAATTATTGATTATAATAAAAATAATTGTAAAATTACATGCCCTTCTATTAGTCATAAAAGTAATGAAATAACAGATTTATATGATCAATTAGATAAAAAAATAACAGAATTATATATTAAAGATATTGAAGAATGGAATAAAAAATATTCTTATGTTTTTGATAAACTTTTATATTTTATTACAGAAATTGATTATATTAGTAATAATGCATTTAATTCACAAAAATATCATTATTGTAAACCTATTATAAATAAAAATGAAAAAGATGAAGAATCATTTATTAAAAGTACTAGAATGAGACATCCAATTATTGAAAGAAATATAGCACACGAATATGTTCCACATGATGCTTGTTTAGATAAAAATACAAGAGGAAATTTAGTTTATGGTGTTAATTCTTGTGGTAAATCATCGTTAATGAAATCTATTGGTGTTAATATTGTTATGGCTCAATGTGGTTTATATGTTCCTGCAAATACATTTGAATTTAGTCCATTTAAAACTTTATATACAAGAATAACAGGAAATGATGATTTATCTAAAGGTTTATCTTCTTTTGTTGTTGAATTAAATGAATTAGGAAATATTCTTAAAAAATCAAATAAAAACACATTAATTATTGGGGATGAAATTTGTAGAGGAACAGAATATTTATCTGCTAATTCTTTAGTAGCATCATCTATTATTAAAATTAATAAAACAAAAGCTAAATATATATTTGCTACACATTTACATGAATTATCAAAATTAGAACAAATTAAAAATCTTAAAAAATTAAAAATGTTTCATTTATCAGTTGATTATAAAGATGATGAATTAATATTTAATAGACAAATTAAAGAAGGAAATGGTGAAGAAGTTTATGGTATTACTGTTGCTAAATATATATTAAATGATCCAGAATTTATTAATATGGCTATTGATTTTAAAAATGAATTCTTAAAACAAAGAAATATGAATCCTCTATTAATGTCAGATAAAAAATCTAATTACAATAAAAAAGTATTTGTTAATAATTGTTACTTTTGTAACTCATCTAAAAATTTAGAATCACATCATATTAATTTTCAAAAAGATTTTGATAATTTAGGAAAACATTCTAATAAAAATAAAAAACATATTACAAAAAATAGTGAATCTAATTTAATTATTTTATGTTCAAATTGTCATGATGATTTACATGATAATAAATTTTCTATTAAAACAATCGTTCAAACAACAAACGGAATTAAAGTTATATAAAATATTATTAATTAATTTTATTAAATTTATAAAAATTATATTTTTTTATTCTAGTCATCTTTAATAAATAACTAGATTTTATCAATATTTAATTCTTTCAAAATTTATTTTTGTATTTTTTTGAAGAAAACTTGTAATACTTAATTTTTCATAATCTAAATAATTACGTTCTCTCACTTTACATTCTCCAATAGAATGAATATCATCATTTAAACAATCTTTTTTAGTACACATAAAATCACATCTACAGAGTATATGATTGTTATCTTTTTTCTTTTGAGTATTATCATTAAAATAATTCTTACAAAAAGAACAACTTTTTATAAAATCATTCTCATTATAATACCCTTCAAAATTTCCAATTCTTTTTGTATTTTGAGATATACTATTGATATAATCTTCATAAGAATTATATTTATGATAAAATTTTTTATTATTATTTTCTTCAATTTTATATTTATTACAACTATTTTCATTATTAACATTTTTTTTTGAAAAATCTTTTTGACTTGAATTATTTTCTTTATACATATTTTTTTCAGGAGTTGGAACAATTTCGTTACTTGAAAAATCTTTTGAAATTGATGTATTCTTAGGAGTTGATGTATTCTTAGGACTTGAAAAATTTCTCCTTTTACTTGAAAGAGAACCACTCATATTGCTATTAACTCTATCTTCTGATTCATTAAAACTAGTATCAACGGAAATTGTTTCTATTTTTCTCTTTTTATTTTCTTCTTCTTTTTTATCTACTACAGGTACCACAGGAACTACAGGAGATAATTCTTTTTTTCTTTTTCTCATTTCTTTCAGTTGTTTAATTTTTTCTTTAATACTATTAGATGTCTTTTTAATATCAGAGGAATTTTCAGATTTTAACATAATTTTTATATTATTTCCTTCTTCTATAACTTTTCTAATATCATTTTTGAATACAATTCCAAAATATTCAGAAACTTCTCTTGGAATATCATTACTATCAAAAGAATATTTTTTTTCTGAATTATCAATAAGATTTTTATATTCAATACAATCTTCTTTTTTTATCCAAATTGATAATATTTTACCACCATCTTCATTTTTTAAAAAATAAATATTAGAAGAATTTATTTCTTGTTGCATTCTGTGATTCTGTGATTCTGTGATTCTGTGATTCTGTGATTCTTACTATAAAAGTGATATATTATTGTAATATTTATCAATAAAATATTTTTTCAATTTTTTATATAAAATATTACTTTTTATCTTTTAACTTTTCTGGATTATATTTCTTAAGTAGAAAAGTTGATGCTGAATATTCTTCATAATATCCTGATATTGTATTATGATGATTACATTGGTTATTTAAATGTATTTCTTCATTTAAACATATTTTTTTAGTACACATCATTCTACAGTTTCTTAATTGGTGATTTGCATTATTATTAAAATAATTACAACAAAAAGTACATGATTTTATTAAATTAACAAAATTAAATTTGAAACAAGAATTATATGAATTATATAATTTTTGTCTGGATATTCTAGATTTATTTGATGATGAAAATGGAGCTTGAGGAGGAGGAAGAGGATTTTGATGATAAATACAATCTGAATTTTCATCAATTTTTCTTTTTCCTAATAATTTATTACTTTGTTTATCATCAATATTTATTTTTTCATCATTACAATCTGTTTCTGTTTCTTTTTCTTTTTTTGTTTCTGTTTCTATTTTTTTAATATTTTTTTCCATTTCTTTAATTTTATTAATAATTTCTTTAAAAGCATTCATATAATTAGGAGGAATATTTTCTACTAATATAATTGTTTGGATACTCTTTAATTTAACATTTTTTTCATCAACAATTTCAAAAACTCTTTTAAATTCTTTTTCACTTACTTGAGAAGGAGGGGGAGGAGGGGGAGGAGGATGAGTATTTTTTTGTTCCATTCTTTTTGTTTGATAATAAAAGATACTCAATGACTATAATAATATAAAATGTAAATACATTTTACAAATAATAAAAATATCAATTTTTTTTAAATTTTAAAGATAAATACTAATTCTAATGACTTATTATATCTATATTCTCTATTTTCCATATAATAAAATTCAATTTTGCTATTATCTAATATTTTTCTTATTTTATTAATATATGTATCATAAATAAATTCTTTATAACATTTTGAAATATTATTATGAAATGTTATAATATTTTTATCTTCATAAATAGTTTTTTCCCAATCTTGTGATCCTAATTTATATAAATTATTATAAAAAGTCAAAGAATTAAAAAATCTTTCAATAGATTCATATTTTTCTTCTTGTTTAAAATTTATAATATTATTTTCTAATGTGTCTTGAATGTTCATAAATAAAAAATATACTACTCTTTTGTTTATATTATTTATAATTATTTTAATATATAAATATATATCCAATGGATAAGGAAAAAACAGAAGATAATTTAATTTATAATATAATTACAAATACTAGACCTGATATATTATTTGGTTATTCTTTAATAATGATAATTATTTTATTAATATTTTCAAATATAGAACTTCCAAATAATTCAATTTTTGCAATATTTATTGGATTTATTATAATATATTATTTTTATACTTATAGACAAATTAATGATACTTCAATAATAACAAAAAAGAAAGAAAAATATACTTTGATTAAAAATCAGTTTTAAAAAATCATACTAAATTTACAAATATTTTATTTTATATTAATGATTTTAAATATTTAAATATACCTCAATTTAATATATTAACTTCACAAATTGAATCTTTTTGTAATACTTTTGAATCATGTATGACTGATTTTAAATTAATTAATAAACTTTATAATACATTAATACAATTAAAAATTAATATATTAATATCAATAAATACTATATCTTATTCTTTAAAAGAAAATATAGCAGTAAATAAAATGGATCGTGTTAAAGACAAAATGGAAAATGTTATAAATGAATATATGAAAATTATAATAGATAATTACAATAAAAATATTTATTATAATGGATATAATAACGGAACAAAAATAATTGATAATACAAATATTATACCAAATAATTCTTTTTATGTTCATGATTTTAAAATAAATAATTTTGATTTTTCTAATTTACTATTTTTAACATAAATGTTGTTATAGATTAATTAATTACAACTATTTTATATACTTATTTATATAAATATATATTAATTAATGGACGAGTTTTTTAAAACAACAGATTATAATGATTTACCAGTGTCTGAATCTCAAAAACAATCTCTAGGAAAAAATATACAATTTGTAAGTGGTTCAGAATATCATACAAATATTTATGATGTCCAAGTTGCAAAACATAGTTTAGTTAAATTTTTTCAATTATCAATGTTTTCTCAAGAAAATAAAAAAGCA
>Ga0206129_10003620_pt1 | contig 17679 bp, 16 predicted proteins | sample Helgoland_Spring_8_FD_148616 | JGI IMG/M metagenome (GOLD analysis project Ga0206129, IMG submission 148616) | Pelagic subsurface seawater microbial communities from Kabeltonne, Helgoland, North Sea - Helgoland_Spring_Bloom_20160502_2 | ecosystem: Environmental > Aquatic > Marine > Epipelagic ...
ATCACGCCGCGCGCTGAAGGACTGCGCGACGCTCGATAAACTAGGCCGTCTACACTGTACCAAGGAAGAACGCCTGCGCTTCGTCGCAGGCTATCTGGATAAACCGATCGACTCGCCCGAAGTCGCCACCTTCGCCCAAGCGATCTCCCGCTACCGCCGCAAGCGCTTCGACGCCAAAGACGAGCACCAAGCACGCCAACGCCAAGCCAAAGAAAATGCTGCCAAAACTAAGTAATCGAGAGTTTGAAGTACTCACCCAAGGCGCCCGCATCTTGGAAAAAGACGGCTTTGGGCTAAAAGTGCTGCGCCTGCCCGATGCCCGTATCCTGAAGATCTTTCGTCGCAGGCACTGGTTCTCTTCACAACTATGGGCACCGCACGCGCAACGCTTTGATCGCAACGCTAAGACCTTGCTCAAACGCGGCATCCCGACCATCTCAGTCGAACAAATTTTTGCACTCCCCGCAATGCAGCGCCAGGCGGTGCTCTACCACGAACTGCCCGGCATCACTTTACGGCAGTGGCTACAGGAGCACGAAGGCGACGAAGCCCAAGTATTGATCGAGCAATTCGGCCGTTTTGTGGCGAAACTCCATGCCGAAGGCGTGCTGTTTCGCTCGCTGCATTTCGGCAACGTGCTGGTCACCCCCGAACAGAATCTCGCCCTGATCGACATCGTCGATATGAGCTTCCGTCGCAACGGCTGCCTCTCCACACATCAGAGAATCCGTAATTTCGCGCATATCGATCGCTACGTCGAGGATCGCACACTCTTCACACAAACTGGCGAACAGACTTTTATTGAAGCTTACCTTGAAGCTGCGCAGCTTAGCTCTGAGATACAGACCACGCTTCGCCAAGCTTTCCTAGTAGGGCTGCACACCTAGCCAAAACTTCCCCTATCATGTTTAAAATCAAACAACAATGGATCGCGCCCGAGTGGGAAGACGCCCTCAAACAGGCCGACTTACTCAACATTGAGGCACTCACTACACGTGAATTCGACTGGTTTGAGGAGCCCAACCGTCGCCGCGGTGGTTGGAGTGGCGTCACGCGCATCGTACTCAACCCCGACGCCGCGCCACAAGACCAGCAAGCCGTCTTTCTGAAAATTCAGCAGAACCACTTTTATCGGGCGCCCAACACCTTTTTCACCAAGCAACTCACCTTTGAGCGCGAGTTCGGAGTGCTCCGGCAGCTCGATACCGTCACCGACTCAATTCCCGAACTGGTGCTATTCGCAAAATGGCGCTCCGGCTCGGACGTCGGCGCGATCCTCGTCACCAAGGCACTCGACGGCTGGTATCCACTCCCCGACTGGATTCAGGGCAAAAAAGGCCTCACACCTCCGGATGAAATCACTTTTCAAAAAGCACTCGAAGCCATCGCCAAAGGCGCCCGCGAGATCCATCAAGCCGGCTGGGTGCACCTGTGCTTCTCAGCCAAACACCTATTCGTAAGCCCCAAAGGCGACGGCAGCTTCGAGTCCTGTGTAATCGATATGGAAAAATCCCGTAAGCACCTGAGCGCAAAATATCGCACGCGCAAAGACTGCTCACACTTCATGCGTCACACGCCCGGACTCACCGAAGCGCATAAGCTGATCTTCCTACAGGCCTATTTCCAAACAGACACTTTCTCCGCGAACCAAAAACGTATTATTCATAAAATGCGTGGTGGCCCCTCCATTTGAAGGAGTGTGGGCGACCCGCCCACAAGCGTCACCCTCGCCTTTCTTACAATATGCAAACGTGGGCGACCCGCCCACAAGCGTCACCCTCGCTTTTCTTACAATATGCAAACGTGGGCGGGTCGCCCACACTCCTGTATTTAACATCCTCACATGAACTATTAAAACGCGACCAAGTCATCGATTTGAGAACTTGCGCTCCGACCAGAAGCAACCTAACACAAGACCATGAATATTTTAGGACTCGGAGGTGCCGTAGGGCACGACCCCGCAACCGCACTCTTTATCGACGGCGAGCTCGTCGCTGCAGTCGAAGAAGAACGCCTCATCCGCGATAAGCACGCCAAAGGCAAGACCGGCATCGAGGCGACCAAGTATTGCCTCGAGCAATCGGGCCTCAAACCGACCGACATCGACGTCGTCGCCTATCCATTCGCGCCCATGCCGTTCTTCTATCCAGGTCGTTGGGCATACGCCAAACGTTACTGGTATGCGCCCGACCGTGCCCTTACGGCGATTTTTAACGGCAACCGCCGCTTCAATCGCAATAAGAAGAACGCCCTCGCGATGCTTGAAGACCTCGGCTTCGACATGACCAAGACTAAGTTCCAGCCAGTCGAGCATCACCTAGCCCACGCCAGTAGTGCCTATCACCTGAGCGGCTTCACTGAAAAGACCGCGATCCTCGGCATCGACGGCAAAGGCGAATACGCCACCACCTTCTTCGGTTATGCCGAAAACGGAAAAATCCATAAGATCAAAGAATTCTACGATCCCGACTCACTCGGCGGCGTGTACGGCGCACTCACAGAGTTCCTCGGCTTTGATATGCTCGACGGCGAGTTCAAGGTCATGGGCATGGCACCGTATGGTGATCCGAAGAAATACGACTTCTCTCGTTTGATCGAATACGGCAACGGCGACTTCAAGGTAAACACGGACCTCGTCAACGTGATCGGCAGCCGCCGCTACAAAGAAAACGGCAAAGGCTACTACTTCAGCCCGAAACTCATCGAGTGGCTCGGCCCGAAGCGCACAGGCGATGAAATCGATGATCCCTATATCGACTACGCAGCCTCCATCCAGCAATTGCTCGAAGATGTCGCACTGCACCTGATCGACTTCTACCTCGGCGACATTCTCAAAGAAACTGGCAAGCTCGCCTTCGCCGGCGGCGTCGCGCTCAACGTAAAGTTGAACCAGCGCATCATGGCGCTGGACTACGTCAAAGAACTGTTCGTGCAACCCGCATCCAGCGATGCTGGCACCGCCATCGGCGCAGCCTCGTATGTGGCCAACGAACTAGGTGAAACGATCCAACCGCAGAAACACGCTTATCTCGGGCCCGCTTATACGACTGAAGAGTGTATAGAAGCCTGCAAACAACATGCCGAAAAACCAACTTGGGAGATCCTCGACGATCCTGCCAAGACTGGTGCGCAGATCATGGCCGCCGGCAACCCGCTCTCATGGCTGCAGGGCCGCCTTGAGTTCGGGCCGCGCTCACTCGGCAACCGCAGTATTCTCGGCGACCCCAGCTACCCTGGCGTCGCCGACCGTATCAACGAACAGATCAAATACCGCGAGCGCTGGCGTCCCTTCTGCCCCAGTATGCTCGACACGATCGCGGCTGACCTATTGCAGTCAGATCATCCAGCACCTTACATGACCTTCACCTTCGACATGGCGGAACACTGGAAGCCACGCGTCCCGGAAGTCGTCCACGAAGACGGCACCGCCCGCGCACAGATCGTGACCGAAGACACCAACCCCCTCTACTACGCGCTCCTCAAAGAGCTCGAAAGCCTGCGCGGGCACGGCGTCTGCCTCAACACATCCCTCAACCGCCGCGGCGAGCCTATGGTCTGCTCTCCAACCGACGCACTCAACATGCTCTACGGCTCTGACCTACAATTCCTCATCATGGAAAACGTGTTAGTTAAAAAGCCAGACGCACCAGAATACAAAAAGTAAGCTAGCTTAGTTTTGGGACTGTTGCCGAGCTAAACACAAAGCTTGATTTGCTATGGCTCCCCACATCTAGATTATGGCCTGTCAACATCACCGCAGTGGGGAAACGTGCCTCCCCACTGCAGATCAAAGCGCACAAGCCACATCAATGTGATGCTCAAAAAACTGAACCGAAGAATCAACCGCTGGAAGTTTAAGCGCTCAGTCCGAAAGCTGCGTAATACAGAATTTTGCCTAGTGGCAAACAACTGCTTCGGCAGCAGAATTTATAAGATCCTTGGCCGGGAATATAATACACCCTTCGTAGGCTTACTCCTGATGCCCGAATGCTTTGCCAAACTGGTGGCCGATTTCGATGGATACATGGACCAAAATATCCGTTTTATTAACAATTCAAAATATCCACTTCACCGTAAAGCGAGACGAGGCGAGGGCCTCTACCCGCTGGGGCTCTTAGGAGATCTGGAAATCCATTTCTTGCACTATAAAAGCGAAGAGGATGCACTAGACGCATGGGAGCGTCGAAAGGCTCGAATCAATCGCGAACACCTCTATTTTATCTTGATCGCCAACGGGCCGTGCGACGAGACAGTGATGGCGCAATTTATAGGCCAAGACTCCAGTAAAAAAGTATGCTTTCACCGGCAAAAGAATCTAGAAACGCCCGGCTGCATCTACATTCCGTCGAAGAAAGAGCATATGGGAAATCTCTATTCTCAATATCAACGATTTGTCGGTCGCTTTGATTTCGCCGAATGGATCATGAACCGAAATCCAGAAATTGGAAGGCAGAGAAAACAGGTCAGACTCGTAGAATCAGACACTTGCCGCTAATCCTGCCTTCACCTTTTCGGCGAAGCGAAGATGGCGATAGCGAAGAAATCGACAACATGCGTAGGATCAACGCTGGCAGCTGGCAAGGATGGGCAATCGTTAAACCCGAAAATTCTCATAACTACGAGATTAGGGAACTCCGGCACACACTGTCAGACTCCAGCCTTCTAGGGGAAATCCAATCCCATAGCTCTTTGGGCCAACACAAAAGTTAGCAGGCATCCCTAAACCTCACTCATGCCAATTGAAAGGACTAAGCTCCATCAGCAGGCATCAAGTCTCGTCATCTGGACTCACTCCTTTGATGGGTCGATACACTGACTTACTGAAAGGAACACAAGATTTCAAGCGAATCCAGCGCATGCGGTGACGCAACGAAACGGGCCAATCATAACGATAGCCTAATTTTAAACAACGTTGCTTCTCTGCCTTCTTTTTCGCTTTAAACTCGGCTCGCTTTGACAATTGAGCCGGGTGCTTCGTGTACAGATAAAGCACTTCAGGAATTAACTCGATCTTCAACTTCAAGTGCCCCACCCGAGCCCAAAAATCTTTATCGCCGACGATTTCTAAATCCTCATTGAACATGCCGAGGCTGCTCTCTAGTTCCTTTCGCCAAGTGAAAAAGGCTCCTGGTCGTGTGCTCCAGCTTAACTTCGATAATCGCTGACAGTCCCATGAATCCAGTCCCTGGCTCTGCGGCTGCTTTGCAATCAACACGGTCGCCACATCCCAGTCACGACACTGCGCATCCAACAACACACGCTCCAGTAATTCAGGATGCATCGCATCGTCCATGTTCGAGATGCAGACAAGCGGCGCAGAAGCAGCCGCCCATCCTAGATTCCATGCGTGATACAAGCCGATACGCTCCTCCAAAGTAATCAGCCGGCAATTCTCATATTGCTCACAAAACGGCTCTAATAATTCCCGCTCATTCCCCGGCGAAGCGGGCTCAACGAAAATGAATTCCGACCGTGAAAAAGCTGTTTGCGCCTCTATTTCACGCAACTTTTTATCCACCAAGTCACGGTCGTTGTAGGTGCTAATAAGCACTGAGATTTCGTAGGATTGACTCGACATAAAGCTACAGAATGAGCGTCTACGAAACGGACAACAAGACTCATTTTATTGAATGTATCGGTTGCGGCGCTGAGCGGGCTCTAGATCGTCAATAACCTAGTATACATTCAGAGGATCGTAGAAAAACATGACAAAACGTGGCATCATTATGCCTTAGACAGCAATAAAAACGGAGGCATCCAGACACTTGAGCCACAGAAAAATCACTAATCATAACCATCGTAGCGCATGGGAACAGAAAACCATGGCAATGGAATCCCCAATAGACGAATCTTTACACGGCATTGATCCAACTTAGGGTCTGGCTTGGTCCGAACTCTGACGACCCAAAAATAAGTCTTAACCGACTTGCCGACCTGACAATTCCAGAATTTGCGATAATCAGGCGCAACGCGCTCTAAATGCGTCCGAATCAATTCGAGTGGATAGCCAGTAAGTTCACAGGCCGCTTGAACCTTACTCCCCAGTTGCGCAATCCCACTAGCATTCTCACGCGCAGTCATCACTCGAATAAAGGGCATTCCATCCTCAAGGGCATCCGTCTCCAAGGCAGCGGCAGATGAATGGCTAAGATGAGCACGCTCACGTAAGAAACAATCGCCCCTAAAACCTTGATTCCTCAAAACATGCGTCAGCCCCACTTCGTATTTTAAGCAAAACTCTTTCTTATTCACGAAGGAGGTAATCGACTTGAAGAAATCTTGAAACCCAGACCACTCGAATACAGGGCGCCGGAAAGCCAGAAAATAAGACGGATAGTAGCCCTCGTAACGTCGAACTTGAGTCACTCCCCAAAAATCACACGTGCGCGACTGCATTTCAGAAAAAAGGGCATCAAAGCCACTCAATGGTCCGTAGCAGGAATCATTGCACAGGATCAGCTCATCGACACCAGACCGCGCGCTCAAAGTCACAGCCTCAAAGCACCGCTTCCATGAACCAAAGTCGTATTCCCCATGACGCGTCGCATACACGACCTCCACCGCATTTGGTAACTTAGCCAGCTCCTCATCATCTAAGTTACAATCCGAGGCAAAATACAGCTCTTTGACCCCAGATCTGATCAATCCTGACAGGTAGTGCAGCACATAATCATCAATCTTACCATCTGGGTCATAGTGTGCGAAAAATGCAATTCGGTTCATACAAAAGTTCTAAAATGATACGGCCATCGAACATGGGACAGATCTATTGGCTAATAGCAGAGAAAAACAGATTCAGGAAAAAAACAACAATAAATAACTGAGCGTTGACTTTACAATTTATCCGAAAACACTCACGCGGCATACCATAGGACATTTTCAACAAATGCTCCGAATATCACTTTGATCAATCAAAACGACTTCAGCACAAACTTTCGACACAACCCACACCATGATTTACTTACTAGGAGGCTCAGGCTACGTCGGACAAGCCTATCAAAAACTACTCACATCAAAAGGCATTCCCTTCAAAAACCTACAGCGTAAGGATCTTGATTACACTGATGTCGCGACCTTGGTCGAAGCCCTCAAAAGCGACCAGCCGGAGTTCTTGATCAACGCAGCGGGCTATACCGGCAAACCCAATGTCGATGCCTGCGAAACCGACAAGACGAATTGCCTATTTGGAAATGCGATTCTCCCAGGACGTATTGCCGAGGCCTGCGAGATCACCAACACCCCATGGGGGCACGTTTCCTCTGGCTGCATCTACACCGGGGCACGCGAAGATGGCACCGAATTCACCGAAGAGGACGCGCCGAACTTCACCTTCCGCCAAAACAATTGCTCATATTACTCAGGAACCAAAGCCCTCGGGGAAGAAATCCTCAAAGACGCCCCCAATGTGTATCTTTGGCGCCTGAGAATCCCCTTCGATCATAACGAGAGCCCGCGTAACTACCTGACAAAGCTGATGCGCTACGACAACCTACTCGAGGCAAGCAACAGCATCTCAGAACTTCACGAATTCGTCGCAGCGACCTTTGCCTGCTGGGAAAAACGAATCCCCTTCGGCACGTACAACATCACAAACCCTGGCTATGTAACGACTCGCGAAGTCGTCGAGCTCATCCAAGAGAGTGGCGTTTGCACCAAGAGCTTTACCTTCTTCAAAGACGAAAACGAATTCATGATCAAGGCAGCCAAAACGCCTCGCAGTAACTGTATCATGAGCTCTGATAAATTGGCTGCTGCTGGCATCACAATGACACCCGTCAAAGATGCAATCCGTCAAGCACTGAAAAACTGGACACCCGCGTGATCAACTAAAACCAATACAGCCACTAACGTTACAAACTTTCCGCATCTTGCGTCACTTCGCATCGATTGCGCTGAATCTATTTTATCTATGAAAATCCTAGTCACCGGCGGCGCAGGCTTTATCGGCAGTAACTTAGTCCGAATGCTCATTCAAGAGACCGAGCACTCCGTCCTCAACCTCGACGCGCTCACCTACGCAGGCAATCCGAACTCGCTCTCAGACCTAGAGAACGACCCACGCTATCAGTTCAGCGCAACCGACATCTGCGATGCTCAGGCGCTCGAACAAGTCTTTACTGACTATAAGCCAGATTGGATCATGCACCTCGCTGCCGAAAGTCACGTGGATCGCTCCATTGATGGCCCAGGCGCATTTATCCAAACAAACGTAATCGGGACGTTTAACATGTTGCAATCTGCGCGCGCGCGCTACGAGACCCTCGAAGGAGAGACTAAAGCAAACTTCCGTTTTTTACATGTCTCGACCGATGAGGTTTACGGCTCCCTCGGAGAAACGGGACTCTTCACAGAGACCACAGCCTACGACCCACATTCTCCATACTCGGCCTCAAAGGCGTCATCCGACCATCTCGCCCGCGCATGGGCCGACACCTACGGGCTACCTGTATTAATCACGAATTGCTCAAACAATTACGGGCCCTTTCAGTTTCCAGAAAAACTAATCCCCGTCGTCATGCTCAAAGCCCTGCGTGGCGAAGCCATTCCCGTTTATGGCAAAGGCGAAAATATCCGTGACTGGCTCTATGTCAGCGACCACGCAGATGCACTCTATACAGTCATCGCAAACGGCACCGTGGGCGAAACCTACAATATTGGCGGTTACAATGAGCGACAAAATATCGATATCGTAAAGTTACTCTGCGAACTACTCGACGAACTTCAGCCACGTAAAGACGGCAAGAACTATGTGGATCAAATCGCCTTCGTGACGGACCGCCCCGGCCACGACCTACGCTACGCAATTGACGCCTCCAAGATCAAACGCGAACTCGGCTGGACGCCCAAACAGGATCACACCTCTGGCTTCCGGAAAACGGTTCAGTGGTATTTGGACAACACAGCTTGGACTCAACAAATCCTCGACGGCAGCTACCAACTTGAGAGGCTGGGCTCTCAAGCTGGTTAGAGGTTATGGGATCGAGGTAAGAGGTATTATTATGACGAATGGATTTAAAAATCTTAAAGCTTGGCAAGAAGCCAAACAACTGGCGATTGATGTGTATCACCTCTGCAGAACAACCGAATTGGCGAAAGACTTCGGCCTAAAAGATCAAATATCCCGTGCTGCGGTGAGCGTCCCCTCGAACATTGCCGAAGGCGACGAACGCGACACTAATAAAGACAGCGTGCGTTTTCTTTTCATTGCAAAAGGCTCCTTGGCCGAACTACAAACTCAACTCTAAATCGCAGCCGAAGTCGGGCTTATCCCCACGGAAAAACAAGAGCAGTTAGAACTAAACTGCCAAAAAATCGGCAGAATGCTAGGCGCACTGATAAAAGCCCGACGCCCATAACCAATAACCTTTCTTCCAATGACCGAAATCCCAACACCCATCACCCATCACCCATCACCCGTTTCCGCGAAGCGCAAAGGAATTATTTTAGCAGGCGGCTCTGGCACGCGTCTCTACCCATTGACAATTGCCGTATCGAAGCAGCTCATGCCGATTTACGATAAACCGATGATCTACTACCCGATCTCGGCACTCATGCTAGCAGGCATACGCGAAATCCTGATCATTTCGACTCCAGAAGATCTCCCCCTGTTCGAAAGGCTACTCGGCGATGGCAAGCAATTTGGCGTCACCTTCAGCTACGCAGAACAACCCTCCCCAGACGGCCTCGCGCAAGCCTTCATCATCGCGAGCGATGTCGGATTTTTAAAAGATGAGCCCGCCGCACTGGTATTAGGCGACAATCTATTCTACGGCAACGACTTCCCCCGCGCACTCCAGTCTGCTGTCGCACGTGAAAACGGCGCCACAATTTTCGGCTACCGCGTGGCCGATCCCACTGCCTACGGCGTCGTTGAATTTGATGACGAAGGCAAGGCGATCAGCCTAGAAGAAAAACCTGAGCAACCGAAATCCAACTACGCGATTCCGGGGATCTATTTCTACGACGCGGATGTTGTAGAACTAGCAAAGGGCCTAAAACCGAGCCCAAGAGGCGAACTCGAAATCACAGACCTAAACCGTCTCTATCTCGAGCGGGGCGACCTAAACGTGGAACTGCTAGGCCGAGGCACCGCATGGCTCGACACTGGCACACACGACTCACTGCTGGAAGCAGCCGAATTCGTCAAAGTCATCGAATCTAGGCAAGGCCTAAAAATAGCCTGCCTCGAAGAAATCGGCTACACGCAAGACTGGATCACTCCAGAAGAGTTTGAACAGCAGATTAAGGCACTCGGAAAGTCCAGCTACGGACACTACCTTAAAAAGATCGCTGACGATGTCCGTGCAGTGTCTCAGTAAAAGGGTGCAGAATCAACCAATCGCTCATACTTAACAATGAATCCAAAAGTTTCCATTCTCGTTGCAACATACAACGGAGAAGAATATCTACATAAACAGCTGGATAGTATCATTAACCAAACTCACGAGAATCTGGAAATCATTATCCAAGATGATGGAAGCAAAGACAACACCCTCAAAATACTGCAAGGTTACGCCGCCAATGACTCAAGAATACGCGTAAGCCAGAACAAGTCGAATTTAGGAATCGTCAAAAACTTCTATGATCTAATAAGCAAATCCGAAGGGAAATACATTGCCATCTCAGACCAAGACGACATTTGGGAAACAGATAAAATCGAAATCCTACTAGACAACATCTCGGATTCTAGCCTCATCTATACTGACTCAGCACTCATAAAAGACGACGACAGTTCTTGGGGCACCACCCTGCTAGAACAACTAGGCCATACGCCTAAATCAGGCAGATTCCTAATGAATCTACTCACCGAAAATACCATTTCGGGCCACGCCTGCTTATTTAAAGCTGAATTAAAGGAGGTCATCTTAAAATCCCGTGATCTAGAATGCCATCAGAGCTATATGTATGATCAGCTCATCGGCACGATTGCATCCTTTAATGATGGAGTCAGATACTATGATAAACCACTCACTCGCCACAGAATACACGCATCAAACAACCACAATACTTTCATCTCAAAAGACAAATCGGACAAATCGGATAAATCGGACAAATCGGATAAATCGAACCAACGAATGCTAGATGAACGCCAGGAAGCCCGAAGAAAAGAACGTCGCGAGCGCACAAAAGCTCCCTTCTTCCAGAGAAAGAGAGAGAGAGCGCGCATAAAAACAGAACGAGCACACGAAAAATTAGTATTACTAGAGAGTATGTTTAACACATACTCAACAAAGCGAAAAAATGTATTTCGTTTAGAACCAAACCCCACAATTAAATTTAACACATGTTTTTTTAATCGTAAGCTATGTAAGGAATTAGTAGCAGTAGGCATCGATAAAACAGAGGCAAAACAGCTATCTCTCGGTAAATTATACTACACCTTCCTTCAAATATTTTAACTGAAGCACTATATAATCCACGATTAACACGCATAATAAACCGATAAACTAATCTCGAATGACCAAACCCTATTTCACAAACAAAGAGCAACTCAACGCAACAGGCGAAAGGTTCACAACAGAACTTCGTGGCAAAATAGCAGAAGAACATTTGCACCGCTATTCACTCGCGATGCAGTGCGCAAAGGGAAAGGATGTCCTAGATATCGCATGCGGAGAGGGGTATGGAACGAACATCCTCGGCACAGTGGCCAATCAGGTAATCGGTGTGGATATAGACAAAGAAAGCGTCACCCATGCAAAACAAAAATATAACCGAGAAGGCTTAGATTTCAGGCTCGGTAGTTGTCAAAAGATACCAGTAGCAGACTACTCAATTGATCTAGCTATTTCGTTTGAAACCATCGAACACATCGAAGAGCACGATCAATTTCTAACTGAAATAAAAAGAGTCCTAAAGCCAGGAGGAACACTCATCATTTCTAGCCCTGACAAAGAAAACTACAGTGATCACGCGAACTATAACAACCCCTACCATCTAAAAGAACTTTACTTTGATGAATTTGTGAACCTCACAAAAAAACACTTCAAGCACACCGCATATGCAAAACAAACTCACGAGAAATATAGTTTAATCACGCCAAGCAAGAGTCGCCACTTGGATATTTCAGGTGACTTCCAGGATATCAAATATCAGGAAATGGGAAGCCAAAGCGATTACACTTTAGCTTATTGCAGCGATCATGAGCTGGAGAACTTAGAATCCAGTACTTTTAGCCTCACAGCCAACACAGGAAACAATCAAAAATGCACAGTATTCGTAAGCAATAAGCCCGAATTCGGCCAATTCCAAACGTCCGAAATCTATTATTCATCCGAAGGAACATGTACACTATGCTTCAAGGATCTCCACGAACTAATGTATCTAGGGACAAATTACATCCGGATCGACCCTTCAGAGAAACCAGGTCTAATGCAGTTAATTTCGATCAATTTAATTAAGGACACAAAGCATTCTAGCACCCCAGAGACACTAGAAGTGCACAGCACAAAAAACTTAATCACCCTCGATCAATCAATCAACGAACCTGGTTGGCACATCGCGGTAAATAATGATCCTCAGATCCTACTCCAGCCATTCAGCATTAAAGAGGGAGAAAAGTTAGATCTATCAATTGAATTAAAGCACTACGAAAACTCGAAAAAACTAGGAGATAACACGATTAAACCGAAAGAAAAAAGCCTCCTAAAATTCATCAAGTAGCGAATGCCTACTGCTCTCTCATTTACGACAGATGAGCGCAAACGCACTCGGAACTTCGTATACATGCATCGCGCAGGACTGAAAGCCAGCCTTTAATGGCTGCAACCAAGCATCACTGCCATATTCGGTCTGCACCATCCAATCATAGTCCAGTTGCTGCGGATCCCCATGATAGGAAGGGGGCTTACCTGTCGTAGCTTCACTCATACGCCCCACGATAATAGGTATTGTGTAGATACAATAACCACCAGGTTTTAACACACGGTAACATTCAGCTAATGCTTGCAGCGGGTCGTCAATGTGCTCCAAAGAATCCGAATGCAATACCAAGTCAAACGAGCCATCCTCCAGCGATAAATCTTTCATGTCATACTCCGGATACTCTGCCAGCGTATGATTTTTCAAGCGAGAGAGATGCCCATGAAGCGTTCCGCAAGTATTGATTGAAAGCACTTTAAGTCTATTTGAAGACCATTTCTGTACAAATTTCTTAAACAATCGCTCACGACCAGAGACAGACATAATAGCAGATGCTAAAGCTTGAGCTCGCAAGTTATTGCCACACTTAACACACGAGGTGCCTTGTTGGCGATCGATATATTTCACTTCATCATCAGACAAATTCCACGCCTCGACTAATTCAGGCCACAGCACATTACTATCACGAAATTTTACTGAACCACAAATAATACAAGTCATCATAAATTATTAAGTTTTTATTAAAAGACCCTGCCCCGTCGGCAGTGACAATATCTTATGCCCTACAGTCGCCGCCACTCCATCCATAGCGTTTTTTGCAAAGTATGATCATGATATGCATAATCATCAAATAAAATGATTCCCCCCGGAACAACACTGTCCCAAAAATATTCGAATGCCGCGACTTCGGGGGGGGGGGATACAATTCATATCAATATGAAGAAAAGAAACTGCTTTAGTTTGAACACACACTAATGTTTCTGGGATAGGGCCTTCAATGATGTGCACATTGCTCTGCTTCGATTAATTCCATCCCACAGAGTGTCATCGAAAAACTAGATGTATAGGATGTCGATGCTCGGACGCTTACGAATTAAGTCTAACTTGAGTGATAGGATTTTCCGACCAAGAAAGGGAAATCCTAATGAAAAAGTCGAGGCTAACAACCAAGGAGATCATTCGCTTCGCGATAGCGAGGGCCTGAGTTTGGTGGAAGCCTGCCGCAGGCATAAAAATCAGCACACCGACCTACCAGTGCTGGGAAATAAGGTATTGATTATCGAGCCATTTCACAGTCTTTAGTGTCTGAATTTGAGCTTTTGTAAAGTTTCCCATTTTTGCTAATCATGTTATCTGCTTCTTGATTTATAATTCTTATATCGCACTGCACATTCTCGGCGAATATATATGCTACATACTTGTAACGCCTGGACCAGAGGACGGTCAACATATCGAACCATCAAGTATGCGCATATATAGACCACACACGAACCGGCAATGATAGAACTGAGGAATGCAAAATGGTAACCCAAACTAGATTCCAAAATGATAAAAAGTGCAGATGAAAATGAGAAAATAACAATTAAATGGCATATGTATACACCATATGAAAGCCATCCTAAATGCAGCAATGGTCGACTTGTTAATATCTTCCGACAATAACTGGACCTAAATACCAAAAAGAAAAGCAGCACAGCAGACAACATTGGATACCCCCCTTTGAACCCTTGGTCTGAAGGCAACCATGCATACACAGTATTTTGAATAAACTCAGCTGTTACATAATTAGGGTAGCCTCCGATAAAGAGAAACAAGCACCACAATAGTCCGAGGAGGGGCGCCTTTACCCTTCGACTGACGCATACTCGTGAAAAGTAAAACTTCTCCAAATCAGCAAATATAAGTCCAATCCAAAAGCCTTGATATAAGGAATGCATACTTAAGTAAAGTAGGATCATAGCTGGAATTAACCGATATTTCCAACCACTAAAAAACAATAAAAATGCAAATAGCTGAAATGATCCGTATAACTCATACTTAATTGTCCATAAGACTGCATTATATCGATCTCCATGGCTAAATGGGGCGAAGAAAAAATCCTTAATGAACTGATGTAAATCAAATGGACCGTTCCAAAAGCCCAGCGCCCAAGGATTGGATCCCGCAATCCGTTCCAACGCTTCTTGTTGATACAATCCACAAGCCCAAAAAAGACCACCAACAACCAGTGATACCCAAACTAATCCTCCTAAGCGAATGGGTCTTTTAAGGCAAAGCAACACTACTTCTCCGACAGGCAAACGATCTCCTAAAAATTTATAAGTCAACACATATCCGCTAATGATAAAAAATAAGCACACTGCCATATGTGCTGCGACTAGAGTTCCCAATGGAGGATAAAAGACACTACGCTCCCATAAAGTATGTTGAATGTAATCGGGGGCATCTCCAAATAAAGTAAAAGGGTAGAACGCACCCATATAATGGACAAATACAACCATTAGTGCGGCCACACCACGAAGCCCGTCAAGATGTGCAAACCTACTCAATTAAAAAAATCCATGGCTAGTTAAAAAAAGCTTCGACTCAAGTTTTATATTTTCATTGCCACAGACCTAAAACTATAGAGTGCGCAGTACTTTCACATTATCAACAGTCGCAGTCATCGGCTGCCCTTCCTCGTTGAATGCCACGATGATAAAGCCGAGCAACTTACCTTCTGCTGGATACTCATCAACCAATGTATCGTCTCGATAGACATCCGCGGTATTGATTCGAATATCATCACAAAACTTAGCAAAACTGGTAGTCGGCGTCTCACTCGAAAAAGTCAATTTAACAGTAACAGGTTCGTTATCAGGAACCTCTACAATCGATGGAGATTGTTCAATAATCACGGTTGCATGCAGCGCATCGAGGACGTTTACACAGGCAATCAGCAAAACCAAAAGATAGATAAGTATTTCATAAAAAATTAAAGTCTCATGTCTACAAAATTAGCCAAATAATAACCAACGGCTCAATGTTAATATGAAATCATAAAATCACTGTACCGGGTCACTGCATTTATCCATTTGATGGGATCCGCATCATTAAAAAACCAGCCCACGAGTTCCACCTCAATAGCCTCTAGGTTAAAATTGCTTTGAATGAGACTTTGGAATGTGAGTGAATTAAATGTTTGAGTTGAATTATAACTCCAATCGTCGCTAATTTTGGTTCCTTGATGATCATATACCTCACCCCAAGCATAATCGTAAATAGTCCAATCGCCCGTCTTATATCTGTATTCGTAGGCAGTGTGCCACAAAGAACTGTCCGAAGGATCTTCATCGGCGCCCATATACTGAACCCGTAGCACCTGATTAGCTGCATCGTTCTTAATTGCGATACGAATCTTACCAGTATCAGGAATATCCGTAATCGTATCAGCGTAGAAATAGCCATGCGGATACTCCATCCTGTGATGCTCATCGAGATACTGTTGCACCCTAATTTCGTAATTTCCACCATTATTGCTTGAGACTGCCATTGCTTCTATGAAGTAACAATCCCAAGAATCTAAAATGCCAACTGGCTCAATTAATAACCCAGCCTGCGAATAAAGACCACTGTCTCCCTCGGTTTCTACAAGGGTCGTTATCTGAAAATCCCTATTTAACTCGCTCAACGAGAGGGCCTCAAAGGAAGCTGCCCAATCATCCGGATCTGTGTCATTAACTTTCCTAAAGGTGAGCTTACCATCAGCAATCGTCGCTCTTATATCACCAGTCGGCGTATAATCGTCATCATGAGCAAAATTATAACTTGATAGAGTATTTAAATTAAGCTCCGACCCAAATGCTACCTTATCTGACGAAAAATCCTCGTTTATTGGACGATTAAACAACGAACCCCAAACAACATTCGGATCAAATTGAGCTATAGCAATTGGCACATCAAATTGTTCCCACACATCATCGTCATAAGATCTTACAGTCGCACTAGATTCGGAGTTTAATGTTATAACTGTTTCGGCAGGATTTTCATTTCCTAGTGTTATAACATTATCAGATACTGTATACGGCTCTACCCAAAGACCGTCACTTATGCCGAGTAGGGTCTGGCCGTCTAGGAAATATAATTGAAACTCTGTATTGTCCGGCAGCGTGCCAATCAATTGAATACCAGTAAGCCCCGGATCAGTAGGCCCCTCATCATTTGGATTTGGTCCTGTGTAACCATCGCCATCTAGGTCTTCGTTCCAGCTTGTCTCGTAGCTGCGCAGTTCTACCTGGCTCAGCTCGGCGTAATCGACGATGTCACCACCATCATCCACGTAGAAAACGTAGTAGTTGCTACCATCGGTCAGTAGCAGGTCGAAGGCGTAATCACTGCCCGTCTCTACCCCTAGGTAGGTCCAGCCAGGTAACTCGCCAAGCTGCGCACCCTCCCACAGTAGCGGACGACTCTCGTCGCCGATGAAGTAACCGTTCTCGTTCTTTAGCAATGATGTGTTGCCATTGGATTCTACTGGCACTGCAGGGGGATTACCTATCTGGCTATCGCCATCTAGGTCTTCGTTCCAATTTGTCTCGTAAACGCGTAATTGCACTTGGCTAAGCTCCGCAAAGTCGACGATGTCGCCACCATTATCCACGTAAAACACGAAGTAAGCGCTACCATCGCTCAGTAGTAAATCGAAGGCGTAATCACTGCCCGTCTCTACCCCTAGGTAGGTCCAACCAGGTAACTCGCCAAGCTGCGCACCCTCCCACAGTAGCGGGCGGTTCTCGCTGCCGATAAAGTAACCGTTCTCGTTCTTCAGCAGCGCCGTGTTGCCTTTGGATTCAACTGGGACTGCTGGCGGATTGCCGATCTGGCTATCGCCATCTAGGTCTTCGTTCCAATTTGTCTCGTAAACGCGTAATTGTACTTGGCTGAGCTCGCCGTAGTCGACGATGATGCCGCCATTATCCACGTAGAACACGAAGTAGGTGCTACCATTGGTCAGTAGTAAATCGAAGGGGTAATTACTGCCCGCTTCTACGCCGAGGT
>Ga0206129_10003627_pt1 | contig 17647 bp, 11 predicted proteins | sample Helgoland_Spring_8_FD_148616 | JGI IMG/M metagenome (GOLD analysis project Ga0206129, IMG submission 148616) | Pelagic subsurface seawater microbial communities from Kabeltonne, Helgoland, North Sea - Helgoland_Spring_Bloom_20160502_2 | ecosystem: Environmental > Aquatic > Marine > Epipelagic ...
CGCCTCTATATGGACCGTCAACAATTCTTGACCATCAGCTTGGGACCGTAATGTCTCAGAAGTTCCATCCGCAACTATTCTTCCTCTATTAATTATTAAAATTCGATCACAAGTGGCTTCTACTTCTGAAAGAATATGTGAGCTTAATATCACAGTTTTTTGCTTGCCTAATTCTTTTATTAATTTTCTGATCTCGACAATTTGGTTAGGATCCAGCCCAGTAGTTGGCTCATCCAAAATCAAAACCTCAGGATCATGTATCATCGCTTGGGCTAGTCCTACTCTTTGTCTGAAACCTTTAGACAACTCATTAATATTTTTATGTTTTTCCCTCGCTAAACCGCATAATTCAATCATCTCTCCAATTCGACTAGGAATGTCACTTTTCAACACTCCTTGTATTTCCGCAGTGAATCGAAGATAATCCACAATAGACATATCGAAATACAAAGGATTGTTCTCAGGAAGATAACCGATCTTTTTCTTTATTAATGATTGGTTTTCATTAACTGAAATATCATCCACAGTAATATTACCATTAGATGGAGCCATAAAGCATGTAATCATCTTCATCGTTGTACTTTTTCCAGCACCGTTGGGTCCTAAAAATCCGACGACCTCGCCTGTCTCTATTTTGAAGGAAATATCATTAACGGCTTTTTGCCCTCCGTACTTTTTAGTGAGATTTTCTACTATAATTGACATATACTATTTGAAATACTGCGTTCAATTTATGAAACAACCAAAAGTAATATTTTGATTATTTCAATCGAAAAACAAAATAAAATTAAGTGTTCATACTTTCAAAAAAAAAACCTGTTAAAATGTGTTAAAATTGACCTAGTTTGCATGTATGAAAGTAGGTCTTCTCTCTGATACGCATGGCTATTTAGATAGCAGTATTTTTGATTATTTCAAGGGTTGTGATGAAATTTGGCATGCAGGAGATGTGGGAAATGTTACCATCTTGGAGACTTTAGAAAATTTCAAACCCTTGCGAGCCGTCTTTGGTAATATAGATGGGCATGATATTAGAATACGCACAGAAAAAACAGCATTAATTTCTTGTGGCGGCATGCGCATCATGATGACCCATATCGCCGGTAAACCGCCGTCATTCACAAAAAATATCAGAGCCCTATTATTGGCCAAGCAGCCCAACATTCTTGTTTGTGGACATTCGCACATCTTAAAAGTGATTTTTGATAAAAAATACAATATTCTATATTTAAACCCTGGTGCCGCCGGAAAACATGGATTTCATAAGATGAAAACCCTCTTGAGGTTTGAAATTGAACATGGAAAAATTTTCAATATGGAAGTCATAGAAATCGGGCCAAGAGTAACTCAAAAATGACAGCTCTCGTTTAATTCAAAGGGAATGACGCTTATACACTTTCGATATCTGTTATGGGGACCTCAGTCTGTCAACAAAGGTATTACCACCTCTCTCAATTTTAGATAACCTGCAGTATTTGGATGCAATCCATCAGAGAAGAATGACTCATCAATTTTATTTTCCTTATTTAAAAAAACATATCCAAGATCTCTGTAGGGTACCGCTACTTCTCCTGCCAACTGAGCGATTTGAAAGTTCAGCTTTACAATTCTATCTTCATAGGCTCTTCTGGGCAACAAGCCCATAAGTATTATTTTAGCTTTGGGTTGTCTGATTTTAATGGCCTTCATTAAAAGGTGCAATCCTTCAATGATTTCTTCATCTGTATTGAGATGTAAATTGTTGGTCCCTATCATGACCAAAACTTTTTCTGCCTCAAATCCGTCAAGCTCACCATGATATACCCGCCATATGACGTTTTCGATCCTATCCCATCCGTAAGCATAATTCTTGAGACCCAAAGGGGTGAAAAATTGATCCCAAGAAGCTTGTTCTCTCCTTAATTTAGTCTGGGGTAATCCTCCCCAAAAATGAACAATTGAATTGGCCAAAAAAACTGCTTTTGGTGGATTTATTTGATTAATGTTCAAGATTTCTCTATGTCTTTTTTCCCAATCATAATTTGCGGGCTCCCTATATTGGGTAATGGGGTATGTTGTCGAACCTGTTCCTGTCGGTTCTTCCAATATGGATCGTATTTTTTTCTCATAACTCATACCGTATTTCATCATTCCCAGATCTGTCGGATGAATCCCATCAACAGTATCATCTATCTGAAAATCAATTTCTTCCTTGGTCAAATAGAAAAGATGGCCCATTCCTTGCTGTTTGAGTTCATGAAAAACTTGCTGTTGAACTTGATTTACTTGAGCAAATTCAATTCTCTTTTTTTCACTAACTATTGCTTGAGTATAGCCGGCGTGGTCTACTAGAAGGATAGGAACTAGCGGTTGTCTCTTTCGAAGTGTTATTATCCCCGATGAGATCCTCTCCTTCAGCTCCGAAACATTGTCTATCTCTAAGTTCTCCCAGTTATATGAAGACAAATTCGGTAGACAATCCAAGACATAAATTTTTGCATCTATCTCACTTATTAAATCAATCACTGGCATATCAAATGTTCCACAACCAGAAAATCCCAAGTTAATCAAGGGTCTGTCCATTTTTCTTGCTAAAATAGAAGTCCAAGCCATTCCAGGACGTGAAGCACAGGCCCCCTGGGCAATAGAGGTTCCATAAACCACAATGGGTTTTTCTTTACGCACAGGCAGAGGTTCAAAATACACCTGCTCGTCAACACCAATTTCCATCCAATTAACTTGATTATAAAGTGGTAAGTAAAGTCGGTATTCTCGCCCTCGATAGTGATAACCATCATTCGCATTCAAATTAAGAAAAGCATAAGTCGCAGTATCTCCAAAAGTTCGTTCTGCTGCACACCAGACTTCCATTCCATCACTATTTATAGCATATAAATCCAAGCCACTTACTCCCGTGGTCGACATGTGATCCATATTAATCGGATTTTCATCGTTGATCTGATATCTGATATTAATCACTTTGGCATTTGAACGAAAACGAATCATCAGGCCTGCCGAATGTTTGGACAGTCCCCAGATCCCCGGATCCACCTTATCAACTACGCGGTAGGGCAGTCGATCATAGGATTCTTGGACCTCATCGAACCAAGCCTGCCCTTCTATCACGTGAAACTCATTCGCTGTAGGATTCCACCATTTAAAATTGGAATCACTTTGACTCATTGCCAAATGACAAAAAATGAAACTATAAAATATAAAGATATTTTTCATATGACTAAATTAAAATAATTTCATAAAAGTAGTATTACCGATCTCAGTAATTACTGGATTTTGAACTCCCTATTTTAAATTGCCTATCTTAAATTGAATAAGCGTTTTTCAAACACATGATCAGCTCTAAATCTTTCCTTAAATACCTGAAATTAATCTAATAAAATTATTAACACAGTATAACGAAACTGATCCACGTTATATAAACTTTTGAGAAAAAAGTTTGTGGAAAAATACGCGTTCATCTGTCTTCCCATCCTAGAATGAAGTTCACTATCATTGGGAAGAAAAAGATGCTGCCGGTAGTCCTCATCCATTAAATAGTGTTCCCTCAAAATAATCTCTCCACCCATACCTAACATATTTAGGATCAGACACCAAATCAGACCAAGCGATGACTTGATTGTTCACAATCTTTGCTTCTGCTGAAACATATATTTGATCCTCACCCGCAAATTCAAATCCAGCAAGACTAGATTTATAGCTCATTAATCCCTTATCGTAGATGAAATCAATGACTACTTTGCCCTCTTGCACGCGGTAACTTTGATACAGGAGCCCAGAGGCCAATATGTCTTTATTGTAGTCTTTAGCCAGGGCCAAACGAGCTAGTCGATCTCCAACATCTTATTTATTTAAAGGATGGATCGTTGTAGGTGATCCAATATCCATAGTAATGGCCATACCTGTATTGATCATTTTTAAACTTTTTCGCTAAGCATCTCTCAACGCCGGTGATAGATTGTTTGCAAATCCGTGATGAAATGGTGCTATTTGAACAAAATAAAAGGAAAAATCATATCCCCAATAACTCCTCCAATCGGTAATCAGTGCTGGGAAAAGTTTTTCATATTGTTTAGCTCGCACTACATTTTCTTCTCCTTGGTACCATATCACTCCTTTGATATTGTATGGGATCAGCGAATGAATCATGGCATTAAACAATGAGGATGGAAAATCGTTAGGCCCACCGGAAGGAAGAGAAAGGCGCTGACTCAATTGATTCTGGTTGTTTAAACCATAAATAATTAATTCTGAATTAAAGAGGTCTGCGTAAAGAATACCTGACCAACTGCCTTCCAAAAAAATCTTATCTCCCTTTGTATTTTCTAAATATATAGGCCCATCAACTGAAGATTCCCCCCAGAAATCACAATGCATGATGGCGATGACATTTAATCCTTCATGCAGTATCTCTTTAGGTACCTTATAGACTCTTTGATCACGATCGCCCAAGGTAGAGCCCACGCGCTGCCCATTTACAAAAGTAATATCTCCATCATCAATAGCACCAATGGTTAACTCATAATCCATATCGGCATGATCTAAAATCACCGTTTTTCGGTACCAAAAAAGACCATTAATATTCTCTCGATAACCCACATTAGGTAAAAAAATATCTGTGTAACTATTTTCTGAAGGAAAATTCATTTTTGCCCACTGAGCATCATCAAATTGGGGATCATAAATTTCCTTCTGACTCAAATTCATGACTTTCAAACTATCGAAGCTTAGCGGTGTCGTTAATTTTTCAAATTGTGCAATCCAAGCACGTATCTTGATTTCGTCGAACTACTGAGTCGTCTTAATCAACTCAGGAAATTCACTCAAGCCTTGTTTACTAGTCCAAGCTTCCACTACGGTCCTCCCCAACTTGAATGAATAATACCAATGGGGATCTTCAGATCTAAATGTAATTTTCTTGCGAAAAAATAAGCAGAAGCACTGAATTGTCCTACCGATTCAGGTGAACATACTTCCCATGAGCCCATCATGCCTTTCTGCTTAACCGAGGCGAAATTTCTTTTCACAGTAAACATTCGGATCTCAGGATAATCGGCTGCTACTATTTCTTCGAGATCATTATCAACATTCTCATTAGGCAAATATCCAGTGACCGGCATTTCCATATTTGACTGGCCTGAAGCAAGCCACACTTCACCTATCAAGACATCATTAAAGATAATGGTAGTACCACGGTCAATATGCTGACTTCAAAAGGGCCTCCTGCGTGGGGTGTTGACAATTGGAGTTTCCAGTTACCCAATTCATCATAGACCGTGCTTGTTTCCTTACCCCAACTACCGCTCACCGTTACTTTTTCATTAGGCAGATACTCACCCCAGAAAGCAACGACTTCATTTTGTTGAAGCACCATGTAATCACTAAAAAGGAGTGATAATTTTAATTTTTTATGCCCCGGTTTTTGGTATGATATGAAGAACATGGATAGGCAAACTATCCAAATAATTAATTTATTGTTTTTGAGCATTTTGAAAAATAGCATCACTTGTCAGTATACATTGAGATACTTTTGTTAAAAATATCTGACATTCTCAAAATAATTCATCTACCTTATTGGAAGCCTCAGTTAACTTATTTAAAAAAATTCACAAGCAAAAGGGCAATCAATAATGGATAAACTACTTCCCTTATTGAAACATGAAGAAGAAAAGCCCTTAATACTTGCGAAAGTTATTAACTATAGTTTTTAGACATACATACTATTCAAACTATTAAACCTAGAGAATCTCAATATCTCCTTTTATCTCATAGATCATCACATCAGAATTATTTCTTCCAAATAGTATGCGATCCCCATCAATAATAATCTTTCTTACGTCGCCTGAAACATTTAGGCCCGAATTATTTTGATTTAAGTAATGATATGTTCCAGATATGTTTCCTATGAAAACAAATCCGTTATTACCTGTATACTTTCCCGTTCGAACCCTTGTTTTTTCAAGATTTCCACCCAGTATGATGTCTAAAATATCATCTCCATTCACATCTAAAACCGCTATGGAATATACAGGCGAAAACTGAGCTTCAATGGGAAGAGACATTTTTGCAAATTGCTGGTTCGCATTATTAATAAACACTGAAGTTTCAAAAGTAGTGGCTACCAATTCTTTAGATAATGCTTGCTCTTTTTCAGTGAATATAGTTTCTAGTACAGCTGATGAGTAGGATTCATAATCCACAAAACGCTTTTTTAACATAGGTAATTGGGCAATTAACTCATCTCTACTTGCATAAGGAAAACTCTTTCCCTGTATGTGATAAAAAAGTATTGGATCCACAGAACCATTATCATCATAATCTGCATATTGCATACTTACAGGTGATTCACGTGAGGCTTTCATTTGGTTATTCATTCCTAAATTCCCCACTATAAAATCCATATCACCATCACCATCAAGATCATTTACTTCTATGGTATTCCACCAACCCTGATAGGCATTGTCAAGGAATTCATCCGACTTATCAATCAATTTGCCATTTTCATTGATGAATACTTTTATACCCATCCATTCGCCCACTACAATAATGTCCTGTTTCCCATCTCCATTGAGATCCGCCCATTTAGCATCAGATACCATACCTATGCGCTGTAGATCAGGTGCCACACTTGATGTCACGACTTTAAAAAACCCTTTGCCATCGTTTTCAAGGAGATAACTTAAAGGTGCTTTGGGGTAGCTCCCTGGAATAATTCTTCCTCCGACAAAAAGATCTAAATCCCCATCTTCATCAAAATCAAAAGGTCGAACACAAGATCCACTAGATAAAAAGGAAGGCAATCTGTTTTTAGCCTTATCAAATTTCCCATCTCCCTTGTTGATATATAAACGATCCTGTAAACCTCCTTCGTTTGATGAAAATTCATAACCTCCACTCACTACGTATAAATCTAAATCACCATCCCCATCAGCATCAAAAAAAGATGCGTCTACATCTTCAGTAGCTCCATCAAAACTTTGCTGCAATTTACTATAATCGCCTTCATGGTTTTTTAAATAGATAGCCCCACTGTGACCTTTTCCTCCCCCAACAAATAAATCATTTAACGCATCTCCATTAATATCTCCAATGACCATCGCAGGGCCCTGAGTAGAATACATTCGAGGCAGCAAGGGTTGTATTAAAAAATCAATGAATTCGTTTTCTACATGACTGATAGGCATTACCTGAATTTCTTCAAGCAGCGGACTTGCTACCGGTTTTTGTGCAATAGTTGAGTGGTTTGTATCACTTTCCTTAATAGATAGTATTTGATTTACACTCGTCCCCATAAGCTTCTGTAAGCCTCCTCTGGGCCAAAAAACGTGAATCGAATCCACTTGTGTCACAGAATCAAGTCCAAAATGTAGGATAGGGTCCACTGAAGACTGGAATCCTCTCACAGGATATTGTTCACGAACAATTAATTGGCCTTTGGCGAAGACAATGACCCGTGCACCAATTGCAAAGTGATTTTGATCATTTCCTAAAAGTTTGATTTTTAAGTAATTATTTTTAAGTATGTCTCCAACATTATTGCGATAGATGCCCGCAGTTGCATCCATATTATTCGATATCATATCCAAATCACCATCATTATCAAGGTCTGCATATGCCGCTCCATGAGTCAATCCTCCTTCATCAAATCCCCACTGATCACTCACATTATCAAACTGAAGCCCTCCGGAATTTTTAAAGAGGTAATTGGTTGGCTTACTTGAAGGTATCTTTTCAAACATTTCGGTATAAATTCCCGCCTTCTTTTGTGCAATCTTGATTTCTTGATCGGCCTTATAATTTAAGAAATCATGATTGGTAAAATCTCTTTTATAACCGTTGCTGACAAATAGATCTTGAAACCCATCATTATCAAAATCAGCAAACAAAGCTGACCAACTCCAATCAGTATTTGATACCCCTGAAATTTGTCCAATTTCACTAAATGAAGCATTTCCATTATTTAAGTGGAGCATATTGCGCATGCACTGACTTGAATAACCGTTTTTTTGCATGGAGGAGTACACGTAATAGTGCTCAGGACCAAATAATAATTTTTGACGTTTATTATCTTCTGGCAGCATATCTAAGGTCATGATATCCATATTTCCATCTCGATTCACGTCTCCAATATCCAAACCCATTGAAAACTGTGATATTTGACTGAGCATACTGTCCGTAGCCATTATAAACTTCCCTTTCTGGTCATTGATTAGCAACTTATCACTATCCACATAGTCGTTAGAAATATACAAGTCTGGCCAGCCATCATTATTAAAATCAGACACACCTACGCCCAATCCATAATTCGAAGCAGGGCCATAAATTCCAGATGTATCACTTACATCGACAAATCGACCCCCATCATTTCTCAAAAGTCTATTACCCACATGAGGATACCGATCTAATCGATTAATGACCTTTATATTAAATGAATTTGAAATCTGTAATAACGAGTGATTTAACAAAAAGGCATCCAAATCTCCATCCCTGTCATAATCAAAGAAAGCAGCTTGCGTGGAATAGGAGTTATCATCCAATCCATAATCACTGGCTCGATCCGTGAAAGTTAAATCTCCATTATTAATAAGTAGTGAATTTTTTCGATTGTTTGGATCTCCATCTGCCGAACGGCAGACATAAATATCAAGCCAACCATCAGCATTGATATCAACCATAGAAACCCCTGTTTTCCAACCCTTTTGGCAACCTGCACCGGAAAGGTTTGTGATATCTTCAAATTTGAAATTACCCTTATTTAGGTAAAGCTTGTTTTCGAGGTTGTTAGAACTAAAATAAATATCAGGCAATCCGTCATTATTGATATCTCCAACCGCGACACCTCCACCATTGTAAAGGTATTCATAGGTAAAAATATTTATTTGTTCGTTTTCAGCATTGACATTATTGAAAAAAATCCCAGTATCGTCACTGTCCAGCTTATAAAACTTTTCCTTATTTGTTTGGTTGCAGCCAAATAAAATGACCCCAAGTAATAGCCCAACAACGCCACGTATTGATATTTTTTTATTCATATTAAATTTCTGAGCAGGTAATTTTTCATTGAAAATATGAAAAAAATAGGCTTGAGAAGAATAGATTATTCTGAATTAATAAAAAAAAAGGCCCTTGAGTAACTGAAGGGCCTCTTTTTTTTTAGATGATATTTATTGATCCCACCAAACACTGGTCGTCTCCACGTCAGCTCCTTGACTTGAAACTGCAGCATCGTAATATTCACTATTATTGATCTGCTCGGTTGAAGGATAGGTAATTCTTTTGGTAAAGTTATCAGGTCCTCCATCTCTAGCCGTATAACGCGCATCAGGTGCTGCCATAGGAATCAAGACAGGCAAATGCAATCTTCTATGATCTGCCCATGCTTCCCACCCTCCGTCAGGAAATAGTGCGAGGTACTTTTGAGTAATTATTTTACCCATCGCATCATCGACAGCAGTGCCATTGAACGATTTACCAGAGTTATTGTCAAACGCCACAGTTGTGCCATAGGTGTTTTCATCAGAAGAAGCTATATAAGCTGCGGTTGTAGCTGCATCAACCCCATGATGTGCCATAGATGCAGTGATTCCAGCTTCATACCAATCTTTAGCAGTACCCCCAGCATTCCATCCACGTTGCGCGGCTTCAGCCATCAAAAAGCAAAGCTCATGATAGGTTAAAATCTCTAAAGGACGCTCCGCATCTGTTGACATGGTAGGACCCATGATAGATATGTTAGTATATACGTGCTCAGCCAAGGCGGAATTACCCGTACTTAACCCCGCTGGTACACCAACCCATCGATTACGGGTATCGACTGTAACAGTATCACCAGCCGCATTGGCAACTTTAACTTCCTCTGCACCAACAGCTGGTGAAAAGTAGATCGGACCTCTTGGATCCACGACAGATGGAACACCCAATCTAAATTTATTTGCCTTTGGATCAAGAGAATTTTCATTTGGTGGCAAATCAAATCCCTCATCGTCTACAGTCATGCCTGTAGTATCAACAGCAATAGGTTGACCCCCCAATCCAGTCAATAAGTTTTCCATAGATCTACTCATGTGTAAGCCTCCCCATCCATAATAAAAGGTGTAAGGATACTGAAAACCCCAACCAAAAGTTGCAGTACGCGTTACCTTACATTCGTCATCGGCAGAGGCAATTACGCCAGAAGCTATTGCAGCCTCAGCATGCTGCTGTGCAAGAGCTGGATCAGCCTCAGATATTCTCATCGCTAGTCGTAATCTTAAAGAGTTACCGAACTTTTTCCATTTATCAATATCGTCGCCATAGACATAGTCTTGACCACTAATTTGCACAGGATTATCAGTACTTAAAGAGTCGACTGCCTCGCTTAATTCATTAAGCATATCTGTGTATATATCCTCTTGCTTATCATAGACTGGATTTTCACCAGTACCATCGGCAGCTCCGAAATAAGGAATATCACCCCAGATATCTGTCGCCCTACTGAAAACCCAAACTTTCCATATTCTAGCAATTTGAGTCTCATTAAGGGGTTTTCCAGCGGCCGCACTTGCACGGCCCAAACGAATTCCTTCACTTAAATTTGCGACAAATCGACTGTGATAACTTGAATAAAAACTACTAACCCATTCATCGTTAGTAACTCCCTGCTGGGTGCTAAATGCTTCATTAGCCCAATATTGAGCAAACACATCGTTTGTTAATTGCGTCATCCGCTGATGCATGCCAGGATCTAGTACAGATGCACTAATCACATCTGCTAACAAAAAACTAGGCGTAACATTCTCTGGTGTGAATGCATTTGGATTCTTCTGAAGATCTATAAAGTCATCAGTACAAGAAAACGTGAATGTCATTAAACAAACCAGTACAATTATTGTATTTTTTATCTGTATTTTCATTCTATCAAATTTTAAAATCCTAAATTAATATTGAAGCCATACACTTTTGTTGACGGAAAAGCACCATTTTCCCAACCACGAGCATTAGAAACTGAAAAACTTGTCTCAGGATCAATTCCTGGTACTTCACTCTTAATCAACAATAAATTTCTACCTGTGATTCCAATCGAAACATTATTGAATGGTGTTCCAGAAACAAGACTTTGAGGCAGCGTATAGCTAATATAAGCCTCTCTTAATCTAATACTTGTAGCATCCATCATGAATTCAGAGACTACAGGTTCAGCACCTGCAACTGCCTGCCAATATTGTTGCGATGTAATTGTGTTAGTATTTGTAGAGCCGTCAGCAGTTACGCCTTCAACCAAGAGTCCTCCATCTCGATATGCGACTGTTCCCTGATGTGTACCTGCCGAATGCATAAAAGCGCTTGACTGAGAGTAGAATTGACCACCCTGTTTCCAATCAATTAAAAATCCAAAGTTAATACCTCGATAAGTAAAATCATTGATGAAACCCATGGTGAAATCTTGCTGAATATTCCCAATAAGAGTATTTTTCTCTGCAGCTTTTAAAGGTATTCCTGCATCATCTACCACAATATTACCATTATCATCGCGCTGGAAGTCGCGACCATAAATATTGCCAAATGGCTCCCCTTCATCGGCAACAATCCTTATAGCTCGAGAACTTTCATCACCTTGCAAAAGAAGACGTTCAATTCCATCATCTAGCTTATTAACTACCATTTCATTTGTTGCATAATTAATCATTATATTCCATTGAAAATCTGAAGTCTTCACTGGTGAAGCAGAAACCATTAACTCGAAACCCTTACTCTCTACTTCTCCTGCATTTATCATTTTAAATTGATAACCTGTTGCTCCAGGAACCGGCAATTGTATGATTTGGTCAGTAATAACCTTAGAGTATGCCGCCAATTCAATTCCTATACGATTATTTAATAAGTTCAAATCTAAACCGAATTCATTTGATGTCACAAATTCAGGTTTAATCTGGGGATCAAATAGAATGCTTGGAGTAGATGTTGAGATTACATTCAAAAACCCTCGGCCAATTGAATATGTGGGTGATAATTGATAAGCATCTAAATCTGATGCTCCTTGGCTAACAGCTCCTCGCAGCTTAGCAAAAGAGATGACGCTTGGAAGAACTACAGCATCTGAGAGCACAAAGGATAGACTTGCTGATGGATAGGAGAAAGACCACACATCTTCACTTAGATTACTCGACCAGTCATTTCTGTAGGTCAAATCTAAAAATAGATAATCTTTAAATCCAAAATTAGCAAATCCATACAATGATCGAATTCGACTCTCGGCTTTGTTGCTTTGTGGTCTGTTAAAACTACCAAAGCTCAGATTATAAACTCCAGGCAAGTCTAATTGGCCTGTACTACCTGCAGTTTCAAAAAATGTATTATGTCGACTGTTTCCACCTGCATTTAATGCAATGTTTAGATCACCATAAGTTTTGGAAGCGGTCAACAAAAAATCAATATTTGTTTCTGTAGATCTGGTGTTTGATGCAAAATAGTTTGAACCATTATTCCGAGTTTGACTTCCAAGTTCATCATAAACGCCGAATGCCTTCGTATCCTCTCGTTGTGCACTTCGAAAATCAGAACCATATCGGGCAAAAGCCTTTAACCATGGCGCAAATGTATAATCCAACTTAATCATAGTAAAGATTCGATCTGTATTATCTTCATTTGAATCCTCGTTTGTTACCCAGTGAGGATTTCTACGTGTATTAAAACTAATAGGGCTCCAATTAACCATCGAACCATTGTCATCCATCCAGGGATTCAAATGCTGAAACTGCACATTTCTCGGACGGGTAATATATCCGGCAAATATGTTATTGATGCTTCCAGATGTTTCTGGTCGGTTAGCCACCTTTTCATTATTATAACTAATTTTAGCATCTGCTTTGAACTTTTCTGTAAGTTGTGCAGTCGATCTTACCGTTATCATGTTCCTCTTCAAAGTGCTATTGGGAATAAGTCCTTTGGAATCTAAATTAGTGTAACCCAATCTAAATGTCGCTTTATCATTACCTCCTGTAACATTTATTGAGTTTGTAAAGTTCGAACCTGTTTGTAGATAATTCTCAAGGTCATCAGCATCAGCAGTAAGAGGATTATCTGATCCAGTCCAGTCAGTTACTGTTTGCCCGGAAATTTTTGGCCCCCAACTTCCTGTGCTAACAACATCATATACCCCATTAGCTCCTTGGGCATATTCATTTTGCATATCAGGCATAACTAACGGACTCTCAAAAGTGAAAGAACCACTATAACTAACACCTAGACCTTTTCCTTTAGTCCCTTTTTTTGTTGTGATCAAAACGACTCCAGTCATCCCTCGGCTACCATATAATGCCGCTGCTTCGGGTCCCTTGAGGATTGTCATTGTTTCTATATCATCCGGATTGATGTGTTGAGCACCGTTTCCGTTATCTGTAGCGCCGTACTCATTAGTTGAGGTTGCTGTTTGATAGTTATCTATAGGAATACCATCAACCACAAAAAGTGGTTGATTTTTCCCTGGAGCACCAGTTAGAAAACCGCCACCCCCACGTATCAAAATCCCTGTAGTACCGCCAGGGCCATTTCCTGTTTTTTGAATATCCACACCTGCTACTCGTCCACTAATATTATTCAAAAAATTTGTCTCGCGCGCAGCGACTATTTTATCTCCTTTGATTTCCTGAGCAAAGTATCCCAAAGATTTTTTGTCCCTTTCAATACCCAAAGAGGATACAATTATCTCGCTCATTTGCGTCGCATCTTGCATAAGCACAATGTCTATGAGCGATCGAGATCCGACAAGTACCTCTTGAGTCGACATACCGATAAATGAAAACATTAAAGTGCCTCCCTCTTCGGGAAGACTAATAACATAATTGCCATCATTATCCGTAACCGATCCAAATGTCGTTCCTTTGAGTACCACGTTGACTCCCGGAATTCCTTGATTATCCTCATCTGTCACCGTTCCTGTAACAGTTCGCTCTTGTTTAACGGTCGTGATCACCTCTGTGTCTTCTAATCCGAGTCTACTTACAGTAATATTATTGTTGATCTGTCTGAACTTGGTTTTCGAATCCTTCGAAACTTGCAATAAAATATCAGAAACAGCATTCTTACCTGCATCGATATTTACCACTTGTTTTAATTCGGAGGCCAAATCAGATTTATCAATCGCAAATCTAAAATCAGATTTTTCTTCAATTTGGTTAAAAATATCGTTAACCGTCATGTCACCAGAATTGAGCTCTACTTTCACTTCTCTCACGCTGACGTTCTTCTGAGCTCGTCCCGGATTGGCAAGTAGCATATTCAGAAATAACCCCTGAAAAAGCAATCCATAAATTGAGTATTTTGTAATCATAGTTATGGCATTAATAAGTTTTAATTTCATATTTTTGTATTTGGTTAATTGTTTTGTTAACTGGGTCTGAGCTGATGAATTTCCAAGATTTGAGCTCAGAATAATTTTTGAGTCGAAAACCTTGTTTTCGACTCTTTTTTATTAGGGGTCAAGTATATCTTTCTCACATATTTTTTTTAAAAAATTATTTTTACTGTTTCTCCTTCAATTGTGTATTCAAAATTTTTGGAATAGCTAATATTTCGCATAACATTCTCAAGCGTCTCATTATTAAATTCAGAACTAAACTGCCATGCTTTTGCCTTTTCAATATTCTGGACAATGATTGTTTTACCATACCATCTTTCAAGTACTTCCACTACCTCCTCAAAAACGGCATCATCGAAATAGATGACCCCATCCCTCCAGCTCAAAACTTTCTTGGGGTCAAAGCTAGATTGAATCATTTGCCCATTCGATTTGAAAATACTCAATGATTGCCCTGGATCTAAATAAATTTTTTGATCATCTTCATTCAATTTGTCTGTCTTTTGAACCATTACCTTTCCCTCGGCTAAGGCTACTTGATGGCGATCTACAGAACTAAAAGCATTTACATTGAATTGAGTACCAATGGCGGTGACCGACATCGTTGATGTTTTTACAATGAATTTTTTTGAAGGGTCTTTGGCCACCTCAAAATAAGCTTCTCCTGAAAGGTTGACCGATCTTATACTTCCTGAAAAATCAGACTTATACTGGATGCTACTTTTAGAGTTCAACCAAACAATGGTTCCATCTGGAAGATAAATCTGAGACTTTCTACCCGCATCATTACTTTTAGTGATCATCTCCATTTGGCCTGTCATCCCTTCACTATTGTGAAACTGCTTAGAAAAATAAAGCAGAGAGATGAAAGCTGCGGCTACCAACATAGCCGCCACGCGCCAATAAGAACGCAGATCTAACTTTTTAATGAAAAATTGATTTTTACTCACATAGTTGGATTTTTTACCTAAAAGCGTTTTTTCAAATATTTTCTCATAGCGCTCGTCAGATACCTCTACTCGCTTGAATTCTAATTTTTGAATTAATTCTTTCGCTAGTAAAAAGTCTTCTTTTTTATCTGGATTATTCTTGAGCCAAGTTTTCCAATATCGCTTTGTTTCAGGTTTGGGCTGGATGACCCAATCTCTGAAATTGAGATCCATTAATAGTAATTTCAGCGATTTTTCACTTTTAAATGCCATGATTTGAATCTGACTCACTTATATGTTTAATAACTAGAGAACATTACAATCAAAAGGGCATCAGTTTTTTTTGCGTATTTTTTGAAAGTGTAAAAAAAGAGGAAGCAAAAACTTAATAACAATTCCATAAAATAAATAATGAAAGGGCAGACTTCATATGAGCCAAAGCTCTATAAACAAGATTTCTGACAGACCTTATGTTAGTGAATCCCATCAATTCCTTTATCTCCTCGTAGTTGAGTCCTTCATAATAAAGACAGTAAATGGCTTCTCTCTGCCGATTGGTAATTAACTTAATTGCTTCTTTTAGCTTTTTTTTATTATCTGATTTTATCTGCTCATCGATGATTTTCTGTTCCGTTGAAATTTCCATGTCAAATAATCTAAATCTAGAATGCTCAAAGTTGGTGGTGTAGTCATTGGATTTTTTCTTGTAAAGCAGGATTCTTCTTCTCAAACAAGTAAAAAGATAGTTTCGGATTGACGTCTGAATTATGGTCTGCTTCCTTTTCTCTCTTAATTCAATGAACATATCTTGAAGCGCATCCTCCACCAAAGACTCATTCTTTGTGAATTGACAACCATACTGAAAAAGACCTTCAAAATGAGTCCCATAAATATGACTAAAAGCAATCTCTTTTCCTTCCCTAAACAATTCCCAAAGTCGGACATCATCCAAAGAATTAAGTGAATCCTGATTTAAGGATCCAAAAGCATCTTTTTTACCTAATTCAAAATCTGAATTATTGTCGCGATTTTCATTTGGTCTATTTAATTCTCGGCGCACCTTTAGCAAGTATATTTTATAATAATTTTTTTCAAATTAATGATAATTTAAAAAGTAAACCCAAATTATGTTGATTTAATTTTTAATCTCAACTAAAAAACAAAATTATTGCCATTATTTTAATCGAGCTCAGTAACTGTGTACTCAATCATTTCATCTCTCTAATTAATTTGAATTCAGAACCTTGATTCCAATTTGGCCAAATGCGATTATTTGCCAATTCAAGGCCCATTTGATAGAATAGATTCCCGTCTTGTTGCATGGCTCCAAATCGCCAAGTGTCCCTATTGAATTCATCAGATGGCGCATGGTATCGTAGCGCGTAAAATTGATCATATTCGTTTTTAATAATTTCCTTACCGCCGTTGACTGCATCAAATGATGCGTAAGCAAAAAAGGAAGGAATGCCTATTTTAGCAAAATTAAAATGATCTGATCGAAAAAATAACCCTTTATTGGGATAGGGATCTGGATAGACGTATCGTCCTTGTCGAATGGCAATCTTTTCAGCCAAATCGTCCAGTTCGGATTGACCAAATCCCATGATCGTTAAATCCTTCATTTTTCCATACGATGCCAAGGCGTCAATATTGATATTAGCGACCGATTTGGACGGCTCATAAATGGGATGACGGGCATAAAAGGCAGAACCCAGTAAGCCTTCTTCCTCAGCGGTGAGGGCGATAAATACCAAAGTTCTTTTAACCTCTTTTTCTTTTTTAAAAGCCTCAGCCAATGCCAGAATCATGGCCGTACCACTAGCATTGTCTTGCGCCCCATTATAAATAGAATCATCATCTATGGCGATTCCAATTCCTAAATGATCCCAGTGTGCGGAGTAAATGATGACCTCCTCAGGAAATTCAGAACCCACTATTTTAGCAATCACGTTGCTAGAAACGGCTCTTTTAATTGAATTTTCTAGACCAAAAGAAAGCTTAAGATCTAAATCGGTAGCTTGAAAAGTTCTATTTTTCACATTTTTCAAGCATTGATCAAAATCCACATCAGCATTTTTAAACAACTTCAATGCCGCTTGACTAGAAATCCAGCCTTGAATGGGACAAGTATTCATTGCAGATGGGTCATCTAAGGTCAAATTTGCTCCTGAATGTTGAAGGACGGACCAAGGATAACCTGCGGCATTGGCTTCATGAATAATAAAAACGGCAGCAGCACCTTGCCTTGCAGCTTCTTCGTATTTATAAGTCCAGCGACCATAATAAGTCATTTCTTGACCTTTAAAAAAACTCGGATCTCCGCTGTTGAAACCCGGATCGTTGACGAGTACCAAAACGGTTTTTCCAGTTACATCAATGTCCCTATAAT
>Ga0206129_10003630_pt1 | contig 17630 bp, 18 predicted proteins | sample Helgoland_Spring_8_FD_148616 | JGI IMG/M metagenome (GOLD analysis project Ga0206129, IMG submission 148616) | Pelagic subsurface seawater microbial communities from Kabeltonne, Helgoland, North Sea - Helgoland_Spring_Bloom_20160502_2 | ecosystem: Environmental > Aquatic > Marine > Epipelagic ...
GGTGTCGCCCGTGCGGTCTTCGATCCGGATTGGCAGGTCCATTTCGGTGACCGGCGTCGTGAGATTGCGTTTGATGTCGGCGGCAAGGGCTTTGAGCGGGGAAATATAAAGCGTGTGCATCCCCTTGTGGTCACCATCGGCCAGATCGACCAGCGTGGGCAGGAAGCCGGACAGGGTTTTACCACCGCCTGTGGGGGCGATCAGCAGAAGGGCGGGGGCGTCTGCGCGGTCCAGCATGGCTTGCTGGTGCGGATGGACTGTCCAGCCTTTGCTGTCGAACCATGTGGTGAATTGGGGCGGAAGGATGTGCATGGGAGGTAAGATAGGGTGCGATTGCGCAGGAAACAGCCCCGGGCCCGGCAATAAGATTGGGGGCCAGCCCCCAAACCCCCGGAGTTTACATGGCAAAATGAAATCAGGGGCGGGGTGTCAGGCTTCTAATCGCGGATTGAACGAGTTCGGGCAGCGCTGTGTCGGCATTCGTCGGGGCGGCATCGAGGGCGCTGGCAACGTCTTTGACAAGAATACCGATGGTGTTATCGGCGGCAAAACCGTCGCGGGCGAATTCGATGTCATTGAAGCCCGAGGCCAGCCAGTTCTGGCCGGAGGATGTGTGAATGAGCTTGAGGAGTTTTCTTTCATCCAGTCCGGCCTGATCGGCCCAATCCAGCACGAGGCGGGTCATGGCGGTGTTTGAGGCGGCTAGCAGGTTGTTGAGAACCTTGGCCTGCATGCCTGCACCGAAGTCGCCCATATGGTGGAAATGTTTGCCCATGGCGTTGAGCAGGGGTTGCGCGTTTTCCAGATCATCGCTGTCCCCGCCCAGCATGAAGCTGAGGCGCGCCTGTTCGGCCGCGATCTGGGCACCGGACATGGGGGCGTCGATCAGGGTGATATGAGGTGGCACTCGGTCGCGCAGGCCAAGCACGTAGCGCGGGCTGAGGGTCGAGCAGACGATGATCCGGCGCAGGCTGGGAATGGCGGTGAAATTCTGATCGCCGAATAGCACCGCATCGGTCTGGTCGATGTCACGCACGACGGTGATCAGCGTATGGAGGTCTTCGGAGAAGACGGCGATGTCGTCGGTGATGTGTGCCAGATCGGAGGGCACCACGTCATAGCCCCGCGCGGGCAGGTCAGCCGCCCGCAGCGCGGCCAGCATAGGCGCGCCCATGCGGCCACAGCCTGCGACACCGATCAAAGACCGCATTGCATCATTTCACGATGTGTTCGTCTTTGACGAACATGTTGGCCCAGGCGCGGTCCATCAATTCGGGGGTCATTTGGTAGGGTATTCCTTCGAATTCGCAGATTGCGATGATCTGGTCGATCAGGAAGATCGGCTGATAGTTCGCGAATGTATTGTCGATCGTGGGGTATTTATTCTTGAGCAGGTGGATCAGGGTTGGTTCATCCAAGGGCATCTTGCGCTTTTTTGCAACCATCGCAAAGATCTTGAGGAAGTTTTTCTGGTTCGGCCCGTCGATCTTGATCTTGAAGAAGATGCGGCGCAAGGCGGCTTGGTCAAAGATTTCGTTCGGGTGGAAGTTGGTCGAGAAGATCACCAGCGTGTCAAAAGGCACCTCGAATTTCTCGCCCGATTGCAGGGCCAGGATATCCTTGCTTTCCTCAAGCGGAACGATCCAGCGGTTGACGATGCTTTGGGGTGGTTCCTTCTGGCGGCCAAGGTCATCGACGATGAAGATGCCACCTGTCGATTTCAGCTGAAGCGGGGCCTGATAGGTGCGCGCCGTGGGGTTGTAGACCAGATCGAGCATATCAAGGGACAATTCGCCACCCGTGATGACCGTGGGGCGTTCGCATTTGACATAGCGGCTGTCATAGCGGGTCACGCGGCGCAGGGAATTGGGGTCTTGTTCCTCGTCCGAGGCGGCGGAATGCACGATGGGATCATAGACGGTGATGACCTGCGACGCATATTCGATCGCGCGGGGGACGAATATCTTGTCGCCAAGCGCGTCGCGGATGCCATTCGAGATGCTGGATTTACCGTTGCCGGGTGGGCCGTACATCAGGATCGAGCGGCCGGCAGACACGGCAGGCCCGAGGTTGCCGATCAATGCGTCGGGCAATACCAGATGGCCCATTGCCCCTTCGAGCTGGGCGCGGGTGATTTGCATGTTGCGCACCGACTGGCGCTCAACCTGCTCGCGGTAGACCTCGAGCGGGACCTGCATGGGGCCGAAATATTCGGACTGGGCAAGGGCATCAAGCGCGCGCGCCTTGCCCAAATCGGTCAGTTGATAGCCCATTTCATTGCCGTTATTGGCGTTCAGCGTGCCTGTTGCCTCCAGAAGGCGTTGGTCGCGGGCCATGTCGACCAGTTCCTGGGTGACCTGAATGGGCAGACAAATCGCTTTTGCGACTTCGCTGACCATCGTGACATTCTTGCGGTACATGGTTTTGATCATGATATCGCGCATCATGACGACGGGCAGTTTCATGTCTTCGATGGTGCGCGGTGGCGGCGGTGCCAGCACGGTAGAGTTTTGCATGTTCATGAAAAGGCCCTCTGGGTCGAATGATCGTTGACTGGAGATCAAACTAGCAGGCGAATATGGCGTAATTCAGGCTCCGAACAGCGCGCCGAGGATCAAATATATGGCAAGAGCAGGACCGAGCGCCAGCCCCATGGGGAATTTCCTGGTTTGATCCCAGCTGGTCCAATCGGGTGCTAGTTTGCGCAGGGGGGTATATTTTACACCGCGGTGCGTGACGGCTGCCGCCAATAGCGTCGCCATGAACAATGCCATCATCAGCCGCAAATCACCCAAGGCAATGAAAGGCACGCCGGCGGCAATGAATTTCGCGTCACCCGCCCCCATCGCCCCGACGGCATTCAAGAAGATGCCGATGATCAAGGTGACGACCATGGCGAGCAGATGCCAGAGGTACGTTTCGAGCGGCAGGGCAATCGGGCCGATGATCAAGAAGACGGCACCCAATGCCAGCACTGTCGGGTTGGTGATCCGCATGGATGCCAAATCGGTGTAGGCTGCATAAAGGCACAGTGGCAGGACAAAGGGTAAGAACCAAACCGCGGCATAGACGGTGATCGACATCCCCCGTCAGCCCGCGTTTTCCAGCGCACGAAGCGACCGGACGGCTGTTTCAAAATGCTGCGGATGGGTGTTGATTGCGTCTTGAAGCAACCCCTTGCCGGTTTCCACATCGCCTTTTTTGATCGCGGACAGGGCAAGCGTGTGCAACAGCTGGGCGCGTTCGGTCTGGTCCATCTCGATCGGGGGCAGGGTGTATTCACGCTGTGCGCCACGGGCAAGGATCAGGTTGTTCTTGGCGGTGAACAAGGTCGGGTCTTGGCGGATCGCATCGCCAAACAACCATTCGGCAGCTTTGTATTCGCCGCGTGTCAGCTTGGAATAGCCCCAGTTGTTCATAACCGATGCGGGTTTCGTGGTCAGACCGATTGCGATTTCATAAAAGCTGTCGGCCTTTTCCCATTCCTGCTTGCTGTCGGCGACGATCGCCTCGAGACGGTAGCGGTTATAGGTTTCATGGGTCGGGGGCACCGCATCAAGGGTCTTTTCGGCCCTTGCCCAGTCGCCAGAGCGGATCAGCGCATCGGCATAGTCAACGCTGTCGTCGGAGGTGGTGTCTTCCATCTTTACAATCTTTGCCCAGACGGCGGCGGCTTCGGTATACCGTTTTGCACGGACCAGAGATTTCGCCAAACCACGTTTGATATCAATCCGCTCGGGGCTTTCCTTTTCGGTGCGGGCGAAATAATTCACCGCCTCGTTCGGGTCCGCGACCGTCAGCATGACATCATTCAGATTTGTTTCATCAATCACGTTCACGTCTTGAAACGCGCGTGAAACGGTGTTGTCACCGGATTTGTCTCCACAGCCTGCAACAGCGGTGACGCCTGCAATGCAGGCGGCCAAAATCATGGGGTGGCGCATTTTTGCGTCCTTTTACTGCTCTGCCTCGGTCATGGTACCGGCCGGAGTAGGTAGTCACCCGAACCGCGCCGTACCAATTTATAATCTTCTTCTTGAGATGGGATCGTAGCAGAGTTTTCTGATTTTGCGAGTGCTAAGCGTAAATTGTCGCGGATTGCGTCACTTTCGCCATTATCCAGCGCATACGCCTTGCGAAATGTCAGATTTGCCTCGGCTAATTTGCCACGTTCCATCAAAACAACGCCCAGATTGTTCCAGACTTCGGGCTGTGTATCGTCTTTGGCCACGGCCTCGCGAAGCAGCTTTTCCGCCTGACCCAGACGCCCCAGACCCAGATTGGCACTGCCCAGACCTGACAGGATTTCGGCGTTCAATTCGGTGGCCAGGGCCGCACGGTTAAAGGCGCGGATGGCCAGCTCGTATTCACCGGCCTTCATCAGGCGATGGGCGACCTCGACACCGTCTTCGGCGTCCTTGCGTTGGTTCACGCCGGGGGCAAAGGGGTTGGCGTCGGTACGCGATACCCCGAACGCGGGAAAACCGCCTGTTGAACAGGCGGTTAATCCGGTGGTGATTGTCAAACAAAGTACAAGCGTTGGAAGACGCTTGAGACTTTGGTGCTTGATCATCTTGTACCTTCACCTAGCTGGGTAATGCCAATGACCGACGGTGCTACCAGAATGATGAGCAAAGGCGGTACTGTGAGCATCATTGTGGCAAGGGTCATCTTGGTTGGCAACTTGTTTGCGGCTTCTTCGGCACGCATCACGCGTTTATCCCGCATTTCATCCGCATAAACCCGAAGCGCATCCGAAATCGACGTACCAAAGGCAGCGGATTGAACCAGAACGGTCACGAAGGACGAAATATCCTGAATGCCGCAGCGCTCACCCATATCGTTCAAGACGTTGATCTTGTCTTTGCCCGCTTTCATTTCATAAGCGACGACTTCGAATTCCTCTGCCAGGGCCGGGTATGACGCGTGAAGTTCGTGGGCAACACGTACGATACATTGATCCAGTGATTGCCCCGCTTCGACGCAGACCAGCATCATATCCAGCGCATCGGGAAAGCCGCGGGTGATTTCCTCTTTGCGCTTTGCGACGCGTTTGTTCACCCAATAGCGCGGCAGGTAATAGCCCAAGCCACCCGGCCCAACGGTATAGATCATCATCTTTTGTGTGGTCAGACCTTCGCCGCCCCCCAGAAAGTTGACATAAACAATACCGACCACAAGGCCGAGTATGCCAAGGATCATCTGGGCAAAGTGGAAGAACCGCACCGCATCGCGCGAGGAATAGCCCGCCTGACGCAGCATCAGTTCTTTCGCGCTCAGTTCCTCGATGTTTTCGGGTTCAAGGAACTTTGCGAATTTCTGAAGCTGCTCGTTGCGGTCGGTTTGGCGCAAGCGCTGTTGTGACGGACGGCCATCGGACGCCCCCGACTGGGTGCGCTTGAGCTTGGTCAGCGGGTCTTCGGGCTGGCGCGCGATGAACAGAATGGTCAGGCCGATCATCGTCAGCCCCATAACGCCCAGCAAGACAATCCAGCCAAGCGGCCCCATCATGTCGTTGATCGAAGAAAAAATACTCACGATATCCCCCTAAACCTTGATGTCTGTAAGGTTGCGCATCACCAGCAGGTTCGCCCCCAGAAACAGGACGACTGCGATACAACCCGGAATGAACATTTCATGCAACATGACCTCGTCGTAGTAATGCGGGTCACCCAGCTTGATCACGATCAATGCGACAATCGGGAAGGCTGACAGAAACTTGCCGGACCATTTCGCCTCGGCGGTGATGGCGTTCACGCGGCGGAACAGCCGGAAACGCGCGCGGATCACCTTGGCCAGACCGGCCAGGATTTCCGCAAGGTTACCCCCTGATTGCTGCTGAATGGTCACGGCCACGGCAAGAAAGCGCAAATCCTGCATGTCCAGACGTTCGGCCATGTCCTTGAGCGCCTCACCCACATCGCGACCATACGCGGCCTCGTCTGCGATAACGCCAAATTCCGACGCCAGCGGATCCTGGATTTCTTTGGCCACAATGGAAATGGCACTGGTGAACGGGTGACCCACACGCAGCGACCGCACCATCAGTTCAACGGCATCGGGCAGTTGTTCTTCGATCATGCTCATGCGTTTTTTCGCCTTGGCCGAGATCCAGAAATAGACGGCACCAATGCCGATCCCGATCGAAATCACCGCGCGCACCGGCGGTTCGGTGCTGGTGCCGATGGTCAGGCCCAAAAACGCGACAACAGACAGGCCGGCCATGATCATCATCAACTGCTGGGGCGTAAAGGCGATGGCCGCTTTTTGCGCTTTTTCAGCCAGCAAGGAATAGATGGGGACGGATTTCCTATCCATATGCTGCTGCATTTCCTTGCGCAGCTTATCCAGCACTTCCTCGCGGCGGGTACCTTTTTCCAGCATCTCGAGCCGGCGGTTCACGCGGCTGTTGAGGCTGATGGATTTACCAAAAGCGACAAGATACAGACCCTCGACCAGCACAAGAACGCCGATAAAGATAAGACCATAGATAATCGGTTCAATACTCATGAGGGGTATCCTTACTGGGCTGCGATGGGATCATAGATGGAGGCTGGCAGATCATAGCCCCACATCTTGAACCGTTCGGAATAATGGCTGCGCACACCGGTGGCGGTGAAATGGCCGATGATCTTGTTTTCGGGCGTCAGGCCGACGCGCTGGTAGCGGAACAATTCCTGCATCGAAATCACATCGCCCTCCATGCCGGTGATTTCGGTGATCGACGTCATGCGCCGCGAGCCGTCTTGCAAACGCGAGGCCTGCACGATCAGGTTCACAGCGCTTGAAATCTGGGACCGCACCGCCTTGAGCGGCATTTCGATCCCGGCCATGGCGATCATGTTTTCCAAACGGCTGACACCATCGCGCGCAGAGTTGGCGTGGATCGTGGTCATGGAACCGTCGTGGCCGGTGTTCATGGCCTGCAACATGTCGATAACTTCCTCGCCACGGGTTTCGCCGACGATAATCCGGTCAGGGCGCATCCGCAGGGCGTTTTTCAGACAGTCGCGCGGGGAAACCTCGCCTTTGCCTTCCACGTTGGGCGGGCGGCTTTCCATCCGGCCCACATGGGTCTGTTGCAGTTGAAGTTCGGCAGTGTCTTCGATGGTCAGGATGCGTTCATCGTTGTCGATAAACGATGACAATGCGTTCAGCGTGGTCGTTTTACCCGAACCGGTACCGCCCGACACGATGATGTTCAGCCGTGTCGCAACGGCTGCCTGCAAATAGGCGGCCATTTCTTCGGAAAACGCGCCAAAGGACACCAGATCATCAATGCCCAGCTTGTCCTTTTTGAATTTACGAATGGAAACGAGGCTGCCATCCACCGCAATCGGCGGCACCATTGCGTTGAAACGCGACCCGTCCTTCAGCCGCGCATCGACGTAGGGGTTGCTTTCGTCAACGCGGCGACCCACGGCCGAAACGATCTTGTCGATGATCCGCAACAGGTGCTTTTCATCTTTGAACGTGATGTCCGTCAGTTGCAGTTTACCCGCACGTTCCACAAAGATCTGTTGCGGGCCGTTGACCAGAATATCGTTGACCGTGTCGTCTTTTAGCAATGTCTCAAGCGGGCCCAGACCGGTGACTTCGTCATAAAGCTCGGAGTTGAGCTGGATGCGGTCTTCGCGGTTCAAGACGATGGATTTCTCGGACAGGATTTCTGCCGAGATGTCGTTGATTTCCTGCCGCAGGTCCTGTTCGGTCGCGTGTTCAAGCGCCGCCAGGTTCAGGTTGTCCAGAAGCGACCGGTGGAGTTCAAGTTTGATCTCGCTCATCCGCTGCTTGCGCTTGAGTTCCTTGTCCAGTGGTGCAACCGCCGCCGGCTGCGAGGCGCGGCGCATTGATACGGGTCTGCTTGCAGATGGCTCAGCCGGTTTGATCGGTGTCACCGTTGCGGGGGCCGCCTGTTTTGAAGGGACCGCCGCGTTAGACTTTTTATACTTGGAAAACATGTGGCAACTTTCTGGTTAAGCTTGCGCTTGGGAGGTCTTATGCGGCTTTGGCTTCGTCATTTTTCAGGTCGTGAATAGAGGCGGCCAGCTTTGCGAATTCGCGGCGCAACGGGCTTTTGGGTGCAGAAACGGACAAGGGTGTGCCGTGGTCATTTGCCTGAGTCACCTGTTTGCCCCCGTCGGGCAGGTGCACATCAATCGAGAGACCCAGGCTTTCAGCCATACGTTTTACGCGGCTTTTTGCGTTCAGATCGGTGAACTTTGGCGCACGGTTCAAAACATAGCGCAGTTTTTCAACAGGCAGCTCTTCGGATTGCAAAGCACGTTTGAAGCGCAACGCATTCTGGGCGCAGCGCATGTCCAGTTCGAGCATGGCAAAGTAGACATGCGCGTTGCTGAGCACTGTTTCGGTCCATTGAACCAGCGTCGACGGCATATCGACAATCACATAGTCGAACTGATTGCGCGCCACATCCAGGACCCGTTTCACATCCTCTGAGGTGATAATATCAAGCGGCAGGATTTCCGGCGGGGCGGTCAAGACATGAAGCCGGTCTTCATAGGTCAGCAGCGCCTGCCCGAAACTTTCTTCGTCCATGGTTTCTGTCTCTGACAGCATGTCATAAACGACTTCGCGCCGCGGCAGATCAAGGAAGGTCGCAATCGACCCGAACTGCAAATCCAGATCCAGAATACAGACCTTGGGCGGGTGTTTCTTGTCGGCATTGGCCAGTTCCCAAGCAAGGTTCACCGCCATTGTTGTCGCACCTGTGCCACCTGCCAACCCGTGCACAACGATCAGCGCGCCATCTTTGTTGGTGCCGGATTTGAGCTGCGGGGCATGTGGCGCGGGTGTTAGCGTTTCCTCGGGGTCGGCACGCAACCGGTCGATGGCCGCTGACAGCTCACCCTCGGGAAGGGGGTAGGGCACAAATTCATCAGCGCCCTGGCGCAGCAAGGAGTGAAGCGCAGCCGGGCTCATGTCCTCTGCGATCAGGATCACCTTGAGTCCCTGCGCCTTGGCCTGGGTGATGATTTCACCCATCAGAACAAGGTTTTCCTCGTCCGTGGCATCGACCGCCAAAGCGATCAGTTCAAGCGATTGGGATTCGGGTTGGCCAAAGAACGAAAGCGCCTCGGCAAAGCTGAGATCACCCCAGCTTTCGCCCAAGGCATCCTCCATATCTTCAATCAAAAGGTCGAAATTCTGGACATCACGGCTTACCGTGCAAGCGACAATTTGTGGCGCTTCGATTTGTGGCATTGTGCTGCTCATAGCCTTAACTTCCTTCAATACTCGATGCTTGGCAGAACGCTGTCGGGGCCGATGGCCGAGACAGGCATCTCTGCGGTCGCGTGCGGCGGGTCAAACGACCAGTCGCAGTTGTCCTCTTGCAAAGAATATCCCAGTCAACTGGGGCAGGATTGGGGCTAAAAAGTTTCGATTGTAGGATTTTTTGAAACGATCACTGCGGATCGTTGGGTATTAACGACGGATTTTCCGCCCCGTTTACTTTTAAAACGGGGCAAGTCGTTAATAAATAGGGTTATTCGCTCGCAATTGCGGTCGCGTTACCTGTCAGCTGAGTCGGTGGAACGGCGCTGGCGACATAATCACGATAGATGATTTGTGCGTATTTTCCGTCAAGAACGGTCGGATGGCGCTCCACAAAACCGTTCACTTCGGTGACGGTCCGCCGGTTTGCCCGTTCGCGGCCTTGGGAAACGACCAAAGGCTGCGTTTCACCAAAGGAAACAACGGCTTCCAAACGGCTACGCCCGATTCCCTGTGTCGCCAGATAGCTGACCACAGCCTGCGCACGGCGCAAACCCAGGGATTTGTTATAGCGGTTCGACCCTACGGCATCGGTGTGGCCATAGACGCGGAAACGCACTTCGGGGAATTGACGAATCCAGCTGGCTTGCTGGCGCAGAACGGCTTGTGCGTTTCCGTCCAACTGGGCCGAGTTGAATGCGAATGTTACCGTCGACTGCACTTCGCTCGCAAAGCGGTTGGCCAAATCAAAGGTATATTGTTTCTCGCCCGTCATAACCAGACGGTTGTTCAGGGTCGCATCCCCGAAAGTGCCGACATCGGTGATTGAACCGGCTTCGCGGTAAAACTGGGTATAGACGGGATCTGAACTTTGCCCGCAGGCTGCCAGCATCGCAAGGGTTGCGATCAGGCCGGCAGAACTGATTTTTGCTGTGATCCGCGTGTTCATCTGATCAATCCAGTACATAGCCATAAGAGCCACTGAAATCCTGCTTGGCAACTTCGCCTGCAGCACCTTTTGTGGGCGCGCGCGTGCCGGCAGTTACACGACCACTCAGAAACAGGTCTTTCTCGGAAGGGGGGGTGATCCGGTCGGTCGGCAATGCCAATGCTTCGCCACGGGTCGGGGTCACCAGATGGGCTGTGATGATGATCACAAGCTCTGTCTGTTTGCGTTGGTAATTAGCACTGCGAAACAAGGCACCCAGAACAGGCACGTCGCCGATCCAGGGCAACTGGCTGGACGTGTCGGTAAAGTCGTCTTCCAACAGACCCGCAATCGCAAAGCTTTCGCCATCGCGCATCTCGACCGTGGTTGAAGTTTCGCGGCGGGTGAAGGCGGAGATGTTAAAGCCGTTGCCCAAAGATACCGCGTTAGACGGGTCAATGGCAGACACGGCAGCGTTCAGTTCAAGATTGATCAAATCCTTGTCCACGACACGCGGGATAAAGCTCATCTCGACGCCGAAGGGTTTGTATTCCACCGAAATACGATCGCCGGTTTGGGACACAGGGACAGGATATTCGCCACCCGCCAGGAATTTTGCTTCCTGACCGGACAAGGCAACAAGGTTGGGTTCAGCAAGGAAACGAACCGCGCCTTTTTGTTCAAGCGCCTCAAGCAACAGACCGACTTGAGTGGAACCGGCGTTAAAGCCGAACAGCATTGCACCCGCGTTGGTGTTGGTCCCCGGGGTTGATCCGGAAAGCGAATTTGTAATCGCTCCGGATGTGTTGGTGGTGTTCGTACCGCCGTTCAAAGCAAGGTCGCTGCCCAGCAAGCCGTTCAACGCCAAAGAGGCGCTAAGCGACTTGGACACTGACCGTTGCATTTCGGCAAAGCGGACTTTCAACATGACCTGTTGAATGCCCCCCACGCTCATCAGGTTTGACACACGTTCCGGCGCATAGCGTTCGGCCAAATCCAGCGCGCGTTGCAGGCGCTGTGTCGATGAAACGATGCCGGACAAAACAATACCGTCATTCGCCGTGCGAACTTCGATTTTTTCACCGGGCAGAATCTGGCGCAACCGTTCTTTGAACTCGGTAATGTCCGATGCGACCCTGACATCCACGTTGGTGATCAACTGGCCCGCTGCATCCAGCAAGGTCAGCGTCGTCAGCCCAGGGGATTTGCCCAAAACATAGATCGTACGTTCGGACAAAGAAGAAATATCTGCGATGCCGGGGTTCGCAATGCTGAGTTCAGCAAAGGGAATATCGCTTTCGACAACAACCGCGCGGTTCATCGGAACCTCAAGCGTGCGGTTCGTACCCTTTTTGACCACGCGCAAGGTATCAGCCTGCACTGCAGTCGGGGCGGCCATCATCAATGGCATTGCACTTAACGTCAGCCCCAATAGGGCCGCTGTAAGAAATCTATCGATTTTCATGTGACCTGCCTTTGTGATCACGCCTCAAGGTAGGGTCTTAGCGCCCGCCGTTTGGAACACCTTGAGTGCAATTGACTTTTTTTGCAAGAATCAATGAAGCGAGCAGGTGATAACCTGTGGATTAAGAGCAACATATTACATCTACGCCAAAGGCCGCACATTGCTGTGCGGCCTTTTTTTGTGACGTTTTAAGGGTCAATTCGTGCAGGGGATAGGAATTTCCATGACCTCGGCACCGCGGCGGGTACGGATCGTACAGACCTTTTCTTTTTCGATTTCGACCTTCACGGTTTCATTTTGAATGCCCAGAAGGCTGCGTTGGTCGACTTCAATGCTGGACGCGATGGTGTCGTCTTCGGCACCCACCAGCGACAGGGACAGTTTGCCGGTGGATTGCGCCTGAGCCAATGCGGCAACCTGGTTTGGCTTGACCGCAACGGTGACAGTCTGCGCAATCGCCGCCTCGCTGCGTTCGCCGCCCGCACTTTGGTCGATCGCGATCAGCTGGATACCTGCCTGGATCAGCTTGGTAACATCACCAGATCCGCGCTGGCTGGCACCTTCGATGTTGATCCGGCCTGTCCAATAGACGTCAACCCGGTCGCCGGGGCGCAAAAAGCCCGAAACACCGCTGGAAACGTCGACCTTGATGGTAAAGGCGCGTGTTCCGCGTTCCAGCCGTGATGTCAGGCCGGTGTCTTGGCCCGGTTCGGTAACCTTGACGGCCATGATTGCTTCGTCTTTTTCGATGGCGCGCAGGACCACGCGCAATTCGTCGTTATTTTCGGGGAACAGGATTTCGGGATCAATAAACGCCCCTTCTGGAATGGCATTCTGCGGCCAGGCCACCTGACGGACATCATCACGTTTAAGTTGCTGGCCGTATTTCAAAGGTTTGTCGGCAACAAAGACATTCACAGTGGGGACGATCTGCGCCAAAGCGGCTTGCGCCTGGGCGTTCGCCATCTGATATTCACCAATGCGATCTTTGGCGAGATAGACAGCGCCACCAGCGAGGGCGATGCCAGCCAACAGGACCAGTCCAAATAACATCCGCATTTTGTTTACCTCATGTATTCATCCGCCAGAGTGTGTCTGGCGCTTGTTCAGTTCCCAGCCTACAGGTCGAATATGGCCTGAATATGGAACGTCGGCGTCAATACCGGGCCGATGGAAAGTCAAGGTAACGCCCAAATCCACGGCGCAGCTTTTCGGGGGCCTCAAAGGCCTGTCGCGTGACGGGAAGCGATATTCTCAATTAGAATTCACCAGGGGTGAAGACAATTGTCCGGTCGGCCAGTTCAACAGCGCCGTCACGGGTGGAAGTCACCAGAGCGATCGCGAGGCCAACCACGGCAGCGCAAAGTACAACCCAGTCAACGGTAATTGCACCATCGTCTTTGGACATAAATTCTTTGAATTTTAGATACATGCTTTGCGCCTTTCGGCGTTAAGGTGGTTGCATTGAAAATGGCCGCACCCTGTCGTGCAGAATGCGGCCAATCGTATCTTAGCGAACTAAGACTAAGCTAAGTTAGCTAAAGATCTTAGGATCAAACGGAACCAGGAGTAACGGTGCCCATGTAGCTGTTGGTGTTGCTTGTCAGGTTCGACGCGCCAGTTTCGATCGACGAGTAAGCTGCAACGGCCAGGCCAACAACTGCGGCTGTCAAAACAACCCAGTCAACTGTTACGGCGCCGGATTCGTCTTTGTTGAAGTTTTTGATAAAGTTCATCATGGTATGTCCCTCCAAGGATCATTAGGTTTTTCAATCTCAACCCTGTCGACCGTGTGTAGCGCTGTATCTCTCAATTAAGCGCCTGTTCGACTTGGTATGACGCTATATAGCCGTCTGAATGGGGCATGAATTTGGCGACAATTGTGACATTTGTACTTTTCTCGCGGATTGGCCGCCAAATGGCACTAGCTCCTTGATTTTAATGCTTAAAAAATCTTAACTTTTTAAAAATCATTATAAAGCGCGCCGGTTTGAACTTGAATTAAGGCGTTTTGGACACAATCCATGCCACGATTGGCTGGTTTTGGGACCGTTTTCATGTGATATTCCGCGTATCGAGCAGAATAAGCATAAAAAAGCAGGCAAAGATGTTTCGATTATTGACGGTCTCGCTGGTAGCGGGGGCATTGGCGGGGTCAATGCTCTATGCTGATGCGCCTAAACCCTTTCCCAAGTTCGAAGCAAAACGGGTGAAACCGCCCAAGCCGGGCAGCGTCAACAGAATTGACGTGTTCATTGAACCACAGGCGTCCTTGCCTCAGGTTGTGGCGACCCCATCGGGTGCCATTGCCCCGGCAGCACCCGGTCAGTTTGACTGGTTCTGGGAACGCGTATCGCCCGAGGTCGCCAAATCAGGGCCCGGCAGGCTCGAGGTGGCGATGATCACGCTTGCCACCGCAACAAACAAAGTACCCGCCCCCCGGATGCAGCAGATGCAAGAGATCGCGAAAGCCAACGGTGTTGATATCTTGCGCTCAACCATCGGGACCAAGGTTTCGCCGGCACTGGTTCTGGCCGTGATCACCGTTGAATCCGCAGGGCGCGCAGATGCCGTGAGCGGGGCAGGGGCTCAAGGGCTGATGCAGCTGATGCCGGACACGGCCGCGCGCTTTGGTGTCGATGACAGTATGATGCCGACCCAGAACATCCAGGGCGGCGTAAAGTATCTTGATTGGTTGATGGGGCAGTTCGACAGCGACCCCATTCTGGTGCTGGCCGGATATAATGCCGGCGAAGGGAATGTGCGCCAACATGCGGGCGTGCCGCCCTTTGCCGAGACGCGCGATTATGTGCCCAAGGTTCTTGCGGCCTTTCAAGTGGCCAAAGGGCTGTGCCAGACGCCGCCCGAACTGATTTCCGACGGCTGCGTTTTTGCGGCAATGAATTAGGGAACGGCCCCGCAGGCGATTCGCCATAAGGCCATCGGGTACAAACGGCGGCTGTGCTGCTGCTTTTTCCGGTCTGGTATGCCGGCGCATCCATTCTTGGGCTCTGGTGGCCCCGCAAATGGTTCAAGGTACGAAAAAGGGCACCAACCCTGACGGGGGTGCTCTTTCACTTTCGTATCGCGAAACGGTCAGACGATGGTGGCGAAGGTCGCTGCGCGCAGCTCTTCCTCAGACACGCCATCGGCGCATTCCACGATCTTCAGCCCGCCTTCGACCACATCCAGCACACCAAGGTTGGTGATGATGCGGTCAACCACTGCTTTGCCGGTCAGGGGCAGGGTGCATTCTTTCAGCACTTTGCTTTCGCCGTGCTTGTTGGTGTGATCCATCACGACAACCACGCGGCCAACACCGGCCACCAGATCCATCGCGCCGCCCATACCTTTGACCAGCTTGCCCGGAATCATCCAGTTCGCCAGATCGCCGTTTTCGGCAACTTCCATCGCGCCAAGGATCGCCATTGCGATCTTGCCACCGCGGATCATCCCGAAGGATGTCGCACTGTCGAAATACGCGGTCTGGGGCAGTTCGGTAATGGTCTGCTTGCCTGCGTTGATCAGGTCGGCATCCTCGGTCCCCTCAATCGGGAAAGGGCCCATGCCCAGCATCCCGTTTTCGGATTGCAGGGTCACTTCGACGCCTTCAGGGATGTAGTTCGACACCAGCGTCGGAATCCCGATGCCCAAGTTCACATACCAGCCGTCTTGCAGTTCCAACGCGGCGCGCGCCGCCATTTGATTGCGATCCCACATATTATGCGCTCCTTACCGTGCGTTGTTCGATCCGCTTTTCATGTTCGCCCTGAACAATGCGATGCACATAGATGCCGGGCAGGTGGATTGTATCGGGGTCAAGGCTGCCTGTCGGGACGATCTCTTCGACTTCAGCGATGCAGATTTTGCCACACATCGCGGCGGGCGGGTTAAAATTGCGGGCTGTCTTGCGGAACACAAGGTTGCCGGTCGCATCAGCCTTCCACGCCTTCACGATGGACAGATCGGCAAAGATGCCTTCTTCCATGATATAGGTTTCACCGTTGAAATCCTTGTGCTCTTTGCCATCGGCAATCACGGTACCCACGCCGGTTTTGGTATAGAAACCGGGGATGCCCGCACCACCGGCACGCATGCGCTCTGCCAAAGTGCCTTGGGGGTTGAATTCAAGCTCAAGCTCGCCGCCAAGATACTGGCGCATGAATTCTTTGTTTTCACCGACATAAGAGCTGATCATTTTCTTGACCTGCTTTGTCTGCAACAAGATGCCGATCCCGAAATCATCAACACCAGCGTTGTTTGATGCAAAGGTCAGGTCCTTGGTGCCCGCATCGCGGATCGCTGAAAGCAGCAGTTCAGGGATGCCGCACAAGCCGAAACCACCGGCCGCAATCAACATGCCATCGTGCAGCACACCATCCAGCGCTTCAGCAGCACTTCCATATATTTTCTTCATTCCGGGTCCTTTCGATCGCGGGGTTACCCCGCTCGTCTACATGCATGCCAACTTCTATGACGCCACGTTAGGCGGGTGTCAAATAGGCCTCAGGCGCACCCGTAAAGATGCGCCTGAAAATAGCTGTAAATCGAATGCTGGCATTTCAGATGCGTATTTCCGCGCCGTCGATCCGGATGGCAGGGGGTGCCTTGTTGCCAAAGGTCAGCCCCTGAATCCCGCTTGTGATCAAGCCGGTAAATACCCCCGCTGTGGCGTGGCCAATTTACCTGCCAGGCCGCGCCCCTTGATCAATCCAATCTCGCGCAGTGTTCCCATTGGAGGGCGCGAGACCGCAATGCAGCCACAGATTCTCGTCAGATGATCCGCACTTGCGTCCCAACCGGCGCGATCTGGAACAGTGCCTCGATCATGTGGTTATACAGACCGATACACCCGTCCGAGCTTTGCCGTCCGATCTTGCGGGTGTCGTGGGTGCCGTGGATCAGATAGGCGGGCCAGCCCAGATACATGGCGTGCGTGCCCAACGGGTTATCGGGGCCGGGGGGCATGTATTTCAGGTCGGGATCGCGTTCGATCATGCTGGAGGTCGGGGTCCAGTCGGGGCCGACACGTTTGCGCATGATCTTGGTGTACCCCCGTTTGGTCAGCTCGTCGCTGCGCGGTACCGAGGTGGGGTAGATGTTGTAGGTCTCGCCATCACCGCTCCAGAAATGCAGGGCGCGTGATGTTGTGTCGGCAACAATTGCCGCTTTGCCCAGATCGTCAAAGTGATCCTGCCAGCGCTGTTGGGTAAAGCTGGATGTGTTGTGACGTACCGCTGCGCCCTGCCGTTCAGGCTCTGCCGTTTGGGCGCGCAGGATAGAGGGCATGAATAACGTGGCACCCGCCACCGTCATCAACATGCGACGTGAAATCTTCTGCTCGGCCATCCTTGTGCTCCTTATGCTGTGGCATTCGCTGCACAGGTGACACTTGGATGGCCTCGCGGCAATTCACATATTCATGAATTACCATACGTTCACGAAATGGTTATTCTGTTTCCTTGGCCGCGGCCTTTTTAGCCGGCGCTTTCTTCTTTGCAGCGGGTTTTTTAGCAGCAGGCTTCTTTGCAGCGGGCTTTGTGGCTGCCGCTTTCTTGACCGGTGCCTTTTTGGTCGCCGCTTTGCGCTTGGCCGGTGACTTGGCCAGCTTTTCCTCGATCAACTCGACAGCGCGTTCCATGGTCAGATCGGCAGGCTCGATTTCCTTGGGAAGGGTCGCGTTGACCTTTTCCCATTTCACATAGGGCCCGTATTTGCCTTCCATGATATGCACGTCGCCGCCCAGATCAGGGTGTTCGCCCATCTCGCGGATCGGTTTCGCCGCCTTGCCACGGCCACCACGGCTGGCGACTTTTTCGGCCAGCAATTGCACAGCACGGTTCATGCCAACGGTAAACACTTCGTCCAACCCTTCGAGGTTGGCATTTGTTCCGCCGCGATCCGATGTGCTGGCCGCGTGTTTGATATAGGGGCCGTAGCGTCCGATGTTGGCCCAAACCATAATCCCGTCTTCGGGGTGGGGGCCAATCTCGCGCGGCG
>Ga0206129_10003634_pt1 | contig 17626 bp, 13 predicted proteins | sample Helgoland_Spring_8_FD_148616 | JGI IMG/M metagenome (GOLD analysis project Ga0206129, IMG submission 148616) | Pelagic subsurface seawater microbial communities from Kabeltonne, Helgoland, North Sea - Helgoland_Spring_Bloom_20160502_2 | ecosystem: Environmental > Aquatic > Marine > Epipelagic ...
CTGATGTTCGCGCTGCAGTCCGCCTTCACTTTCTCCACCAACCGGTAAGGGGGAACGGAAACGATGGCATTCCTCGAACTGAACGGCGTTTGCAAGTCCTATGGCGAGGGCGCCGAGCGCACCGACGTCCTCTCCGGTATCGATCTGCACGTGGAGGAAGGCGAGTTCATCTGCATCGTCGGCTTTTCCGGCTCCGGCAAGACCACGCTGGTCTCGACCGTCGCGGGCCTGATCCAGCCGGACCAAGGCACGGTGATGCTGAAGGGCCAGCCGATCCAGGGGCCGGGGCCGGAACGCGGCGTGGTCTTCCAGAACTACTCGCTGATGCCCTGGCTCACAGTCGCCGGCAATATCGGCCTCGCCGTCGACCAGGTCTTCGCCGGGGAAAAGCGCCAGGCGCGCCGGGAGCGGGCCGCCCGTTATATCGAGATGGTCGGCCTTTCCCATGCCGCCGACCGGCTGCCGTCAGAGCTTTCGGGCGGCATGCGCCAGCGGGTGGCGGTGGCGCGCGCGCTCGCCATGAGCCCGGAAATCCTGCTGCTGGACGAGCCGCTCTCGGCGCTCGATGCGCTGACACGGGCGAAGCTGCAGGGGGAGATCGCGCGGATCTGGGAGCGGGAGCAGCGCACGGTGGTGATGATCACGAACGACGTGGACGAGGCGATCCTGCTTGCCGACCGCATCGTCGCGCTGAAACCCGGCCCGAACGCGACGTTGGGCGACGAATTCCGGGTTTCGATCCCGCGCCCGCGCAATGCGGCGGCGCTGGCGGACGATCCGGAGTTCAAGCGCCTGCGAAGCGCCGTCACCGGCTACCTGATCGACATTGCGAGCGAGCGGGCGGCGGCGGGCGACGGCGGTATCGTGCTGCCGAGCGTCGTGCCCATCGACCTGCAAAAGCGGAAGCGGGAGCGGGCATTACCCGCGGCCTACCACAAGGCGGCGGCGACCAGGGTGGAGCGACGCTATCTGGAATACTCCAACCTGAAAAAGGTCTACCCGACGCCGCAGGGACCGCTCACCGTGGTCGAGGACGTGAACCTGCGCGTCAACAAGGGCGAGTTCATCACGCTGATCGGCCATTCCGGCTGCGGCAAGTCCACCGTACTCTCCATGACCGCCGGCCTGACCGAGATCGACGGCGGCGGCATCATCCTGGACAATCAGGAGGTGACGGCGGCCGGGCCGGACCGGGCCGTGGTGTTTCAGGCGCCGTCGCTGTTCCCCTGGCTGAGCGCACGGGAGAACGTCGCGCTCGGCGTCGACCGCGTGTTCCCGCATGCGAGCCGGCCGGAGCGGGACGACATCGTCGCCTACTACCTGGAACGGGTGGGGCTCGGCGATGCGATGGATCGGCAGGCGGCCGATCTTTCCAACGGCATGCGCCAGCGGGTCGGCATCGCCCGCGCCTTCGCGCTTTCGCCCAAGCTGCTGTTGCTGGACGAACCGTTCGGCATGCTCGACAGCCTGACGCGCTGGGAACTGCAGGAAGTGCTGATGGAGGTCTGGAGCCGCACCAAGGTGACGGCGCTTTGCGTCACGCACGACGTGGACGAGGCGATCCTGCTGGCCGACCGGTGCGTGATGATGACGAACGGGCCGAACGCCAAAATCGGCAACATCATGAACGTGGACCTGCCGCGTCCGCGCACGCGCAGGGCGTTGCTGGAGCACCCGGACTACTACGCCTACCGCCAGGAGCTGCTGGATTTCCTCGAAGCCTACGAGGGCGGGGCGAACCCCGACCCGACGGTGCTGGCAGGCCTCAAGCGCACGAAACAAAGCACATCCCCCGCGACCGGCAGCGAAGAGGCTGCCTGAAAGCGAAAGGATCGATCATGACCCAGAAACTCGTTGTCATCGGCGCCGGCATGGCCTCCGGCCGCGCCCTGGAACACCTGTTCGAGGCGGCGCCCGACGCCTTCGACGTGACCCTGTTCGGGGCGGAACCGCGCGGAAATTACAACCGCATCATGCTCTCGCCCGTGCTGTCCGGCGAGAAGACGTTCGAGGAGATCGTCACCCACGACGCGGCCTGGTACGCCGACCACAAGGTCGATTGCCGCTTCGGCGAGACCGTCACCCGGATCGACCGGGAGCGCAAGGTCGTCGTCTCGAAGGGCGGGGAGACGCCCTATGACCGGCTGCTGATCGCCACCGGCTCCGCCCCCTTCATCATCCCGGTGCCGGGCAAGGACCTGCCGGGCGTGATGACCTACCGGGATCTGGACGACGTGAACCGGATGCTGGAGGTGGCGGAGACGCCCGGTGCCAATGCCGTCGTCATCGGCGGCGGCCTGCTGGGGCTGGAGGCGGCGGCCGGCCTGCACGCTCGCGGCATGGACGTGACCGTGCTGCACCTGATGGGCCACCTGATGGAGCGCCAGCTCGACCCCGCCGCGGGGCATTTGCTCAAGACGGAACTGGAAAGCCGCGGCATCAAGGTGCGGACCCAGGCCTCGACCAAGGCGATCCTGGGCCACGACAAGGTCGATGCGGTGCTGCTGGAGGACGAAACCGTCCTCGACGCCGATATCGTGGTGATGGCCGTCGGTATCCGGCCGGAAACGCGCATCGCGACGGACACAGGCCTGGTGGTGGAGCGCGGCATCGTCGTCGACGACCAGATGCGCACCTCCGACCCCGACATTCTCGCCATCGGCGAGTGCGTGGAGCACGAGCATGTGGTCTGCGGCCTGGTCGCACCGCTTTACGACATGGCCAAGGTCGCGGCCCAGACCCTGCTGGGGAAAGGCGCGGCGTACAAGGGGTCCGAAACCTCCACCAAGCTGAAGGTGACGGGCGTCGACCTGTTCAGCGCCGGCGACTTCGCCGATGGCGAGGGCCGGGAGGAAATCGTGCTGCGCGATGCCGCCCGCGGCGTCTACAAGCGGCTGGTGTTGCAGGACAATCGCATCATCGGCACGGTGATGTACGGCGATACGGCGGACGGGTCCTGGTTCTTCAACCACCTGAAGGAAAAGACCGATATCGCCGATATCCGCGATACCCTGATCTTCGGCCCGGCCTATGCGGGAGGGGCCGCGGCGGACCCTACCGCCGCCGTTGCGGCCTTGCCGGATGAGGGCGAGATTTGCGGCTGCAACGGCGTCTGCAAGGGCACCATCGTCCAGGCGATCGCGTCCAAGGGTCTGAACACGCTGGATGACGTCCGCGCCCACACCAAGGCCTCGTCCTCCTGCGGCAGCTGCACCGGGCTGGTCGAGCAGTTGCTGAGCCTGACGCTCGGCGATGCCTATAACCCGGCTGCGGTGCAGCCGATGTGTGGCTGCACGGATTTCGGCCATGACGACGTGCGCCGCATGATCGTCGCCAAGGAATTGAAGAGCATTCCCGCCGTGATGCAGGAATTGCAGTGGAACAGTTCCGGCGGCTGTGCCAAGTGCCGCCCGGCGCTGAACTACTACCTGATCTGCACCTGGCCCGGCGAATACGAGGACGACAACCAGTCCCGCTACATCAACGAGCGCGTGCACGCCAACATCCAGAAGGACGGCACCTTTTCCGTCGTGCCGCGCATGTGGGGCGGCATGACCAGTTCCTCCGAACTGCGCGCCATCGCGGACGTGGTCGACAAGTTCAACATCCCCTCCGTCAAGGTCACGGGCGGCCAGCGCATCGATATGCTGGGCGTGAAGAAGGAGGACCTGCCGGCGGTCTGGGCGGACCTGAATGCCGCGGGGCTCGTCTCCGGTGCAGCTTATGCCAAAGGGCTGCGTACCGTGAAGACCTGCGTCGGCACCGACTGGTGCCGGTTCGGAACCCAGGATTCCACCGGCCTCGGCGTGAAGATCGAGCGGCTGATGTGGGGCTCCTGGACGCCGGCCAAGGTCAAGATGGGCGTTTCCGGCTGCCCCCGGAACTGCGCGGAGGCGACCTGCAAGGACGTGGGCGTGATCTGCGTCGACAGCGGCTTCGACATCCACTTCGCCGGCGCGGCCGGCCTGGAAGTGCGCCAGACCGACCTGCTCGGCCATGTCGATACGGAGGCGGAGGCGATCGAGGTGATCGCCGCCCTGGTACAACTCTACCGCGAGCAGGGCCGCTATCTGGAGCGCATCTGGAAGTGGGCGAAGCGGGTTGGCATCGAAACCGTGCGCGAGCAGGTGCTGCTGGATCCGGAACGCCGCAACGCCCTGCGCGAGCGTTTCCTGCTCTCGCAGCAATACGCGCAGACGGACCCCTGGGCGGAGCGGGTGGCAGGCAAGTTTGCCCACGAATTCGCCCCGCTCGCCGACTTCTCTCAACCGCGCGAGGAGGCGCTGACATGATGGCAGGCAAGGACCAGGCTTGGGTGGATATCGGGCCGCTTCATGCCGTCCCGCGCCAGGGCGCGCGGCTGGTGCGCACGGGCGCGGGCTGCATTGCGCTGTTCCGTGCCTCCGACGACCGGGTGTTCGCGCTGGACGACCGCTGCCCGCACCAGGACGGCCCGCTCAGCCAGGGCATCGTGCACGGCCATTCCGTCACCTGCCCGCTGCACAACTGGGTGATCAGCCTGGAGTCGGGCGAGGCCGAGGGCGCCGACGAGGGCAGCGTGCGCACCTACCCGGTGCGGGTGGAGGACGGGCGCCTGCTGATCGACATGGCCGCGCTCGGCGCAACCAAGGCAGCGTGAGGGGCAGGCCATGACAACAGACGTCTGGACCCGAACCGCCTGCCCCTATTGTGGCGTCGGCTGCGGCGTGCTCGCTCGCCCGGCGGGGGATGGGCTATCGGCGGCGATCGAGGGCGACCCCGACCATCCCGCAAACTATGGCCGGCTTTGCTCCAAAGGCTCGGCGCTCGGCGAGACGCTGGGGCCGGAAGGGCGGCTGTTGCATCCGACGCTGTACGGCCAGCGCACCGGTTGGGACGAGGCGCTGGACCTGGTGGCCAGCCGTTTCAAGGCGGCCATCGCGCAGCACGGGCCGGACAGTGTCGCCTTCTATGGTTCCGGCCAGTTGCTGACGGAGGACTATTACGTCGCGAACAAGCTGATGAAGGGCTTCATCGGCACGGCCAATATCGACACCAACAGCCGCCTTTGCATGGCGTCCTCGGTCGCCGGGCACAAGCGCGCGTTCGGCAGCGACACGGTGCCCGGCTGCTATGAGGACCTCGAGCTGGCGGACCTGGTGGTGCTGACCGGCTCCAATCTCGCCTGGTGCCATCCGGTGCTGTACCAGCGGCTGGCCGAGGCCCGGCGGGAGCACGGCACCCGCGTTGTCGTGATCGACCCGCGCGAGACCGCCACCTGGGAGATCGCAGACCTGCACCTGCCGCTTGCCCCCGGCAGCGACGTGGCGCTGTTCAACGGCCTGCTGCACTTCCTCTCGGCCGGCTGCCGGATCGACCGCGGCTTCGTGCGGAAGCACACGAACGGTCTGGAGGAGGCACTGGATCAGGCAGCAGCCATGCGGCTGGCCGAGGTCGCGCGGATCACCGGCCTCATGCCCGATGCGATCATGCGCTTCTACGGCTGGTTCGCGGAGACCGAACGCACGGTCACCGTCTACAGCCAAGGCGTGAACCAGTCGTCGGCGGGCACGGACAAGGTCAACGCCATCATCAACTGCCATCTGGCGACCGGCCGGATCGGCAAGCCTGGCATGGGGCCGTTCTCGGTCACCGGCCAGCCGAACGCCATGGGCGGGCGGGAGGTCGGCGGCCTCGCCAACATGCTGGCGGCGCACATGGACCTGGAAAACGCCGAACACCGGGGGATCGTTCAGGAGTTCTGGCAATCGCCGCATATTGCGGAGAAGCCAGGCCTGAAGGCCGTGGAGCTGTTCGAGGCGGTGGCCGACGGCCGGATCAAGGCGCTCTGGATCATGGCGACCAACCCGGCCGACAGCATGCCGGAGGCCGACAGGGTGCGGGCCGCGCTCGCCGCTTGCCCGTTCGTGGTCGTCTCCGACATGACGGCGGCAACCGACACGGCCGACCTGGCGCACGTGCTGCTGCCCGCCGCCGCCTGGGGCGAGAAGGACGGCACGGTCACCAATTCCGAACGCCGCGTCTCGCGGCAGCGCGCCTTTCTGCCGCCGCCGGGCGAGGCACGGCCGGATTGGTGGCAGGTGTGCGAGGTGGCCAAGCGCCTGGGCTTTGCCGATGCCTTCGATTTCGAAAGCCCCGCCGAAATTTTCGCGGAGCACGCGGCGCTGACGGGCATCGCCAATGGCGGCACGCGCGACCTGGACCTTTCCGGGGCGGCCCATCTTTCCGCCGCGGAATATGAGGCGCTTGCGCCTTTCCAGTGGCCGTGGCCCGCGGGCCGCGATGCGGCAGCCGCCCGGCTCTTCGCGGACGGGCGCTTTTACACGCCAAATGGGCGGGCACGGTTCGTGCCGGTGGCCTACCGCGCGCCCGTGGAAGCGCCGGACGATGGCTATCCCCTTTGCCTGAACACGGGCCGCATCCGCGACCAGTGGCACACCATGACCCGCACGGCCAGGACGCCCAGGCTGATGGCGCACATCGCCGAGCCGTTCGTCGAACTGCACCCGGCGGATGCGGCGCGGTTCGGCATCGACGAGGGCGGCCTCGCCCGCGTGACCACGTCCAGGGGCGAGGCCATCGTCCGCGCCGTGCCGACCGAGCGGCAGACGCCGGGTTCCATCTTTCTGCCGATGCACTGGACCGACCAGCTTGCGAGCCGGGCCCGGGCCAGCGCGCTGATGGCGGCGCACACCGACCCTGTCTCCGGCCAGCCCGAATTGAAGCACACGCCCGCCCGGATCGAACCCTATCGGGCCGGCTGGTACGCCTTCGCCGTGATGCGGGAACAGCCGGACCCGGGGGCCTTCGCTTACGCCGCGGCGGCCCCGTGCCGGGGCGGCTGGAGGCTGGAGTGCGCCGGCCTGGCCGCGCCGGAGCACTGGGAACGGTTCGCGGCCTCCCTGCTTTCGCCGGGGAGCGAGGCGGCGCCGGAAATTCTCTCCTACCTGGACAATGCCCGCGGCCAGCATCGCTTCGCCGCTTTCGAGGGTGGACGCAGCACCGGCCTCTTGTTCGTGGACCGCGAGCCGGTGCAGGTCTCCCGCACCTGGGCAGCCGAACAACTCGACATGCCCGCCGAGCCCGAAGCCCGCTTCCGGCTGCTGGCCGGGCGGCCGGGTGCGGACATGCCGGATCGCGGCCGGATCGTCTGCGCCTGCATGGACGTCGGCGCCAACGAAATCGCGGCGGCCATCGTCGAGAACGGCTGCGCCAGCGCCGATGCCATCGGCGCATTGACCGGTGCTGGCACCAATTGCGGCTCCTGCCGCGCGGAAATCGGGAAGCTGATCCATGACAGAGCCTATGCGGAAGCCGGCTGAGGCCGCCCCGGCCCGGCTCGGCGCGCTCGCCAAGCTGCCGGTGTTCTTGGACCTGGCCGGCAAGCCCGCCGTGGTGGCGGGCGGCACGGCCGCCGCTGCCTGGAAGGCGGAACTGCTGGCGGCGGCCGGTGCCGAGGTCGCGGTGTTTGCCGATGCGTTGGATGCCGAAATGCAGGCGCTGCTCGCCCGCGGTGCGGCCGCAGGCAGCCTGCGCCATACCGGAGCCGCAGCCGATGCCGCGGCACTGGCTGGAGCCGCGATCTTCGTCGCCGATGCGGCGGACGAGGCGAGAGCGGAGGCGTTCGTAAGGCTCGCCCGGCAAGCGGGTGTGCCGGTGAACGTGATCGACCGCCCGGCCTTTTGCGACTTCCAGTTCGGCAGCATCGTCAATCGTTCGCCGGTGGTGGTTGGCATCTCGACGGACGGGGCCGCGCCGATCCTGGGCCAGGCGATCCGCCGCCGGATCGAGGCGATGCTGCCGCCTGCGCTCGCCGACTGGGCCGGGCTCGCGAAGCGCATCCGCGACCGGGTCGCGATCGCCCTGGCGTCCGCCGCTGCGCGCCGGCGCTTCTGGGAGCGGTTCAGCGATTGGGCCTTCACACGGCCGGCAGACGGGATGAATGAAGAGGCACTGGCAGCGGAGATCGCCGGCGCCGCGGCCGGGCCAGAGGGCCTGGTGACGCTGGTCGGCGCCGGGCCGGGCGATGCCGGCTATCTGACGCTGAAAGGGCTGCGCGCGCTCCAATCCGCCGACGTGATCCTGTTCGACGATCTGGTGGACGAAGATGTGCTGGAACTTGCCCGGCGGGAAGCGAGGCGCATGCTGGTCGGCAAGCGCGGACACCGCGAAAGCTGCCGGCAGGAGGACATCAACGACCTGATGGTGAAGCTCGCCCGGCAGGGCAAGCACGTGGTGCGCCTCAAGTCCGGCGACCCGGCAATTTTTGGCCGGGCGGGCGAGGAACTCGCCCTGCTGGAGGCGGAAGGCATCCCCGCCACCGTCATTCCCGGCATCACCGCGGCGAGCGCCATGGCTGCCAGCCTCCGCATTTCCCTGACCCACCGCGACTGCGCGCAATCGGTCCGCTTCGTCACCGGCCACTCGCGGCATGGTCGCCTGCCGGAGGACCTGGACTGGCGGTGCCTCGCCGACCCGCGTGCCACGACCGTGGTCTACATGGGCGGCCGCACCGCCAGCGAATTCGCCCGGCGGCTGATCGAGGCCGGCCTGCCGCCCGATACGCCCGCGGTGCTGGCCAGCGGCCTCACCCGCCCGGACGAGGTTATCCGCGGGGGAGAAGTACGCGGTCTGGGCGCGCTGGCAGAGCAAGCATCGGGATCCGCTCCCGTGCTGATAGGCATCGGCCGGATGTTCCAGGATGTGCGGCATCAGGCAGATAGGCGTCCATTGCCAGCCACCCCTGCGCCTTTAGGCCTTCGTTGAAGGCGTCGAAAGGTTCGTCGACGACATCAACCTGGAGCAGTTTTAAAGCTTGCACATCTCGATCGCCTCCAACATCACGCCCCTATCTCCCTATCCCCAGGCTTGTCGTCCACCTTCGATTTCACACGCCTATGCCCTGCGTTTGCGTGTGACCTATGTGTCCATCCGGAGACAATCTGAATCGGCGGAATTGGTTGGCAATTTCGGCTTGCGTGGCTGGAAGCGGCTGTGATTCCCTGTCTGGCACCAATTCGAGAGGAGAGGTGCCGATGTGGACCGTTGAGAACCGCAGCCGCTACAACCGCGACCACCTGCGCTATCCGAGCGGCCTGACGGACGAGGAATGGGCGCTGATCGAGCCGCTGATCCCGCCGGGCAAGCGGGGCGGCGGAAGCGCCGTCGACCTGCGCGAGGTGGCCACGTCAGATGGCGAACAGGCTGTCCGGCTCCGCCGCCGGACGGTCGAGGGCGCGAATGCCCTCCAGCGGGCCGGGGATGGCGGTCTTAGCGTTTCAAGCCGACGGCTTCCGCGTAGGTGCGGCAGGCCTCGATATGCTGGTCGATGGTTTCGTATGGTGCGTCGATAGTGCGGAAGGTGCAGTGGCTGACATGGAGGTCGCGCCATGCCTCCGTATCCGCCACCCACTGGTTGACCGAGCCGTTCTTGGCCATGGTCACGGCGTTGATGGCAAAGTTGGAGCGGTCGCGGCCGTGCTCCGCCAGCCAGGTATCGATCTGGTCGAGCGCCGCCTTGCCCTCGTCATCCGGCAGCATCCACGGACGGGTGAACCAGCCGTCGGCGATGCGGCAGGCGCGCTGGATGGCGACATCCTGGAACGCACCGATCCAGAGCGGGATCGGTTGCTGGACGGGCAGGGGGTTGATGCCGGCGTCGTCGATCTGGTGGTACTTGCCTTTGAAGGTCACCAATTCGTTGGTCCAGAGCGCGCGAAGCACCTCGAACTGCTCCTCCATGCGGCGGGCGCGGTTCTTGAAGTTCTCGTTCTGGGCGACGAACTCCACCTCGTTCCAGCCAATGCCCATGCCGAGCGTCAGGCGGCCCTGGCTGAGCACATCCACCTCGGCCGCCTGCTTGGCGACCAGCGCAGTCTGGCGTTGCGGCAGGATCAGGATGGCGGTCGCCATGCGGATGGATTTGGTGACGGCGGCGAGGAAACCAAACAGCACCAGCGGCTCGTGAAATTGGCGGTCGCGGGTGTAGTTGGACGACCACGCCACCTCGTTCGGCTCGCGCGCGCCCAGAATGTGGTCGATGCAGGAAAGGTGCTTGAAGCCCATCTCCTCCACCGCCTGGGCAAAGTCGCGGATGACGTTGGGGTCAGTTCCGATCTCCACCTGTGGGAAGGCGACGCCGATTTCCATGAGGGCGGTTTCCTTATGTTGGGTGCTTGGGTGTTGGGTGCTTGGGTGTTGGGTGCTTGGGTGTTGGGTGCTTTGATGTTGGATGCTTTGGTCGGGTGGGGGGATGCTATCTGGCGAGGCAGAACAGGCGCAAGAGAACAATGCTGCCCTCGCCCGCGCGGGCAAAGTGACCCAAACCCATGGCGCATGCGCTGGTTCGTGCTATGCAAAGGCGAATGCCGTCCTACCTATGAGGCGGGTTCGCGGAATGCGTCCCCGCCTGCCATGCCGGCGCACGCGAGCGCAACGATACGAAACTGGAGTTGCAGAGACCGATGACCGCTTCGGCCCCCCTTGCCATTCACACCGATGTCGTCCGGCCCGAATGGATCGACTATAACGGCCATATGAATGTTGCGTTTTATGTTCTGGCCTTCGACTATGCCACCGATGCATTTTTCAATCACCTTGGCATCGGTGAGGAGTACAAGAACAAATACAATTTCTCTACCTTCACCCTGGAAGGGCATATTACCTATGACCGGGAGGTGCTGGAGGGCGATCCGCTTGCGTTTAAGACTTATCTCCTGGACTATGACACCAAGCGCATTCACTATTTCCACGAGATGTATCACGCGACCGAAGGCTATCTGGCCGCCACGAACGAGCTTATGACCATTCACATCGACATGGGCGCTCGCCGGTCCGCGCCCTTCGCGCCGGAGATGGTGGAGCGGCTGGAGGCGATGATGCAGCAACACAAGCATTTGCCCCGCCCGGAAAAGGCGGGACGCACCATCGGCATCCGGCGCAAGGCGGGGTAGGGCATGCGATTAAGGCTCCGGTCTGTCCTTTTTTTTGTTATTCCGCTGCTGGCCCTGTCCGGGCCGGCCAGGGCCGATTGCGTCGACCCGCCAGGGCCCGGCGTTGACTGGACCCGCTGTTATTTCGACGAACGCAACTTCGCTGGCGTCGATCTCTCCGGCGCCCAGTTGAAAGACGCAACATTCAGCCGGGGCAATTTGACGGATGCCGATCTCTCGGGCGCGCATGCGAGCCGGGCCAAATTCATCCATGCCGAGCTGTTGCGCACGCAGTTCGACGGCGCAAAGCTGCGCGAGACGGACTTCACCAATGCCGACCTGCGCCAGGCCTCGTTCCGGGGGGCCGATCTGAGCCGGGCGCGGCTGTTCCGGGCCGACCTGCGCGGCGCCGACTTTACCGAGGCGCGGATGCGCGGCGCCGACCTGCTGGAGGCAGACCTCTCCGGCGCGCTCTGGATCGATGGCCGTCGACGCTGCGCCGAGGGCTCCATTGGGCAATGCCGCTAGGGCCGGAGACGTATAGCACACAGGCTGTTGCCGGCATCCGCAGGCTGATCCGCCACGAACAGACGCTGCTGATCCTCCTGGCCATCGCCACCGGGCTCGCGGCGTCGGCGGGTGCCACCGTTTTCCGCGAGTTGCAGGGCGTCTTTCAATGGGTCGCCTTTGGCACCGCGGCAGAGGACATGATCAGTTTTGTGGCCGGGCTGCCCTGGTGGCAGCGCCTGCTAGCGCCGGCGGTGGGCGGACTGATCGTCGGACTGTTCATTTATCGCTTCGTACCCGGCGGGCGCCCGGTCGGCGTGCCGCAGGTGATGGAGGCCAGCGCGCTGCGGGGCGCAAAGATGTCTCTCACTCAGGGTATTCGCGGCGCCATCGCCAACGCAGCGACGCTGGGGTTCGGCGGCTCCGCCGGCCGTGAAGGGCCGCTGGTGCATCTGGGCGCCACGATAGGCTCCCGGATTGCCAAATCCATGCGCCTGCCGCGCCAGCACGCGCGGACCCTGCTCGCCTGCGGGGTCGCGGGCGCCGTTGCCGCCTCGTTCAATGCGCCGCTAGCCGGCGTTTTTTTTGCCCTGGAGGTGGTAATAGGCCACTACGCCCTGACGGCGTTCGCGCCGATCGTCATGGCCTCGCTGGTGGCAACCGTGGTGTCGCGGCAGGTGTATGGTGCCTATCCGGCGTTTGTCATTCCCGACTACATGTTCTCGGCACTGGAATTTCCGGCCTTTGCCATTGTCGGCGCCGCCGCCGCCATCCTGGCGGTGCTGTTAATGCGCAGCATCGGATGGGTTGAGGATGCCATGCAGCGACTGCCGGGGCCGGTCTGGATTCGCCCTGCCGTGGGCGGGTTTGGGGTCGGCCTGATTGCGATTGCCTTTCCGGAGGTGCTGAGCGTTGGCTATGGCACCACCGACGACGCCCTGAAGGGGGAACTCGCGCTGGGGTTGCTGCTGGGGCTGGTCGTCGCCAAGACGGCTGCGACGGCGCTCACCCTTGGAAGCGGCTTCGGCGGCGGTGTCTTTTCGCCCTCGCTGTTCCTGGGCGCGGTGCTGGGCGGCGCCATTGGCACCATTGCCGGCGCCGCGGCGCCCTATCTGTTTCTGGCGGAGGAAGGCGCCGTGTTTGCCGGCGAGGGGGCCTATGCCATGGTTGGCATGGGGGCTGTCGCCGGCGCGGTGCTGGGCGCGCCGATTTCCACCATCCTGATCATTTTCGAACTGACCGGGGATTATCAACTGACGATGGGCGTAATGCTGGCGACGGTCATCGCCAGCGTCATCACCAGCCACTGGCACGGCACCAGCTTCTTCCGCGGCGCCCTGCACCGCCGCGGCGTCGATATCGGCGGACAGGTGGAGGCCGACCTGCTCCACACCCAGCATGTGGAGACCGTGATGAGCACGCAGTTCTCCAAGGTCGATCCGTCGACCCGACTGGCCGATTTGCGGCTCTATCTCAAGACCGCCCCTTACAACGAACTGTTCGTCGTGGCGGATGACGAGCGCCTGGTCGGCACCATCACGCTGGCCGAGTTCGACCAACAGACCCTGTTCGGTCACGAGCTGGACGACCTGGTTGTCGCTGCCGACATTGCGCGGCGCGACCCGCCCATGCTCGAAATGCGGGATAATCTGCACGATGCCATCAGCCTGATGGAAACCGTGCAGGAAGAACACATTCCCGTCGTCACCAACCGCCGCGAGCGCAGGCTGGTCGGTTTCGTACACGAGAAGGATGTGATGCTGGCCTACAATCAGGCGCTCGCCCGCCTGCACCGCGAACAGGGCTCGGCATTCTGAGGGGCGATTGCATCCTTGCGGCAGCATTCTAAAGTGGCGCCTTTCTGAGTATCCGATACCCGGAGCCGCGCCCCATGCCTCTTCCCACCGACGCTGTCCTTGCCCACGCCGATTCCGACCTGGACGGCTCGCTCGGCCGCCTCTTCGACTTCCTGCGCATTCCCTCGATCAGCACCGATCCGGCCTACAAGGACGAGTGCCGGCGCGCGGCGCAATGGGCCGCCGACCGCCTGGCCGAGTGCGGTTTCAAGGCAGAGGTGCGGCCCACCACCGGCCATCCCATGGTCGTCGCGCATCACGACGGCGCCGGGCCGGACGCGCCGCACGTGCTCTATTACGGCCATTACGACGTGCAGCCGCCGGACCCGCTGGACCTCTGGAACACCGGCCCGTTCGAGCCGGTGCTGGTGGATGGCCCCCACGGCAAGCGCATCGTCGCCCGCGGTGCGGTGGACGATAAGGGCCAGGTGATGATGTTCTTCGAGGCCTTCCGCGCCTGGCATGCGACCCACGGCAACCTGCCCTGCCGCGTCACCGTGTTCCTGGAGGGGGAGGAGGAGTGCGGCTCTCCCTCGCTGGTGCCCTTTCTGGAGGCCAACAAGGACGAACTCGGCCAGGCCGACGTGGCCGTTGTATGCGACACCGGCATGTGGGATGTGGAGACGCCGGCGATCACCACCATGCTGCGCGGCATGGCCTATACCGAGGTGAAACTCACCGGCCCCAGCCGCGATCTGCATTCCGGCCTCTATGGTGGCAGCGCGCTCAACCCGATCAACGCGCTGGCGAAGATCCTGGGCGACCTGACCGACGATCAGGGCCGCATCCAACTGCCCGGCTTCTATGACGGCATCCCCGAACGCTCCATGGAGCAGAAGGCGGAGTGGGAGAGCCTGGGCTTCGACGAAACGGCGTTCCTCGCCGATGTTGGCCTTTCCAGTTCCTCGGGCGAGGCGCAGCGCAGCGCGCTGGAGCGGCTCTGGGCGCGGCCGACCGCGGACATCAACGGCATTTGGGGCGGCTATACCGGCCCCGGCTCCAAGACCGTGATCGCGTCGGAGGCGTTTGCGAAGGTTTCCTTTCGCCTCGTCACCGGCCAGGACCCGGATCGGGTGGTGCAGGCCTTTCAGCGGTTCTGCGACGAGCGCGCGCCGGCAGGCGCGAAGGTCGCGGTTTCAGACCTGCACGGCGCGCCGGCGATGGAAGTGCCGCTCGACCTGCCGCAACTCCAGGCCGCCCGCGCTGCGCTGGCGGACGAGTTCGGCCGGCCGGCGGTAACGGTCGGCTCCGGCGGTTCGATTCCGGTGGTGGAGAAGATGAAGCGCATTCTGGGGCTCGACAGCGTGTTGATGGGCTTCGGCCTCAACGACGACCAGATCCACAGCCCGAACGAGAAGTTCGAGCAGGTGTGCTTTCACCACGGCCTGCGCTCCAACGCCCGCCTGTTGGCGAAGTTGGCGGAAAGCTGACATTGGGCCCACCAGCCTGATCCACCCCAACCAGACGCCGTGGGGCCGGGGAGGCTATCGGTGCCACGCTGGCCGCCAACGGCGAGGTCCGGTGATTTCCGCCGCGATCCTTCCGGTCTTTCATGCGCTGGCGGTCGGGGCGGCCTCAAGCCGCCACCGCCTCGTTGGGGCTGTTCAGGTCCAGCGTCGTGGTTCGCCGCAACTCGCGGCGCTGGTCCAGCGGGAAGTGCCGGCCGCGATGCAGGGTGATGCGGTTGTCCCACATGACCACGTCGCCGACCTGCCATTCATGGCGGTAGCGCCGCTGCGGCTCGGTCGCGTGTTCAATTAGGTCGCACACCAGCATACGCGCCTCCGGCACGGTCATGCCGGCAATCTCGTGCACGTGCACGCAGACGAACAGGAAATCCCGGCCCGTTCGCTGCTGACGGCGCACCAGCGGCCATTCGGCGGGTTCGATCGCGTTCAATTGCTCGGCCGTGTAGCCGGTGTCGCCCAGCATCAGCCGCGAGTGAAAGGCATGGTGCTGGCCTCGCAGGCCGGCGACCCGCGCCTTTGCGGCCGGCGGCAGCGTTTCATAGGCAAGCCGCATGTCGGCAAACTCGGTCTCCCCGCCCTGCGGCGGCACCACCACGGCATAGAGCATGGAAAAGCGCGCGGAGGGCTTCTGGAAGCTCGAATCGGAATGCCAGAGTTGGTTGGCGATGTTGCCGAGGATTTTCTGGTGATCGCGCGTGACCACCTCCCCATCGAGGCCGACATTCGACATGTCCAGCAGTTCGCGGTGTTTCAGGCGCACCGGCGTCTTCTTGGCCTTGGCAAGGCCCAGGTCGATTTCGCCGAATTGCCGGCACATGGCCAACTGCCGGTCCTGGCTCAGATCCTGGTTGCGGAAGACCAGGACCGCATGGGTTTCCAGCGCCAGGTCGATGGCGGAAATCTGGTCCTGGCTCAGTTCCTGGCTCAGATCGACGCCCGCCACCGTTGCGCCGAAATCCGGGTGAAGGGTTCCGGTCTTTACCTGCATGGATTCAAAGCTTTCTCGCCATCGTTGATTCGGCCGCTATGGTATGGCCCGTCCGCACATTCCGCAAACGCTTCCAGGGAAGGCATTTTTCCATGCTGCCAATCAAAGACACCGTCACCATCGTCACCGGTTCCTCCAGCGGCATCGGTGCTGCCACCGTGCGCATGCTGGCGGAGAATGGCGGCCATGTCGTCATCAACTACTCGAAAAGCGCCGCCGCCGCGGAGCGAGTGGCGGAAGACTGCCGCAAGCACGGCGTCGACGTGCTGGTGATGCAAGCCGACGTCGGCGACGAGGCCTCTCGCCTGGCCCTGGTCGATGCGACCATGAAGAAATTCGGCAAGATCACGGGCTTGGTGAACAACGCCGGCACCACTGTCTTTGTCGACCATGGCGACCTGGGCGGCCTCTCCGAAGAGGACTTTCACAACATCTACCGCCTGAACGTCGTCGGCGCCTTTATGATGACCCGTGCCTGTGAGCCGCACATGCGGGCCGGTGGCACAGGATCGGTCGTGAATATTTCGTCGGTTGCGGGGGTTATGGGTGTTGGTTCATCCATCGCCTATGCTGCCAGCAAGGGGGCGCTTAACACGATGACGCTGTCGCTGGCGCGTGTGCTGGGGCCGGAGATACGGGTCAACACTGTCTGCCCCGGCTTCGTGATCGGGGAATGGCTGAAGCAGGGCATGGGCGAGGAAAAATACGAGGCGACCCGCGCCGCGCTCGCCAAGGGCACCGCCCTGCACAAGCCGGGCGGCACGGCGGAGGACATGGCGGAGGCCGTGTGTTGGTTCCTCTACGGCGCTCGCCACATCACCGGCGAATTCCTGCTGACCGACGGCGGCCAGCACCTGGGCCAGGCGCCGCTGGTGGCGCGATAGAGGAAACAGCGTCGGGCGGGTGATCGGCTATCCCGCCTCTGCCACCAGCTTCGCCAGGGTCTCGGTAAGCCGGGCCACACCGTTCAGGCGGCTTTGCGGTTTCGGCCAGTCGCGGACCACCACCAGCTTGTGGTCCGGGCGCAGTTTGGCCTTTCCGTCCTGGCGCTGCAGGAACCGAACCAGCCCCGCCGGGTTGGGAAAGGCGTCGTTGCGGAAGCTGAGGACGGCGCCTTTCGGCCCGGCATCGATCTTTTCGATCATGGCCTGGCGGCAGAGCGCCTTGATGGCGATCACTTCCAATAGGTTTTTCGCCTCGTCCGGCACGGGCCCGAAACGGTCACCCAGTTCGGCGGCAAACGCGTCGATATCTTGCCGCGTCTCCAGCACCGACAGGCGGCGGTAAAGATTGAGGCGAATGTTCAATTCCGGAACATAATTTTCTGGAATCAGGACAGAAGTGCCGATGTTAATCGTCGGCGTCCAACGCTCGTCGCGGGCGGTGGCTTGTCCGGCACCGCCCTCGCGGGCTTCGGCGACGGCTTCTTCCAGCATTTGCTGATAGAGTTCGATGCCGACTTCGCGAATCTGGCCGGACTGTTCATCGCCCAGCAGGTTGCCGGCGCCGCGGATGTCGAGGTCGTGGCTGGCCACGGTAAAGCCCGCGCCCAGATGGTCCAGCGTCTGCATCACCTCCAGCCGGCGCTGGGCGGTCTTGGTGATGGTAACGTCGTTTGGCAGGGTCAGATAGGCATAGGCCCGCACCTTGCCCCGGCCGATGCGCCCGCGAATCTGGTAGAGCTGGCCCAGGCCAAACATGTCGGATCGGTGCACAATCAACGTGTTGGCGTTGGGAATGTCCAAACCGCTTTCAATAATGTTGGTGGCGATGAGCATGTCGAACCGGCGGTCGTAGAAGCCGTTCATCACGTCTTCCAGTTCCCTGGCCGGCAGACCGCCATGGGCGACAGCGATCTTCAATTCCGGCAGCAGT
>Ga0206129_10003637_pt1 | contig 17621 bp, 11 predicted proteins | sample Helgoland_Spring_8_FD_148616 | JGI IMG/M metagenome (GOLD analysis project Ga0206129, IMG submission 148616) | Pelagic subsurface seawater microbial communities from Kabeltonne, Helgoland, North Sea - Helgoland_Spring_Bloom_20160502_2 | ecosystem: Environmental > Aquatic > Marine > Epipelagic ...
TGCCCAAGACTTTGCAAAAGCCACACCCACGTGCAAAGACCCCATCAATCCAGGACCATAGGTATAGGCGACAGCGCTCAGGTCCCCTGGTGTGATATTCGCTTGATTCAGTGCTTCGGTCAGCGTTGGCACAATATTTTGAGCGTGTGCTCGACTGGCAAGCTCAGGCACAACACCCCCGTATTTTTCGTGAACCGATTGATTTGCAATCACGTTAGACAGCACCTCATTTCCTCGAATCACGGCAACTCCTGTATCATCACAGGAAGATTCGACAGCGAGAATGTAGCGTGGTTGTGGCATGATTTCTGCGCTAAAATACGCAGGCAAATTGCTCATCGTGTATTTTCACACCGCAAACATGGCCATTTACAGATCCAAATTTAGAATCATACCTCTCGCGCTCTTGCTCCTATTACTAGTGGTAGGTGCTTTGGTTCAAATGCCAAGTGTGCAGACTCAAGCCATCCGTTCTTTGGTCCTTCCAAAATTGGAGAGCAACCTTGGAATTGAGCTAAATGTGGAACAGTGCCATTTGGAATTGTGGAATCAAAAACTGACGCTGCGAGGGGTTTCGGCGACGCAAGGCGAGATGGCCTTGATCAGCGGTGAAAAACTCACTGTTCAGTGGCATGGCGACGGAATATCTCCAGAATGGCACCGAATCGATTCCATCAGTTTAGCGGGCACCCTTGTTCAAACCACGAATTTTAAAAACTGGCTGACCGTCCAACAAACGCATGAACCACAGGGAGCATCTCAGAATGAAAAACCAGCCGAAAATCGGGGTTTCAGCGTGGATCACCTGAGTGTTTTTAGCCTCAAAGGAGCCGAAGGAAAACGCACCACCTTGCTCATCGACGAAGCTCATTTTCAAGACTTTACTTATCAAAATAAATCGTTTCAACTTCCCTTGAACAGTTTGAATGGGACTGCCTTTCTTCCTGTAACCAATTCAGGGAATGAAACATTTTATCCCATTCAAGTAAAGAACCTCACCTCTTTCGTACAAGGCAACGATTCAACTTGGTCCATTGAAGAGCTCTCGGTGGGGACTTCTCTTTTTCAAGGGAACATTTCTGCGATGGCAGCATCCAATGAGTGGCTGGTCCAATTGGAACTCAATAAATCTGTCGACCTCAGTGCCTTAAAGGTTCCGCCAATCGTGGAAGAAATACTGCACTCAGTCCTCGAGGATCCCGAGATGACCGAAATCAATGGAAGAGTTTGGATCGATGCGAGCACCCGCGCCATGCGAAGCGCCGTTGCTGTCCATGGAATTTCCTCCATCGGCACCGCTTCCGATTCACTAGGCTTTTCCCTCGATGCCAATGGAAAGTGGGGATCCACTGGTTCCATCGCCGTAGAATGGCAAAATATTCAGGAAAAGTTAGCGCCCTTTCTTGGCGAATTTCGGCCCCCCGTCCTCGAAAAATGGGCAGGCCAAGAACGTTCATCATTGCTCACATGGAAAGTCGACCCGTACGACCAGCAATTTATACTTGACCTCCCCCTTTCTGCGAACAGCACATTGGAGTGGAACATGACCGGCACTGAACCGTGGACGCCTGACACTTTCAACGGTTGGATCCAAAACATTCCGCCAGCGCGTTGGGATGATAATGCCCTCTCCTGCCGAATTAGTGGTCGATTGAGCGCGACGAAAAACACCCTTGAATTGGAAACACTTCAAGGCACTGTTGATCTTTTAAAACTGACTGCCGTTCATCATCCACAACATGGCAGCAACGAACAGAAAATGGAGGCAAGGTGGCAATCGCAGGCAAGCACGTTCCCCACCCGCGGTGATTGCACACTGGATTTCACCGATTCTACTTGGCAGTTCACAGGCCACGCGGAATTAGAAGGAATCCAATCCTTAGGATTACCACCCTCCAAAGATTGGTCCCTGTTCGCTAAATTGAGTCTACGTGCTTCTGGCAACCGTCAGAATGAATGGCAGGGCGTTTTGGAAACACGCAACATCAGCCTGTTGGAAAACAATCGACCCATTGCATTCAATCGCCTCGATGCCACACTGAAGAATAGCCCAGATCAGATTCAATTGGAATGGCACTCTGACCTAACAAACGGCAGCGCTTCCGCCAGCAACGATGCAACGGCATGGGAAGAATGGTTGGCTCAATTCATCGAAACTGACAAACCAAACGCGCCTCTACCTTTCCTTGAATTCGATGGCTCAATGCTCAATTTCAAGCCCATCAGCCTCATCGTGGGACTCCCTTTTGATCTCGCGCCGCATTCCACCTTTTCAGGCACATCGGATTCGGACACCTTGCGCATTCTAGGGCAAACTTCCATCCTCTCTGCTTCACAAACAATGGCTCACGCACTCGAGCTGAATTGCACCATCGCTGACCGCAGTTCTCATTTTCAATTGCAGATTGATTCTGTTGCCTCAGGGGAATCCCTTCTTGCATCCGAAGTAACCGCCAACATCAACATTGGAAAGGAATGGAATGGATCCATCTCTTGGAGCGAGGGCAGCAGCGGAAGGAGTTCGAATGTGGCCTTTCAATCAACACCTCCCAATGAAGCGCATGGAGCATTGCGGTTAACGGATGTACGATGGCCCGTCTATAACCAAACCTTGAACCTCGTTGAACCCGCGGATTTAATCCGATGGGGAGATCTTGCAAACGCCACAAACGCGAAAACCCAAGGCTATGTCGCTCTTCAATCTGAAGATTGGACAATTGCAGGCAGGGCGCACAAAAATATTGATTCGCCCTGGGTTACGGAGGTGGAGTTGGATCTAAAAGAATTCACTGATTCGCTCGAGTGGTTGATTCCCAATGCGCACTTCGAAGCGGTAGCTGCAAAATTGATTGCCACAGGCGATTATCAAAACCCTAAGGCTGCGTTGAATCTAAAAGCAGAACGCATTGAATGGGAAGACGAGACCATATCGGACCTCACATTTTTTGGAACCGGATGGCAGCATCAATCATCCTTTCAAACACACGCAAAATGGGGTGATGGAATTGTAAGCGGTTCTGGAACGTTCGGGTGGGAGAACGCTCCCTTTATTCGCGCCGATTGGGACGCCACGGGCATCGTCTTGAATGGAATTAATAAGATTTTACCCAAAAATACTTTGAGGCTAAGTGGCGAAGTTGCTGGCCAGTTGAAAACGGTTTGGAATGGCAATTCCACCGCGATATCGGGGCAAATCCGAACTGACTCGCTCCATACTTTCGTTCCAGCCCTTGGAACCGAATACACAATTGAAGCTGATCTTAGCATCACACCCGCATCCATCCAAATCAACCAAGGGAGCATCCGAGATCGCAGGGGTGCCCTGGCCACGTTGAATGGCACTGCCTACCACAACGCTTTCAAGGATTGGAACTTGGACTTTGGGATTGATGCAACATCCACTCCTATCGAACTGATGAACCTTCCACCAAAAGAGGCGGCTTATTATTATGGCGCTGGGTTTGGCACCGGAGACATCAACATCGCTGGGTACGGCTCTGAATTGCTCATCGAAGCATCCATTGCGGCAGATTCCGGCACCGATTTTGCCCTGCCTTTGGACGTAATCAGTGACGCCACCTATGCCCAATTCATCCAATTCAAAACAACCGAAAACACCCAGAAAGCGGCTGCCAAAGCAGGCGATTTCTCCAACGTTGTTTTGGACATCGGACTTGACCTAAGCCCTAAGGCCATTGCTCGGATTGTATTCAACCAAAATACAGGGGAAGAGATTCGCGGAAGAACAGAAGGGCACCTCGATGTTCGCGTGAACGATTTTGAAGAAATCACATTGAATGGATCATTGAAGATCATTGAAGGAACCTACTTTTTTACCCTGCAAAATCTGATCAATAAAACATTCAAAATCCAGCCTGGCGGCGCGCTTGAATGGTTTGGAGACCCCTATGCCGCACAAATCGACGTACTGACCTCTTTTGAAACGCGCGCGCGATTGAACCCCTTGCTTCCTGATGAAACTGATTTACCGGGGCGTGTCCCAGTGGAGTTGCTCTTGTCCCTTAATGGTGGGCTGTTTCAGCCAGAAATCGGATTCAACATTCGTGTTCCTGAGGCTGACTCTCGGTTAGAGGCTCTGATTCAAGGTGCATTATTGAATGAAGAAGAAATGCAGCGGCAGGCACTCAGCTTACTGGTCGTCAATCAATTCATCAGCCAAGACCCCTTGGCAAGTGCATTGGGTGGATTTCAAGGAACAGGTCAAAGTTCTGCTTTCATCGCCAATCAATTGGGCCATTGGATCTCACAAATTGCACCTGGAATGGACCTCGGATTGGATTATTCCAATGATGATCTCAGCGGTCAACAAGAATTGGCGCTGGCGTTGAGCACCCAAATGTTCAACGAAAGACTGAAGCTTGAAGGTGCATTTGGAGCCCAAAGCAATGGGCAAATGTCCACGGATGACATACAAATTCAAGATGTGACCATCAGCTATGATCTCGACTCGAAAGGCCAATATCAAGTGACCGGACAATCCAAAAGCAATCAATCCATGATGAATGCACTGGATGGGTCCAGCACGCAAGGCGTCGGGATTCGAATAAGGCACGAATTCAATCATTGGGGAGATTGGAAAAATGAAGCTTTCTCACGCGACCTGCCTTGATTACATTGCAACAAAATAAACGGATATGAACCCACTTAGAAACGCCATACTTCTTTTCGTAATCCTGGGACTTTACTTCCCGGCAAGTGCACAGATTAGCATTGGAAGCGCAGACTTACCGCAAGCAGGCGTCACCTATGATGTGGTCAACACGGCCGTCACTGACTTCAACCTCACGACCATTGACGGAGCGAACGCAACGTGGGATGCATCGGGCCTAATTCCATTGGGAGATGCCCCCATTTCGCCTGTTGACATCAATGAAGCATCCATCACGGCCGCTTTGGTGTTCAACAGCCCCTTCAATTCTGCCTATCAATGCGATTATTATTTGCCAACGGTTTTTCCAGATTTGGGAGTTGAATTGCCTATTCCGCTGGATGGATTCAACAATTTCTATCAAACGGATGGCGGACATTTCGCCATCGCTGGAATTGGCTTGAGTGCGTCAGGGTTCGATTTGCCTGTGGCTTATGACGACATCGATGAATTTTTCCCCATTCCGTTCAGCTTTGAGCAATCGTTTGAAAGCACCGCTGCATTCGAGTTGAATCTGGAAGGCATCTTGTCGTACGGATTGGATCAAACACGCGCTGTCATCGCTGATGCTTGGGGAACACTCATCCTTCCCGGTGGTTCTTTCGAAGTGCTGCGCACCCGCACCCAATTGAATGCAACGGATAACATTTACATCGAGCAATTGGGAGAGCCATTCGAGTTGGAACGGGACCAAGTCATCTACCAATGGTGGGGAGCTGGCACAGGCGTCCCTCTATTGGAAATCACTGAAATTTTTGGCACTCCAGCATTGGCTAATTTTCAAAATATTGGGGGATCAAATGAAATCACTCCGTTCGAATCTGCTGAATTTTCAATCCATCCCAATCCGATATCATCAGGCCAAGCGCTGATGATTGGTACCGCACCACGATCATATTCGATTCATGATGCCCAGGGAAGGAGAATTTCAAGCGGCAAATCATCAAGAGTTGAAGTTCCAAGCCACTGGAGCGCCGGAAACTACACCATCGTCATCTCAGGGACTGCGCAGCGATTCATCATCCAATAGCACCTTGCGCGATGCGTGAAGATTGAATTGCTTGGGTTCAGATGATTCCGTCTTGTTCGAAGGAATCGATCTCCATTCCAATGTGCTTGTCGTACCATTGATCCAGCGCCCACCCTTTCGCAATTTGGGGGTTTCTGAAAATTCGGAATGGCACGGTTGGGCGAAACAATGCCCATCGAATGCGATCTCGCATAACGGCAATGGAAGAAGGCAATACGACCGCCCGTGCTGAAACGTTCAACATGGCCTCTTCCGACCCCAGCCATGCCAGCGCCTCATGCTCTACCAATGCAGCGTTTCTTGGAATCAAGACAAGAACTGGGCCTCTATCGTCGGCTAGTAATTCCCTTCTGGCTTTTTCGACCCGTTTCATTTGATTCAAATCGAGCACTGCCTCTTCGTGAAAGCGAACGGTGTACAATCCCATTGAAAGCTCAATGGTTGCATCTTGAAGTTTTGTCGTAAGGGTGTGCTCCATCATGGAAGGGAAAATCAGCTACGCTCAGTCGCAGTAAAAATCAGAAAAAGGATTCGGTGTACAAAAATTCAGCTCATAGGTTGAAGGACCCTCGATCAAATATTCCAAAGAAGCTGTTGTGCAACCAATTCCATAAACCCCTTGCGTTGAACGCGATGCGAATAACCCAAGCCCACCGTTGATGTTGGTGTACTCAGGACGCTCTTGAATCACACCGGTGATCGGTGAATTGATCTCTAAGTAGGTGGAAAGCTCATCGTTCGCCACCGTCAATTCAAAATCCAACACCCGGGCGATTTGAACTTCTTCGTCCCAAACTCCAAGCACACGGGTTACGAATGGATCTGCTTCCAATTTGGTAGCGAGTGTCGTAAAAAACCGCTCTCCGTTCACTTCTTTTTGCAACACATCTCCTCCTCCATCATCCGGAGCGCTCAAGGTCCCAATGGGCCACTCGATGATGCGCTCTTCTTCTGACAAAAGGTCCGTATGCTCTTCGTCGTTCCATGTGCGCTCGGTCACGTGGATGAGAATCATCGCATCGTATCGGCTCGCCCCAGTGGTTGATGACCACTTGAATGTCAAATCCGGAAACGTCGTTTGAAATCCAACACTGGCCAAACCCAACTTGAAGTTGGTGACCCCCGGAGGTGGTTGCGTGATATTGCCAACCTGTTCGGCAATCATATTGGTTGTGGACGACACATCTCCTTCTCCTTCAATCGCGATGGACAAGTCGTATTCGGCGTCTGTATTCAGTCCGCCCTCAGGAATGAAATACCACATTTGCTGCTCTGGACCGAAGAAAATACCTTCTTCCGATTTGTTTTGAATCGTGGTGTCCAAAAGCGCCCATGAACGGTTTTGACCGTTGACCCGCTCGGTGATGCCCACCGCTAAATCAGCTGCGGGATACTCGCTGCTGTCGGCAATCATTGCCGCATCAAATTGATTCCCAGTGCCCAGCCACGTTCGATTGACTCGAACCCACTGGGTGTCTTGCTGTGCATCGAGCAACCCGAAGACTACGGCCGTCTTTTGGTAAGGCGCATTGAGCTCAATGTCCGTTGAACAACTGCTCATCAATAACAGCAAAAAACCGCAAGACGCTGAAAGATCCATCAGCGTGCGTTTTGAGTTTAATTTCGTTTTCATGCGGGGGTCGATGGTTTCAGTTTCGGGTACGAAGATAACCCCAAGAGAAAGGAAATGGTGTCCACGCCATCCGCATAATCCCAAGGCTGAGGCGATTGTGTCGCACCGAAAGGAACGACCGGCACAGACAAGCCACTCGGTTGTTCTGGATTTTTGACGGATGCGCATTGCAACTGGTTGGCATTCGATTCCAAATGTTTATGGAGTGCCGCTTCATCAGAATAAAACTCATAAAACAAGGCACCTACTGGGCTCAAAAAGGCTTTATCCTCCTTGAGCAGTACAAATCCATTCTCAAGGAGCGGGACTTGATTCAATAACCATACGGCTTTGTGATAATCATAGTTATTGGCGTACTTGTTGTGATTCGCGAGGTGGGACCATTCTACCCAAATTTTGAACAATCGGTCGAGGTCAAAGCCCACCGGCAGAAAGAGTTTCGTGACGCTTCGACACCCCATACCAAAGTACTGAAATACGTCATTTCCAAGCGCGCGGATGTCCGCTTCTGTTTCCGAGCCATCGAGAATAGCAATGCTCGTACGTTGGCTTCTTAAAACGCTGGGCAAACCGCTGAAGTAGTATTCAAAATAACGGTTGGTGTTCGCACTTCCTGTTGCAATTACGGCATCGACATTGTTCATCTTCCCAGCCACCCATTCCACTTGGAGCTTTTCGCCGTCCGGCAAAAATCCTTGCCACGCTTGCATGACCGCCGTGATCAAAACAGCGTCCGATGAACTGGCCTTGATCACCGCTTGATGTCCGACTATGATGGTGCTCATCGCATCATGCCAGCCGACCAATGGCAGATTTCCAGCGAGCACGAGGCCCACTCGTTTCCGTTGCACTGATTCCTCAGGTATATCGTAGCGATTCAGCCATTCCTCTAGGACCGTTGGACGGAGCATGTTCCCGCATGCCATCATCGACATTTTGCACGCGTCATGGGTGAACCATCTGTTCTCCATTTCCGCCTTGGACAACAGGGTTTGGTCGTTCGGTCCTTCGTGCGGAATTTCGCCGCGCAACCAGGCGCCGAGTTGAACAAGAGCCGTTTCCAATGTGTTCCTCATTTTGGTGTGTATCTTCACGCCAAATTTACGTACCAACCTCAGACCGAAAGAAGCAATGGCCATTATGATCACAGACGAATGCATCAACTGCGGTGCATGTGAACCTGAATGCCCCAACAACGCCATCTACGAAGGTGGAGCAAACTGGCAATTTGCAGAAGGCACAGGCTTCCAGGGAGCGGGCGTTCATCCCACTGTCGGTGAAGTACAAGCAGACACCGAGAACGAGCCCGGAAGCATGGACGTCTACTACATCGCACATTCGAAGTGTACCGAGTGCGTGGGATTTCATGACGAACCACAATGTGCGGCTGTCTGCCCCGTTGATTGCTGTGTCGATGATCCCGATCACGTGGAGTCCGAAGAGATTCTGTTGGCCAAAAAAGCCTTCATGCATCTCTGAAGGTTGCAATGAAATCCAATCAAACCCGTTGTAAGCTTATGAGGCTCGGCGCAAAAAAATTGGTCTTCCTGCTGATCTCCTGCTCAGTCTTCTCTGCAGGATTCGCACAAAATCGAAAAGCATCCTCAAAAGGACATTCCCAACAGGAGGCAACGACTATTCCATACTTACTCACGTTGCACGAGCGCATCGTCCAAGCCGCAAATGATAGCGTTCGCCTCCGCGCGCATGAGGACTTGCTCCAAGAAATGACGGCTGCATTCGAAACGACCGACTTTTGGTCGCTGGATTCGGATTCATTGGCGCAGCGGATTGGAATCGTCTCTTCTGGTGAGGGAAAGAATCGCCTGGCAATACTTACCTGGAATGTGGAGTTTGAGGACCGAACAAACGGGTACGGGGGGATCGTGCTGACACGTTCCAGCGACGATGAACAATTGGTGACGCCGCTCACATTCAAAGCTGCTAACTCCCAGCGAAACACACTGGATCCAAAGAACAGATACAGCCCGAAAAATTGGCCAGGCGCCATTTATTATGACATTCTCGCTCGCCAGCAAGGCAATCGGACAGTATACACATTGCTCGGCTGGGACGGCGCCGATGGAACGCGGAATCGTAAAATCATCGAGACGATGAGCGTCAATGGCAATCGCATCAAATTTGGGCTGCCCATCATTGATATCGGAAGAGGATCTGTAAAACGGCACATTCTCGAATACAATGACGCCGTCTCCACGACCCTCAAGTGGCGGGAAGACATGGAAATGATCGTTATGGATCATTTAAGTCCATCCGATCCGTCCATGGCAGGATTTACAGCATTTTACGGACCCGACTTCACTTACGATGGATTTTTCTGGCACCGCAACCATTGGGTTTTGAAAGAAGACATAGAAGTGCGCGATGCCGAACACAACGCGCCGTGGAATAATCCTCGCAAGTGGCGCAGGAGATCGCGCAATTGAGTTACGCTAAGAATCGTATCTTCGTTCGATGAAAATTTCATTTTCGTCACATCTCGTGCTTATTCCTGTTGTGTCTATTTGCTCCGTGCTTTTCAACGAAGCGGCTCGAGCACAAAATGATGTTCCTGTCCCTAGTGAGAATCAAGAATCCCTCAAAGATTCAGTGCAGTTATCCCCGCTATCCTTTGAGGAATTTTTGGCCGATTCCCTCCGAATGGATTCTGCTCGAAAAGTTCAAACAGAACGCCAGGCAAACCTTCGGAAAGAATTGAACGCATTGTCTCGGACAACCTTGGGAGAAGAAGTGCTTGAATGGAGTCATTCCATAGACGTAGAAGTCCTACGTGCCGGAAAAACTGTTGCCCAACGCTTCTGGTTTGATGAGAAACTGAATGACGGTCCATTCCTTTGGCTTGGGGACACACTGCGCAGTGAAGAATGGCTTTGGTTCGATGCAGAACAACGTCGAATGGCCACCTTGTTTTTGAATTCCGGACAAGGGAACTATATATCCAAGCGATTGGCTGAAATGAGCAAAATGATGGGCAACGGCACTGAAATCGCCCCAAAGAAGTCCGACCCATGGCAATTCGTAAAAGAGGGTGCCGAATCATTTTACACGCTTCAAACCGAACAAGGCGAATACCGATTGACTGTCGGAGAAAAAAACCCAACTCAAGCCCGTGCCATGGTCAATTGGCTCAAGTTGCAGCCCATCAAAGGGATCGAGTTGCCTGCAGCGGTTAAAAAGCTCCCCATTCAGTCGCTTTCGCTTAACGACGCCGACGGCAGAACAACTTACGCCTGCAAAGTACTGGTTAAAGTAGATTTAGACCCAAAATTCGCGGTGGATCTGTCGACCATGCATGTCAACGATCCCGAACGAAGCTTGAATGTCATAGCCAAGGAGTGGGCGGAAAAGAATAAGGTGAAAGAAGCGGAAGAGTGATGCTCGGATGGGCTTCGCTTCTCAGCGAAATGCGCGTTCACCAATCCACACTTCCGTTGCCCCGCTCCCATATTCTCTTGGGTCAGCAGAACGACAACTGCAATCCGGGTAATAAGAGTCTACACGGCTCCAAATTTGATGACGCAGCACACCCTGACCAATTCCATGGATGAACACTAACTTTTTCATCCGCTGGCGAATCCCAATTTGGAGCATGCGTTCGAAATGAGACAGTTGGAGTTCGAGCATTGTGGTAGGATCCAATCCCACCTGGGAATCCACAATCGCGTGCATGTGCAAATCAACTTCCATATCAGATCGATCACTCGCACGATCATTCGCCTCTTTGTATTTGGTCTTGAAATCTTTCTCCAATCGCTTTTTTTGCTCCTGTGAAACGTCCTGCTGCACAATTTCAAGCACCGAAGGAACAACACGCTCGTAAGCCATTTTTTCTTCTTTTGCATCTGCAACAATGAGCAGGCGTCCCGATTCGTACGGATACTCAAAGCCATTTTCATCTTCTACCATTACGCTCGTCTCTGAAATGACTTGGGTGACCACCCCTTGGCCCACTTCATCCAAAAAACGAACTTTTGCTCCAACTTTTAGTGCTTTCAATCCCATCTGCGCGAAATTACGCATCCCGCACCTTAAACCTGATGCCATGAGCAGCTCTTTATCCTCATATCGCCTATTCCGACCCAATGCAATCTCTGCTATTTTCACCGTTGGAGCATTGACACTTGCCCCGCTGGTCAGCGGGCAGATCGACATTAAGTCCAAACAACTTTCGCGCATCGATGACGCGATGCTTCGTGCCGTAAGCTCAATGAATCTACCCTCTATATCCGTGGCAATCGTGCAGGACGGAGCGTTGCTCTGGAGCCATTCTCACGGTTTGTTGGATACAGAGGCTCAGGTAAAGGCTACTCCTGACGCCCGCTATGCAGTGGCTTCCAATACCAAAGCCTTCACAAGTGCAGCCTTGGCCCAATTGGTCGATGCCGGAAAAATCAATTGGGACGATCGCGTCACAGACTACCTGCCCAGCTTCAAGCTCTACGACCCTTACGTAACTTCTGAACTGCGAATTCGGGATTTGTTGTGCCATCGATCTGGACTGGCCACGTTTTCGGGTGATTTGCTATGGTACGGTTCCAGCTGGACATCGGACGAAGTATTGCAAAAAGCCCAGTTCCTGAAACCGGTCAGCTCGTTTCGAACGGAATTCGGCTACCAAAACATTCTCTTCATCGCTGCGGGAAAAATCATCGAAGTCGTTACTGGCCAAACCTGGCAAAATTGCATTCAAGACTCCCTACTTTCCCGTATCGGAATGACCCAATCCATTCTCAGCGTGAGTGAGCTGGGAGACGGAGCACCGCAAGCAGTGCCGCACAATGAGACAGCCGATGGTGGCCAAGTACCCATCGAGTGGGTCAACTGGGACAACATGGCCCCTGCCGGGGCTTTGATCGCCAGCGTAGAGGAAATGGCCAAATGGATGATCGTGCAGCTGGATAGCGGCCGGATTAGCAACCAAACCGTTTGGAATCCAGAACGAACACAAGAAATGTGGACCATGCACACCCCCATTCCTGTTTCAAGTTGGTACCAATCGAAATTGCCTTCCATGCATTTTCGCGGTTATGGTCTGGGCTGGGAAATGACCACATTGCACGGTCGGAAAATCGTCGGACATTCAGGAGGTTATGATGGCATGATCTCCCGTCAAATGCTGGTGCCAGAAGAAAAAATCGGCGTGTTCATCGTCACCAATACCAATAGCTCCGTTCCTTGGGCGCTTGGCTACGACATTTTGAACGTTTTGCTCGATCAAAACACTGATTTCAATTTGCTCACTTTCTTGGAAGAAAAGAGAGCTTCCGAGCCTGAAAACAAAGCAAAGGAAGCGACTACACTCGCGTCAACACGCGTCAAGGGCACCGCTCCGTCTCATGCCATAGGCGATTTTGCAGGAGCTTATACCGACCCCATGTACGGCACCATAGAGGTGACGGAAAGTGATGATGGGTTGCAGCTTCAATTCATCCAAACGCCTTTGTTCCGAGCTGAATTGAAACACTGGCATTTCGATACGTTCCAGTTAAATTGGTCCGAACAGATGATGCTACCGAGCGGAATGGTTCATTTCTCCGTTGACGCCGCAGGACAAATCGAATCCCTTGATGTGGATGTTCCGAATCCTGATTTTGATTTCACAGAGCTTCATTTTATTCGCAATGAAACGCCATCAAACGAAGAATAAATCGTACCTTAATCCATTGTTAATGAATTACTTTAAAACCATTATATCAATGTTTTTATCACTAAGGTTGAGGCGGTCACTTCGGAGCATAATGTGTACGCTTTCGGCAGCGACCCTATTGGTTTCCAGTGCTTTTGCCCAACCCGATGCACCGGAAGGCCTCAACTCGGAGGCGCTAAGAACGTGGCTCAAAGCAGAATGGTACAACCCTTATTTCAATGATTTGGGTTACAACGGTGCACGAACACAAATGTTTGGATACACGGATGAGTTGAACAGTGCCATTCACTGCATTTACACTGGCTTTCAGCAACCATCCGAATTCACCACTTACCTCGACCCTATCAATACAGAGCACATCATTCCGCAAAGTTTCTTCGGTGGAATTTCTCCCATGAAATCAGACTTGTTCAATATTCGTCCTTCCCATGGAAGTGCCAATTCATCACGAGGAAACTCACCCTACAGCGAAATCGCTGATGAAAATGCACAATGGTATGGGACCGACTCGAATGGCGCTTACTTGACGCAAAGCAACGTTCCATCGGACCCCGAGAATTGGTCAAAAAGATCGGGGTCTCTCTGGGAACCCAAGGACGATGCCAAAGGAGACATAGCCCGGAAGGTATTTTATTTCTATACCATGTACCCAACCCAAGCGGGGGACATAGCGACTTTGGGGAATCCGGAAATGTTTTACGCATGGCACTTAGAAGATCCTGTATCTGCTTTCGAAGCCACCCGTAATGACCGAATCCAAGAGGTGCAGGGCAATGCGAATCCATACATCTCACACCCCGATTGGGTGGAAACCGCTTGGTTTTGGTCGGGTGCGGTGATCAATGGATGCACCGATCCCGTTGCCTGCAATTATTTGGAGACGGCGAACACTGACGATGGCACTTGCTTTTACCCTGAAACAGGTTTGGATTGCGATGGAAATACACTTTCAAGCTGTTCTTTGTTTTTCAGTGAGTATGCCGAAGGCAGCTCAAACAACAAATACCTGGAAATATACAACCCCGGTGTAGCGGAAGTCTCATTGGAAGGATACGCCCTCGCCCATACCGTCAATGCACCTGCCGTTCCAGGGACTTACGAAACATGGGTTGAGCTCCCAACCACAGCGACTATTGCCCCGGGCAGCATATTCCGCGTTGTGCACTCCCAAGCCACGCTAGAATTGCTCAACAACGCAGATTTCACCTACAGCAGCCTTTCCAATGGTGACGATGGTTTTGGACTGGTTTACGGTACGCCAACCGATTTCGATTTGTTGGATATCATCGGAGATTGGAACGCAGATCCCGGCAGCGGTTGGCCCGTAGCGGGCGTAGAGAACGCAACGGCTAATCACACATTGATTCGAAAGCCAGATGTATTGGATGGAAACAACGGCGATTGGATTGCATCTGCCGGCACCAATGAAGCAGATTCCGAATGGGTAGTTTTGGAATCCGATGATTGGTCAAACTTTGGGATGCATTCCGCAGATGGAACATGCAGCACTGAAGTGGAAGTCTCAGAAGATGTAATGGGGTGCATGTATGCCGCTGCATGCAATTTTGACCCTTCGGCGACCTTGGACAATGGCGCGTGTGATTTTATCAGCTGCGAAGTTCCAGGTTGCACATACATGGGTGCATTAAACTTTGAGCCGCTGGCCACTTTTGATGATGGAAGCTGCCTCTTTAATGACAATGTAAACACTTGTTCTTCAGATATTAACGGCGATAATCTCATCACGGTTGGCGACCTTCTCTTGCTTCTTACAGACTTCGGCGGAACATGTCCTTAAGGCCTTGGGCTCAGGCAGAATTCAAGTTTTCGAATCCGAATCGCACCCACTGTGCCACGTATTTAACCCCTTGGTGAAACGTCATATTGAAGCCGATATTGATGACGAAACCCAGATCAAATAGGAAATAATCATTATTTCTGTCGACGAATTGATCTTAATCGGCTTCTAGAGCTTATATTAGGAGTCCCAAATTGTCTGACATGAGCCAAACTTGCCTAACCAGGATATTCTGGATTTGTGCGTTTTTCTATGGAGCAGTGACTCCCGCGAGCGCCCAAAACTATCAAATGTCCATTGATATCGTAGCGGAACACGAAGGAATGGTGGACGAAGTTGATCTTACCGATCACACCACCTACCGCTTTTACATCGAAACCATCAATCCCGGCGATCGGGTTTTGTCTGTTTTCGGGAATTCTGAAAACCCCACAGAAATTTTCGCGCCAGGCGGTTACTTCAATAGCATTTATGCATCCGGACCAAGCGCTTCGGGCATCTCGTTGGCCGGAATCGCCGTCTATCCATCATTGACTTACGACAGTTATGTTACCATCGGAATAGAACATGAACCCGATGCTACACTGGGAGAAGCTGCGATTGAAACCGAGGAAGACATCAATCAACAATGGGTAACCAATCTATTTTCTCCATCAGCAACTTCTGGTGAAGACATTATCATGACCACGGATTTGGGAGGTGCATGGTCAGCACCAGAAACTTCTATCAATGGTTTATCAGGAGATGATTTGAAAGTATTGGTGGCTCAATTTACCAGCACTGATTGCTTGCAAGGGACCTTCCATGCGATGATTCAACCGGCCGATGGTTCAGAATCATTTGTACTCGCGCAGCAATTCAATTGCACCGAATGCGGACCCATTGGCTGCGGCGACGAGGCTGCGTGCAATTACACTCCAGGAACCCCATCTTATCCCGGGTCAGACTTGGATTGCGAATATCCTGAGCCAAATTATGATTGCGCTGGAGCTTGCCTCAATGATGCGGACAGCGACGGGATTTGTGATGAACTTGAAGTACCAGGATGCACCGATGCGCTCGCATTGAATTACGACTCCAATGCGACAGATGACAATGGTTTTTGCGCCTATGCTGAGGATTTGAATTGTGCAGATGAATCTGCGTGCAATTACCAACCCTTCGCAGGTCCCGGATACTGCCTACAAATTGAGCCATATGCCGTGCACTCCGGAATGGTCGGAACAGACGATTTGAGTGGATACACCACATACCGCATCTACGCTTTGTGCGAAAACAATGATGATTTTGTCTCGAGCGTGAGTGGCGATTCTGAGTTCCCAACCGTAGTTGGAAGCTCAGGAAGTCTTTTTCAAAGTCCGTTTGGCGGTGCGTTAGGCTCCGATCAAAATCCGTCACTTTTTGCGTTTTTACCAAGTTCAGCATTCGACAGTTATGTCACCATTGGACTCACTGAAACGGCAGGTCCAGGCGAAGGGAGTATCAATACCATCACATCAGAATCCAATCCATGGAACCTTGATTTCGAAGCTGGAGAGACCCTCACCATCAACGACGATATCGGAGGAGGTTGGTACATCTTTAATGGCGAGAGCAATGGAATTGCAGGCGATGACTACCGAGTCCTGTTGGCGCAAATCACAACCGACGGCGATCTTTTTGGCAGCATGTATGTGCAGTTCTTTGTGAATGGATCACCGGCCGTTGAAGTTCGAGAATTGATTGATTTTGCCCAAGCCTGCTATGGTCCCGAAGAATTGGCTGCTTGCGAATATCCGGAGGAAAGCGTTGACTGCGATGGCAACTGCCTAGCCGACACCGACGGTGATGGAATCTGCGACGAATTTGAAGTCGCTGGATGCCAAGACGAAGCAGCCTGTAACTACAATGCCGATGCCACCGACGACGATGGTTCGTGCTTCTACAACGATGCCAGCTACGACTGCGATGGAAACTGCCTTGTCGACACCGACGGTGATGGAATCTGCGACGAATTTGAAGTCGCAGGGTGCATCAATCCTGAAGCCTGTAACTATGTTGACCCCAACCTCATCACGGATCTCGTAACCTGCATCCTAGCAGACGAAGGATACGACTGCGATGGCAACTGCCTAGCCGACACCGACGGTGATGGAATCTGCGACGAATTTGAAATTGAAGGATGCCTCGATGAAGCCTCTTGCAACTACGATGCGGACGCCACAGACATAAACTGTATCTATGCCGATGCCGGATACGACTGCGATGGAAACTGCCTCGTCGACACCGACGGTGATGGAATCTGCGACGAGTTTGAAAGTGCAGGATGTACCGAAGAAAATGCATGCAATTACGACGCCGCTGCAACCGACGACGACGGAAGCTGTGTGTTCTGTGGATGTGAAGGAAGTAGTGACGACTCAAGCTCACCATACACCCTAACGGTGGAAGCTCATGCGGCAGACATCATCCCAGGACAAACCACCTACCGCATCTACCAGAACTTGGTCAATGCAGACGACTTCTTCAGTTCTGTCTTTGGAAACAACGATGATCCGTTCAGCCTAGCCACAACAACGGGCTTCTACAACAGTGCATTTGGAGGCACAACCGCCGGAGATATCAATCCCGCTTTCCTGTCTTTCTTCCCCGAGTTAGCAGCTGACAGCTGGGTGACTGTGGGCATCGAAGCGCAAGCCGTTGCTCCAGAGGTCGCAATCAGCGCTGTCGAGAGTGCAGACCAACCCTGGGTTGGAGCATTCGCTTTTGGTGATGCCATTTCAGGCCAAGACATCGTCATGAACGATTTCACAGGTGGTGCATGGTACGTACTCAACGGAACGC
>Ga0206129_10003638_pt1 | contig 17620 bp, 17 predicted proteins | sample Helgoland_Spring_8_FD_148616 | JGI IMG/M metagenome (GOLD analysis project Ga0206129, IMG submission 148616) | Pelagic subsurface seawater microbial communities from Kabeltonne, Helgoland, North Sea - Helgoland_Spring_Bloom_20160502_2 | ecosystem: Environmental > Aquatic > Marine > Epipelagic ...
TGAGCGCACTGCTTCTCTCGGTCGCGGGCGCTGTTGCATTCTGTTTCTTGCGTCTCTCTCCCCTTCCTCTGCGTGTTCGGCGCCTGCCGTTTCGTGAGCCGGGCGCGCCTGGTTTGTTATATCAGGCTGTTGCCCGATCAGCGCTGCACTGTTTCCGCTTGCATTGGGTGCGGTTGTTTTTGCTCCTCCCTTCGTGCCAGCGCAGTCGGCCAAACGCGGCTTTGAGCCACATCTACCGACCGATGCCTCCTTTGAGCACACTGTTTCTCTCGGTCGCGGGCGCTGCGTGTTCGGCGCCTGCCGTTTCGTGAGCCTGCGCCAGTTGAAGGTTGGGGGCCGCTAATCTTCTCCTTCTTTCCCGTGTGCTACCTCCTCCTTCTTTCCCGTGGGATCCCCCCTCCTTTTTTCCCGTGGGCTACCCCCCCCCTCCTCTTCTTTCCCTTGCGCCGTCCCGGCCATATGCACTTTCCTCTGTATTTGTTTTCTGATTGGCGGGATTGAAGCGTTGTGAACGAATCGTCTGAACGTGGCGAAGCATTGCAAGTAGTATGTATTTTTGCAAGTAGTATGTATTTTTTGTTGCGCATGCACATCCTCCGCATCTTTTCATGTTCGGCGGACTTGAAACGTTGTTAACAAATTGTCCGATTGTGACGAAGCATTGCTAATTGTATGTATTTGTTTATTTCTCATATAGGTCAGTCGTTCTGCCCTAGCATCTCATTTCGAAAAGCTGCACAGCTATGGCGAAGACGTCAGTCCTGTTGCCCATCGCGAAACCTCTGCGGGTCCGCCGGGCAGAGGAAAAAGAGTTTGTCAGGAAGACAAACCAAGAGCTGCGCAGGAGGGCAGAGCTGTGCAGGAGGGGCAGGGAGATGCTAGGATTGTATGCGCCTTGGGAAAGCGAAGACTGGTCGTCGGAAGAGGGACAGTCTCCAGATTCTCAGTCAGTCGTGGTTGTCGAAGACTCTGACATAGAGGGCGACGCGCGGCAGTGCATTCCTCATCAGGCTCCTGAGGCCTCTTCGACTTCGGACTTGCAGCTGGCAGAATGGCTCTTGGATGCGCAGTTGCGCACAGCTGCTCTGTGCGGTACCATCGTCGAACTTTGACTGCTCCGCTTTTCCATGCTTTCCGGCTCAGTTCCGGTGGCCGGCCTCAGAGGTTTGGCACTACGACCTAGTTGGCTAGGCCCCCCCGCCGACCGCGGATTATTCCGTCCAGGCGGGGGTGATACTTTTTTAGCGCTGACGTCAGTTAGCCGAGTCGAAAAAGTTTCAAGCAATTTCACATGCCTATTGACGTTGAGTTCAACTTGTGCATTGTGAACATATCCACGACCAAGATGTTGTTTTTGTGCATTTCACGTCCAAATGAATTTGATATTTTTTTAAACTTGGGAATGCGAAGCTTCAGCGTCGGGCGGAGACGCCCTTCGCTGTGCCCCACACACAGGTTGGTAACATGTAAGTGGCTCTCGGACCTCAATTTTACTTCGGCCGCGTTGATCACCAAACACTATTTGGTGTTGGCGTTGGCGTTGGCCTACCTTTATTTAGATAAAATGGGAAGGACCACTTTTTGTAGCGGGACATATTTGTGGTACGCGTTTGCGATAGCCCGTGTGAAACGTTTACGTCTGCGTCTTCGAGGTAACAAGCGCTTTTTGTAGTTACAATTTCTGTCATAGTTTTTGGAGCAATTTCACGATTTACATGTTTTTTGTTTTGTCTCTCTGTGTGTAGGCGAAGCTGCGCCATAATTCTTGTGACCTTTACTTCTGTCTTTTGTCCAAACGTGTTTTTCATTGACTCTTTTCAATTTGATGCACGGTCAGCGTTAATCAAGTTGCCGTTTGCCGGGGCATTTGCCATTTGATACCTGTCCACTCATCCTCAGTAAAATGTCCTTCTGTGGACTCCGCACCTCCACTCCGCCTCCCCGTGTGAGTGCAGCTTTTCCTCGCACTCCATCGCCCAGAGTTGGCGTCGCCGCAGCTTCCACGCCGGGCATCCGCCAGGCGCCACAGCAGGAGAAGAGCGGTCTTTGCAGACTGTTGAGGATGGGCGGTAATGATTTGGAAGCACTGGAAGCAGTGTTGCAAGCTGACCCAAGTGCGGCAGTCCTGCCTTTGGATAGAGGACATCCCGTACTAATCGCCGCGATGACGTGGAGGTGCTCAGCTGCAGCACTCCGCATGCTGCTCAGGTATGGGGCTCAGCCGGAGCAAGTGGATAGCAACGGCCGCGCATCGCTTGATGCATTGCTTGCAATAGATGTTCCACCCGCGTATCATGCCCAGGCTGTATTGCATGTCCAGTACGCAATCTCTCTCCTTGCCTTCGGCGCACAAGCTACTGAAGCTGCCACTGTGGGGGAAGGTAATGAGGCCTGCCAAGCCTGCGTGCGTACTTACCAGGATGCACTGGCTTCGGCAGTCATGCGCCAATGGATGCGAGATGCAGACAAAGATTTCTTGAGCATCGTTGCAGCCTTCGTGCATGCATGAGTGCCACCCCTCATCGCTTTAGTGACGCCAGAGGCAGCGTTGGATCTACCAACGCCTACCATTATCGTCAAGAAAGAATTCAAAGTTACCATAGCTTGCGTCGTGTCACGGACGAGAGATGTGAACAACATGATGGTTTCAATATTCTTAGGGAAACTTACTTGGCTGCTCTTCTTGCTGTGTTATTGTTCGATTGATAAGTATTTATCTAATTTCAATTGTTCACGTCAGTTTTCATATTCTTGACAATTTTGTGTTTCTGCTCAATTTCAACCATGTGGTCGCGATGTATGGGTTGTTGAAGTGAATCTGTGAGACCTGCCTAGCTAAACGTATCATAATTTCCAACGACTTCTCAGCATTACACAGCTCAATTTTGCAGACGCCTTGGCGCCGTCAGTTACTCTTCAAGATGCCGAAGCTCGCTCGTGGTTGCTACGAGAAAATCGGTTACCCGAAGACGATTGTGGTGGAGGGCGAGACTTTCAACTACATTGGGAGCGGCTCGACTCGCATGGTTTACGCCAGCGAGTTGCGCCCAGACGTGATTGCCAAGGTGATGCCTGCAAACTCGTCCAGACACTGGCGGCCTTCCTGGGACCAAAACCGCACGGAGGCCGCCAGCTTGCTCAAATTGATCTGGCTGGATGCAGCTCCTGAGGTCTTTTCGCACCGCGATGTGCCCTTCATGAACAAATGGAGCGAAGTTGATATTATGGACGTGCTGGTTGTGGGCAAGCTCGGGCCTGACCTCCAGGAGGCTGCCGAACTGGTGTCCTTTGAGGACTACACCAACGCCTATTGGACGGCCACCAACGCCATTGAGCAGATGGCAGCGAGGGATGTGGTGGTCCTGGATCCGCACCCCTACAACTGCTCGCTCGAGTTTGGTAGCACCAGCCGAGCTTTGCCGTGCGATTTTGGTGAATGCGTCGCCACCACCACGGCAGCGCTCCGCAAGTCGCTGAAGAATCTCTTCCATGGCTACAGGCAAGTGGCGAAGACTACCTATGGCCGCGACTTGACTGCGGAGTGGGCGACGTTTTCCACATATGTCGTGTACGCCGAGCACCCTCTGAACTCTGAGTTCCGAATCCGGAACAAAGAGTTCTTCGAAGCAGCTCGGAAGTCTTTGCCGGCTGAGTCTCGTCCTCAGTCTACTTCCAACGCGACTTCTGAGCAACAGCAGGCATGGAGCTCTCCGCCGCCTCAGCAGCATTGGGGTTCTGCTGCGCCCCCGCCACCTCGGCAGCATTGGGGTTCTGCTGCGCCCCCGCCGCCTCAGCAGCATTGGAGTTCTGCTGCGCCCCCGCCGCCTCAGCAGCATTGGGGTTCTGCTGCGCCCCCGCCGCCTCAGCAGCATTGGGGTTCTGCTGCGCCCCCGCCGCCTCAGCAGCATTGGGGTTCTGCTGCGCCCCCGCCGCCTCAGCAGCATTGGGGTTCTGCTGCGCCCCAGTCGCCTCAGCAGCCTTGGGGTACGTCCGCCTTGCAGCCCGGCAGCTTCGCTCTCATCAGCGGGCTGCAGCACAAAACCGAACTCAACGGGCAGAGCGGCTTCATCAAGGAACTGGTGGGCGACAGGTGCATACTCAAGCTACGTGACCAGTCGATGAAATCGATGCCGCAAACAGCAGCGCGACCGATTCCTGATCCCAGAGATGCCTGGGTTTGCCGCACCTGCAATGCAGACGTGTACTGGCGCGGATGTCCAGATGCGTCTTGGACTGGCAAACGGGGCAGGTGGAAGTGCGGCCCTTGCAGCGTCGCACCACAGCCAACTCCTGAGCCTCCTCCCGCAGCAGCTCCGCCGGCCCCGCCAGCTACACCGCCGCCGCCTCTACGAACTCTTCAGGCACCTGTCGAGCTTGTGTGGGAAGCGGATGTAGACAAGGACAAATACAGCATCCTCGACTTCATGACTTGGATGTTGCGGAGCGCCACGACCCGGGATGAGCGCAAAGCCTTCTACCAAAGGTACTTGCTTGACCACCACGCAGATCACCATCCTGAGTGGAGGGAGGCTGGCAACACTGCTGTCATCCTGCGCCAGGTGGAGCTTTGCGACTACGTCAAGCGCACACGCTCCTGGTTCCTCCAACTCTGAAGAAAATGCGGAGCTGGCCTCATCTGAGTTGCTGTCAGGTCTTTTTTTTACCCCGCTTGTAATGTGATCATCGTATGCCGTGTGTGGGAGCGCACACGTGCCGGTGGCCTGCCAATGGGCAGACAGTCGACTAGCAAGCGTGCGGTATTCATTCTTGAGCATCATGAAGATTCCGATTAAAAAGTTCTCCACATTCATTCAGTACCATGGATGCATTCCTATTGCCAATGTCTGTCCAATGTCCTTGTTTCCATTCCATGCCAGGGCGATGTGTCATTGTCTTTGTAGATCAGTAGGTGATAATGTTTTTTGTTTAGGGTTGCTTTCCAGCTTGCTTACCAATTTGCTTGACTACAACTGTTATCGCCGCATTTCTCTTTTGCCGCATTGTTCGTGAGCGCAATGGCGCCTTTCCCTGGCGCCGTTGTCGTTTCAAGTTGTGCTGGTTGGCAAGCCACGAGGGAAGGAGTCAGCAACAGAAAACTTTCCACAATCTCGGAAAGAATACGCCGGTGATCTCTACGTACGCCAGAGGCAAGAAGGGATATCAGGACATATCAACCAAAGTATGTGGTCAGCTTTCTGGCTACCTCGGAGTGTGGAAGAAATCGAAAAGCGTCACGTGATCCATGCGCATGCAAAACATGGAGGAGTCCCAGACGCCAACAAGAAAAATTTCTGGCGGAAGATAGGTAAAGTGAAAGAAGAGCAGCATCCTCTTCGGTGTCACGCAAAGGACTTGCTGCCCCCCCCTTGACAACTTCATGGATTGGTCTGACCTTGTCGACCAGCTTCCTACATTCCAGCCGATGCCTTTGATCGAAGTTTGCGTCTGGAGTTGGATATCTGCTGCCCACGAGTGAGATCGCCTCTGATGCTAACAAGGCATTCCTTCACAACTATGTTAAGCCTCTCTTCGACATCTAACACCATAAGCCCAGTGTCCAGTCCGGAGGAGCGCGCGTAGACATCGCGAGCCTGCCAGCTTCGATGTTTCCCTGTTTGTGTGAGCCGGTAATAGCCTTTCTCCACGGCATTGGGGGCGCCGGCAGAACTTTTGCTCTTGACTTTGGTTGCTTGCTTGCAAAGTAACATGAATGGAAGTTCTTATGACAGAGTGTGCATTTCCAGGATGTATCGGCTTCAAAGATGGCACATGAAATACTTGGGTAATATTCAAAATGTCTGCGCGCGTGGCGCTTGAGTGACATGACAGCATTAAGATGCGGTGGATCCGCATCTTAATATTCCGACAAGCGTTTCCGCTTCGCATGTTTGGGTTTGTAGGGTTGATTTGTGGTGTTTTCGAAATGTATCTCATTTGTTTTTTGCATCTCTGGCACGGCATCTGAGATGGACTGATATTCATGCTTGTCCATGTTCCCCAGACGGCTCGAGCATAGACTTGCGTTTGAAGTCTCGATTTATTGTTGGCCAGCAAAGATAGCTCCAAGTCATGCCATCGGCAGCAAGTCCAGCACATACAACAGAGGGAAGAGCGTTCATCAAAAATTCCATGGCTACCGTATCTATCAACAGACAGAAAGTTGGCAGTTTTCCAACTATTCAGCAGCACTTGGAAGATACCAGCAGGTTGTGGTACCACCAACAACTCATCATTTTACACCGCCAATTGAGACGCAGCTGCCCCAGACAACCCACTCCATCAGCCCTGGAGTTGTCCGCAAAGTGTTGGCAGAGAGATGTTATATTCCCACTTTGTCGCCGCAACGATGGGCGACGGTTGTTTCTGACTAACACTTGAGTGCAGGTGCTGCTACAACACCATCGGCGAGCAAAGATTGTAGGATTTGGACTTCGAAGCGAGAATGCGTTGAGAGTGCTACAGATGTCAAACCCATACTGACTGGCAAGACAGCTTCAACCTCAACTTTTGGAGTACCGATGTCACAGACGTACACAGCCTGATGTTCCCTTCGCCAGATTGCAAAACCGCAGTGAAGCGTTACAATCTCTCGAGAATGCTATCAGAGACTTCATTGTCTGGATTTTTATTGTGAAAGTTACAGTGAAGAGCGAGCATGCCTATCTGGAAGAAGTCAGGGATGCTTTTCATACTGACAACCTCGGCAGCTATCTCAGGTCGCAAATTATTCAAGCTTTCCATCATCTGATAGCTCTGCACGAGTGCCCCTCTGCATTCAAGGCTACTAATGAAAATCGGAGAGGGACAGGCCAAGAAGGCCAAACACAACGCTATCCCTCTCATTAAGCCGATCCTAAAAGAGGAGAAGGTGGCAGCAGACAAGGCAGGGCAGGCAGCTGAGGGAGAGTCGTAAAAGGTACGGGCTGGTGGGCAAGCATCTGATGGAGAGCCGTAAAGAGATATATTCCCCGAGAAGATCACACCTTTGTGCCAGCGTAAGCAGTCCTGCACCGCCATCCGCAAGTCCACCGTCTCCGCCTTGGCGTCAACGTCAGGACCGTCCGCCAAGACCATAGCTTCAGAGGCCAGGCGCTGGAAGGAACGATTTGGAAGCCATGGGCTCGTAGGAGACCGACCTTTCGGGCACTCCGCCTGAAAATTTCTGCTTGCTAAATCGGTCATCAGCTGATTGATCTGCTCCGCCAGCTCCTTCTCCTTCGGTATGCTTGCAGGACCTGAGGGATGGACAATACCCAACACCAAGGTCTACTCCTTCTCGTAGTTGGAGTAGACCTTGTTCCGCGCGAAGCTCTTCTTGATGCCAACCTCGGAGTTCATGTAGTTGCCGAGGATCTTCAACAGACCGTTCTCCGTAATCTTGGTAGCAGCAACCTTCAGAGAGCCCCTCTCCTTCGGTATGGCGGTCAAGCCCGCCAAAGCTCCAGCGTCGGATCTGAAATCTACGACTCAAGCTCCCGGCCACTGCGACTCAGATCTCCAGATCTTCAGATCCACGATCTCCAGGGCAGGGCCCCGGCCGATGCTCCGCGCGCCGCCACGATTGTCACATGCAGTCTTGCCTTACGTGCCAGCTCTCGCCTTTGCTTTGGGAGCAGCTTTCGCTTTTGCAGTAGATTTCGGCGAAGCTTTCGCTTTTGGAGTAGATTTCGGCGAAGCTTTCGCTGTTGGAGTAGATTTCGGCGAAGCTTTCGCACGAGCTCCCCCTTCACCACTGTCATCCAGCAATTTACGCGGATCGTTCAGCGGGCGCATACGACCCGATAATATCGGGTGCCGGTGCGCGAGGACGGTTAAAACTGAACGAATATCGCGCGAATTCACGGTTGTCCTGCCGGGTGAGCTCGTGTCCTTCTTACCTTTCGTCGATTGCCGCATAAGGTAGCGAGCCTTTGACAACACCTCCACCAATACAGATTCCATCACGAATTGTATGCAACTGATTACTCCCCGCGTCATTTTCGGGGGTAGAGTCATCTGCTCTTGCATATAGAGCCGCATAATTTTCACGAACGCAGAAAAAGCAAAATATGTGCAAGATTCGTTTTGTGATTCGTGCTCGATCTCCGACTCTGCTCCCTTCACTACATGCGCCTCCGCCGCCAGCGCGTTGCGTTTCTTGAGCGTTGGACAGCTCTTGTGCGTCTCCTCGCAAGCGCCGTGCAGTTTCACGTCGAACTTCTTCAGCGCCTCTCTTAACACGTCCTCCGTAACCGTTCTTTTTTTAAGATATTCGCAGAGTCGACAGATTTCGAAACACACGTTGAACAAAATCACATCAGCGATCTTTTGCAATGTTGTCAACACAACATCCAAATCTTCACCGACTGGCGAACTCGTAGCATAGCTTAAAATGCCCGCCTTTCTCACCATTCGGCGAACGGACTCTGGTTTGAGGACACTCCGGAGCAAATCGGAACGATCTTTGATTCTTGCTTTGCGCTGCCCCGGTGAGAGCTTCGATTCACGTTCTGCTTGGCTGTGCGGTAGCAGCTCACCGCCAAGGGCCCAACTCGCGTGATTGTCGTCAAAGATTTCCGCCTGGGTCTTCGGCATTGATTGTTTGTGTAAGACAAAGATTTGCCAACGGGTTCGACCATTCTTGAGTTCTTGAGTCTCTAGCGTTTGAGATGCAAGGTAACCGTCACAATAAAACGATTTTATTGTGACGGGCAGCGTTGTTGTACCTTAAAAGTCATGAGATCACCGCCCTCTGACTTAAGCACGGTCTGATCATCTAACCTTTCTTGCAAAACGGGCTGGTCGGATTTTACAGAAAATTGTGTTTTTCATTTCGCGCGCGCCGGCTGCAGCGAAAGTCCCCTCACGGACGACCCACAGTTGGTACTTCGCCTTGGCGCGTGGGTGCCGCACACAATTTCCATGTTTCCGTTTTTGTAGAAATCGCGAAACTTGTTCGAAACTAAAAGTGGACAAAAACAATTTGTCCACGCTGTTGAAAACACCCGCTCTTAAACGTTGCGCCGCATGTCAAACGGCCTCCAGGAGAGAAGTCAAGGCCGGAGTTGGCGGCGGTGGAGCCGACGCCAACACCAGGGCAAACACCAACGCCAAGACCAACACCAAGGCCAACACCAAGGCAAACACCAACGCCAAGACCAACACCAACGCCAAGACCAACACCAAGGCTAACACCAACGCCAAGACCAACACCAAGGCCAACACCAGGGCAAACACCAACGCCACCGCCAACGCCAAAGCCAACGCCAAAGCCAACGCCAAAGCCACACGATGATTGGCTGTTGGAGCCTCAAATTCATCTGGACGTGATATGCATAAAATCAACATCTCCGACGTGGATATGCTTTGATGCACAAGTTGAACTCGACGGCAATAGGCATGTGAAAATGTTTCGACTCGGCTAACTGCCGCCAGCGCTAAAAAAGTATCACCCCAGCCTGGACGGAATATTCCGCGGTCGGCGGGGGAGCCTAGCCGACTAGGTCGTAGTGCCAAACCTCTGAGGCCGGCCACCGGAACAGAACCGGAAAGCATGCAAAGCGGAGAAGCCGTCGGCTGAGCCAGTGCGGATAACTCCGCCGAATTAGTGCCACAAAAAGGACAGAGGCCAAGTTCTAATTGTGCTCCAACATGTCCAAGCACTCCGGCGCATGAAGCCGAGCACCTCCTGCCCCATCACTTTGCAAACCTCCTCGCCCATCGCTTCTTCTCTCGCACCACCACCTCCTGCTCCGTGACGTTCTCCGCAGCCCGCAGCCCTTCCCAAACCTGCCCCTCGTCGATGTCAGAGTCCTCGTCCCCGGTGTCAACGTCGCCTGCAAGCCCGTCGCGTCGGTCAGAGAACGCGTCTGGACGCCATTGACGCAGACGAGGCGAGAGTGCAGCAGGTCGTCCACTAAGCCATGCCGTTTCATGTGGCCATCATCGGCAAACGCGACGAAGAGGCCTTGGCGATTCATGGTGGCGCCCGCCTTTTCGCCTGGCTGTGGGCTTGGTACGATCAACTCCGTCGGCATGGAGCACGACCGCAGGCGCTGCTCCACCTCTCCCCATACCGGCGTCAGCGCCTCTCGGCACTTCGACTTCGAGAGACCGTCGCCATAGAAGTTCTCCCAAACGAAGTCTGCGCACGAGTGAAACAAATTCGCGCAGTCCCGACAATAGTGATCCCTGACTCCGCATTTCAACGGAGTACTGCACGGGAAGCAAGCGGCTCGGAGGATATGGAGGGGCAGGCGTTCGTCGCGCCCAGTGCACAATGCCGCGATGCCGGCAGTTGAGGCACTCGTCGGTGGAGTCGAGGCTGGGGTTGGCGGCGAAGTCCAGCCTGAAGCAGGCGGCGGTGGAGCCGGTGCCGAAGTCCAGGCCGGAGTTGGCGGAGTTGGCGGCGGTGGAGCCGGTGCCGAAGTCCAGGCTGGAGTTGGCGGAGTTGGCGGCGGTGGAGCCGGTGCCGAAGTCCAGGCTGGAGTTGGCGGCGGTGGCGCCTGTGCATCGCCGCGCTCGGTAGCCGTGAGTAAGTCCTTCCACGGCTGCCACGAGTTTCCCTGTACCGTCGTCGCAGCCATAGCAGACGGCGACCAAAGGAACGACGCGGTGGCCTGAGAGCATAACTAGAAATGCCATCGCTAAGCAACGAAGGCAATGTTGGAAGAAGCAAGTGAAGGCAAAAGGTACTGAGAGTCATACATCATCCTTTCTCAACGCGCGTTTGTGCACCGTCAGTCCAGTAATCAAAAAAATGTAAATCGTGAAATTGCTCCAAAAACTATCACAGAAATTGTAACTACAAAAAGCGCTTGTTACCTCGAGGACGCAGACGTAAACGTTTCACACGGGCAATCGCAAACGCGTTACCACAAATGTCCCCCGGCAAAAAGTGGTCCTTCCCATTTTATGCAAATAAAGGTAAGTCAACGCCAACACCAACGCCAACGCCAAGGCCTACACCAACGCCTACATCGACGCCAGGCCTACGCCAGGCCTACGCCACCGCCACCGCCACCGCCAAAGCCAACGCCAAGGGCACGCGATGATTGGCTGTTGCAGCCTCAAATTCATCTGGGCATGATATGCATAAAATCAACATCTCGGACGTGGATATGTTCACGATGCACAAGTTGAACTCAACGGCAATAGGTATGTGAAAATGCTTGAAACTATTTCGACTCGGCTAACTGACGTCAGCGCTAAAAAAATATCACCCTCGCCTGAACGGAATAATCCGCGGTCGACACGGGGGGCCTAGCCGACTAGGTCGTAGTGCCAAACCTATGAGGCCGGCCACCGGAACTGAGCCGGAAAGCATGGAAAAGCTGAGCAGTCAAAGTTCGACGATTGTACCGCAGAGAGCAGCTGTCCGCAACTGCGCATCCAAGAGCCACTAGAGTTGTTCTTTTCGTGCGCAGACTTTCACTCGCAGTCACAGGCTCACCACGTAGCAGATTATGTTCGCATACTGTGTTGATTGCAATCGGACCATAATCTGATCTTTTTCCATGGCACCCATCCAATCTCTTTTCATCCATTAAACTAAGAATGCTAGAAGACTATCCAACTCGTCCAGTCGATGCAGGTGGGGCGGATCATTAAACTTAGGACTATCTAACTCGTCCAGCCGAGGCAGGTGGGGCGGATCATTAAACTTAGGACTATCTAACTCGTCCAGCCGATGCAGGTGGGGCGGATCATTAAACTTAGAAGACTATCTAACTCGTCCAGCCGATGCAGGTGGGGCGGATCATTAAACTAAGAATGCTAACTAACCCGTCCAGCCGATGCAGGTGGGGCGGATCATTAAACATAGAATGCTAGAAGACTATCTAACTCGTCCAGCCGATGCAGGTGGGGCGGATCATTAAACATAGAATGCTAGAAGACTATCTAACTCGTCCAGCCGATGCAGGTGGGGCGGATCATTAAACATAGAATGCTAGAAGACTATCTAACGCGTCCAGCCGATGCAGGTGGGGCGGATCATTAAACATAGAATGCTAGAAGACTATCTAACTCGTCCAGCCGATGCAGGTGGGGCGGATCACTAAACATAGAATGCTAGAAGACTATTTAACCCGTCCAGCCGATGCAGGTGGGGCGGATCATTAAACATAGAATGCTAGAAGACTATCTAACCCGTCCAGCCGATGCAGGTGGGGCGGATCATTAAACATAGAATGCTAGACTCTCCATTGCCGACAACACACCAAGACCATGTCAGAGCACTGGAAAAGGTTACACCTTACCTATTAAAGGCAGACCTCGTGGAAAAGGCAAAGGCAAAGGTCTTGGAAAAGGCTACACCTTACCTAGAAAAGGCAAAGGTCTTGAAAAAGGCAGATGATCTGGAAAAGGCAAAAGTCCAACCAAAGAAAAAGGTGGTACCATATCTCGCAGGCACCCGTAGATCTGCAGGCTCAGGCACATCCGACGCGGGGAGGAATTCCAGCAGAGCACATTCGACAACGCACCCTTTCTCGTTTGGCGCGGCAGATGCTGGGGGGGGGCATTCCAGACACAATATCCCCTACTCAGCCCCAACAACCAACGCACGATGCCACCACACCACACTCGACATTGCACCCTTTCTCGTTTGGCGCGGCAGACGCTGCTTGGGGCATTCCAGACACAATATCCCCCACTCAGCTACGACAACCAACGCACGATGCCACCACACCACACTCGACGGCAGACGCTGCTTGGGGCATTCCAGCCACAATACCCCCCACTCTCCTTGCCGCTCCCGATTTGAAGCGTAAATACGCCACGTCACACCTCAGTCCCGCAAAAAAACAATGCACGATCTCCCCACAACACCACCCTCCATTGCCCTAAAAAAAGCTCTGCCCTACAGCAAAATTAAGGTTCGAGTTCTGCCTTACAGCAGATATTGGACGAAAAGTTGACCCTATATATCTCTCCTCCCCTTACCTCATCTAATAACATAAATGAACAGATTGGTTAGTTCACAGCAAAAATAACACATGTTGTACGCCTTGCCTATTTTAGGACATTTCCAACTTTGTATCAGCACTATTTGAGTTCAAGTTCTCAATTTTCACACAGCTATGCGACAGGAGCGTAAGATTCCGGTGCGACATGCGCCCACGACGGCAGACAAAATGGCCTTCGAACAAATCCGAAGTATCACGAATAAGATCACGACCACTAAATACACTCAATTCACGATTGTGACCAAAGGCCTCGCGGAGCAGTTCCAAAAGCAGGCTAACGTGTACTTTCTTATCATGATAGTGCTCATGTTCATAGGCACCCACACCAACTTATGGATTGGTACCATTTCAGCTTGGTCTACAGCTTCAATACTCGCTGGTATGGTATCGATATCCATTGCAGTATCTTGGGTCGATGATAAAGCGCGGGAAAAATCAGATAAATATATAAACGAGAAGAGGATCAAAGTCATAGATGGTCCGTTGTCTCGCACGCAGGGATCGACGAGACAGAACTGCAGATCAATTCAGCAGTGGCAGGACATCAAAGTGGGCGACATCTTAGAGATCAAGGATGGTGATGAGATTCCGGCCGATGTCATAATCCTCAACTCACAAGGGAGGTTAAAGAACGGATTGTGCTACGTCTCCACTGCAAATCTGGACGGTGAAACTAACTTGAAAGTTAAACACTCAGTTTTTGGAAGTGAGGACACTGATTCTGATGTGACCAAAACAATTAATGCGTGGGTAGAAGCACCGCTGAATAAAATATACAGTTTCAACGGTCGTCTCGAAATTAGAGACAGCGCTAAGGGTATACAAATCCACGCGCTTGGTATGGATAATATACTGCTTCGTGGTTGTAGTTTGAAAAATTCGACCAGCGTACACTGTCTGGTCATATACACTGGCCAAGAAACTAGAATTATGATGAACTCGAAAAAAAGTACGAGCAAACTCTCCCGTCTTGAACATATTATCAATAAGACCATATGGGTGGCAGTAGCGACGCAAGGTATCCTGGCGATGATCGCGGATATATTTTTCGACGTATTTGAAAAAGAAGATTTCCGTAAATTGTGGTACATCTACCCGAAGGGCTACTCTTCGCCTGCTGGTGCCCTACCCGACATCCTTGCATACCTCATGATGTTTTTCGTTCTATACAGTAATTTAGTACCCGTGTCGTTGTATGCCAGTATGGAACTTTGCAACACTGCATATTCGCTATTTATTCTGCATGACAAGGACATGCAGAATAATATAGAAGTGACAACAGGAATTGGTTTAACTGCGTAAAGTCCCGCTCCAGACGTTCCATTATTGAATTTCATTTTGCGCACTTCACATCTGTATTCCTCGACTTGTGCTTTGATCTTGTCCGCTTTAGTTTTCTGACGCTTCGAGACATGTCTCGAAGTAATTAAGTGGTCGAGTACTTGATACATTTATATTTCAATTCTTTTGATGTTTGCTGTGTATTTTATGGTCGGGGAGAGAGAGGCGGCACCCAGTAAACCTCACATCAAAAGTCGTTGAAGTAGTAAAGCCGATGTAGCTCGAGCTTTTCGCAGGAGTTCTAGGGGGGTCCGCTGCTGTTTTGTCTTCGAAGTGTAGCACTGACTTGTTAAATAAACATGGTTCACTCACTGGAGTGAACAGACTCGAAAAAACTTTAAAGCGAATAGCGTTTTAATTCTTCATGAGCACGATATTCGCAAAGTGTGGTTCACATGAATAGCAATGCGTAGAGGCTACCTAATACAAGCACACCGCAAAAAGCTAGTTGAATCCACATTAGAACCTCGGCAATCAAACGAGGAGCTTTGTTCACCTTAGTACATTTGTTTTTGACTTGATACAAGAAATGTAGGAAATACGCTGACACCGCACCCAGGACGAGCGCCATCACTAAACCTCCACCGACCTGACGATTTGAAGACTTCCAGAAGCTCTTGTCCCAAATCTCTATTTCCTTGTTAAGATCTTGTTTTGATGCATTAGGATCGCTCATATGTGTCAGAATCCCCTGAAGCTGTTTATCGTTTGCAGGGTCAGTAATTTCAATAGAAGGGCAAACTAATATTGAAACGGCGAGCGAGCCGCGGCTATATGGCCTTTTACATACACATTTCACGGCAAACTCTAAATGAAACAAATAGACTTTGTCGATGCAATCGCACCACTCAACAGAGAACGCTCCAACAATCGTTGTAATTATTGTCGTGAACCAGAGAAACTTTCACAAATAATATTACACTTCTGCGAATTGTAAACAATTTTCATCATTACTTGAACAGAATCGATAAAAGTGCGAGACGCCCGAAACCCCCCACAAGTTCAAAACTGAAACATCCGGAAACCCACACGGGTTCAAAACTGAAGACGCCACTGCCGTCGCTCAGCGTAGACCACAGGAAGTCTAGTGGCTACACCCAAGACTCTAGAGACTACTATTTTATATCCCGCAAGCTCACTCACGATCGTTGGCGTATCTGCTCCAAATTGAAATGCACGCTATAGCCACGCTCGGCGTCATCGCCCGAGTCTGAAGAGGAGTCTGAAGAGGAGTCTGAAGAGGAGTCTGAAGAGGAGTCTGAAGAGGAGTCTGAAGAGGAGTCTGAAGAGGAGTCAGAGCGGTCATCCGAAAACAAAGCCTCTTCGTCATCGTCAGATGATAAGCTCTGCATATCATCGGATGGAGTCCAGACGCGACGATTTTCGCGCGCTTTCATCTCCTTCCAAACTGTCGCCATCCCTCTCTCGCGCTGGAGGGCGTTGTGCATGATCCGTCACTGCGAGCGTTTAACAAATCCCAAAGCAGATGCTTGATCAAACCTAGTAGTACGCAAAGTGAAGAACATTGACATGAAAAAATACAAAGCGTATATCGACATGAAAAAGTAGCGGAGAAGCATCAAAATTCCACGAGACGTTAAAATCGATGCTGGTATCGGAATAAAACTCAGGGGTAATGGATTTGAGGGGGGAACTCAAACCGGGTGGAAAGGAGCTGCTCAATTAAATAAAGATAAGAACATCGATAGTAGAAGTTTAGCGGAAATGAGATCTTGGTTTGCTCGACATGGCCCTGATGCAAAGAACGGAGGAACATCATATTCAGGATATTGTAAATGGATAGATGATGGAATGCCTATGAATAAAGGGTTGTCCAAGTACAAAGGTGCCGTATCGTGGCTTAATTGGGGAGGAGATGCTGCTCAAGAGTCGTTACTTCACAATCTGGCATGTGATCTAACCAGTGTCGCACTTGTTGGCGTAGTTTCTCGAGGCGCCCCTCCCAATGCTTGACTCGCTTTGGTGCCACGCGCGGTTCGCATGTCTTGGGAGTCTTTCCCCAGCAGCTCTTGTGTTTGACGCCACTCACATCCGTGTATGCGTCTGGGTTGAAGCGTATGAACACATGCGGCACTCCCCCGGCATCCTGGAAGTGTTCCATCATCTTCTTGCGCTCACATATGCACTGGTAAGACTCAGCCAAATGTTCATGCTCGTCCACTTCGATAGTCAATGCATGCGTTCCTAAGTGTGGGAATATGTCGGGTCGTCGTTGCGAACAACCACCTTCGATGCGCTTGTCAAAGACCCAGCTAAGATCAGGAAATCGCTCCCTGATAAAACGCCCAACTACTATTTCTTTACTGCGTGTGAAGTGTGCGCGCTTGTCGTTTGGAAATCTGTGGGCAAAACAACGCGAACAGTAACCATCGTACTTGATCGTGCCCCATGTACTGCAACCGTTGATGCTATGGTCTTTGCATATGTGAGAAGCTACGTAAGCGGCATGCCACTCCTTATCGCATATCTTGGAGCAAGAAACGCAAAAGCGAGTTGAGTGCACACCATATTTAGCCCCGCCACGCTTCTCTGCCAGCTGCAAGTCCGAAGTCGAAGAGGCCTCACAAGCCTGATGAGGAATGCACTGCCGCGCGCCGCCCTCTATGTCAGAGTCTTCGACGACCATGACTGACTGAGCATCTGAAGACAGTCGTGGTCGTCGAAGACCAGTCTTCGCTCTCCGAATTCGCATACAATCCTAGCATCTCCCTGCCCCTCCTGCACAGCTCTTGGATTGTCTTCCTGACAAACTCTTTTTCCTCTGCCCGACGGACCCGCAGAGGTTTCGCGATGGGCAACAGGACTGACGTCTTCGCCATAGCTGTGCAGCTTTTCGAAATGAGATGCTAGGGCAGAGCCACTGACCTATATGAGAAATAAACAAATACATACAACTTGCAATGCTTCGTCACAATCAGACAATTCGTTAACAACGTTTCAATTCCGCCGAACATGCAAAAATGCGGAGGATGTGGATGCGCAACAAAAAATACATACTACTTGCAATGCTTCGCCACGTTCAGACGATTCGTTCACAACGCTTTAACCCCGCCAAACTGGCAGCTGAGGGAGGGTCGTAAAGAGTACGGGCAGCTGGGCAGGCAGCTGAGGGAGGGTCGTAAAGAGTACGGGCAGCAGGGCAGGCAGCTGAGGGAGGGTCGTAAAGAGTACGGGCAGCAGGGCAGGCAGCTGAGGGAGGGTCGTAAAGAGTACGGGCAGCTGGGCAGGCAGCTGAGGGAGGGTCGTAAAGAGTACGGGCAGCAGGGCAGGCAGCTGAGGGAGGGTCGTAAAGAGTACGGGCAGGAGGGCAG
>Ga0206129_10003652_pt1 | contig 17571 bp, 14 predicted proteins | sample Helgoland_Spring_8_FD_148616 | JGI IMG/M metagenome (GOLD analysis project Ga0206129, IMG submission 148616) | Pelagic subsurface seawater microbial communities from Kabeltonne, Helgoland, North Sea - Helgoland_Spring_Bloom_20160502_2 | ecosystem: Environmental > Aquatic > Marine > Epipelagic ...
TCCAACAAAATAATTTCCTTCGTAATCTTTAACAATGAAATTCTTTTCATTGTTTATTATATGAAATAACCTCTTATTTTTTAATTTTTTTTCTAGAAGCATTTCTGACAGACAAATGAGGATGTCTATTGTGCTATAAAAGATTGTGAGCTTAAAGTTTCTTGATAGATTTGTAGTGTTATGAGAGCCATGATTAAATAACCATCTGGTATTTCCAATATTATGTTTTAGTGCTATTGATCTATTCTCTTGATATTCTAAAATATATCCGTCAAGTTTCTTATTATTTGGTTTAATGTATAATCTGCCTTCTAAAAAATCCAATTTTTTGTTTTTTGATTCTTCATTAGCTAAGCATACCGGAAATAAGTCTCCATTTGTTTTTATAAATTGTTCAATTATTGTTCTTATCTCATTTAGATTAATCTGAATTTTATAGTCATTTTTCCGATAAAGTATCTCTCTTAGTATTTTATACTCCTCATTGCTCTTAATAAACTGTTTAATTTTTTGAAAATCTGTATATTTTTTATTCTCACTATTTTCATTAATAACTTCTTTTATATATTCAATATGTTTGTCAATCTTGGCCGAGTCTCCAGACTTTATAAGCCAATGGTCTGTAATCTTTTTAATGATTGCTAAAGTATCTTTAGGAACTAAATGTTCAGGACTATTAGTAAACATGATTATTGGAATGTTTATGTTCTCATTACTTAATAACTCATCAAGACTTGCAATTGTTATGTTTACTTCAGCGTTACCACCACTTTGATCTTTAATGTCAAGTAGTATACAATCACACTTATACCAATTATTTTTTAGCCAGCTTTTTGCCTCTTGTCCATTTTGACATTTCTCAATTTTAAAATCGGCTTTTTCAGATGGGGTAATGTAATCCTCTTGGAACTCATCTGTAAAAATATCATCATCAATCCAGAGTATTTTGTTTTTTTCCATGAATAGGTAATTCAATAATATATGTACAGCTAAACTTACCATTTCTATTTTTGATATCAAATTTACCACCTGAGGAATTCACAGCATTGTTTATTATTGAGCCACCTTTCCCTTTTCTTTTTATTATGAATTGTTCTTTGGTTATTTCTCCCCAAGGAATCCCATTGTTGGAAAAGATCCATTGAAACATATTATCATTTTCACGTATTTCAATTTTAATTCCTTTATCATCAACTTCGCTGTGTTTATAAAAGTTAGTGATAATATTATCATAAATTTTCAGAAAAGTTTGTGCATCAATTTTTAATTGATGGTTTTTTAATTTTTGATTGAAGTGGATTTTAATATCAGGATGGCATTCCTGAATGTCAGATGTTAATTCATCTATTGAGTAAGGTTTAGGAATAGATTCGTAGGACATTTTATTTAAATAAGCCTCTATTATTTTTATTTTGTTTATTAATCTTTTTTCATTGTCTTTGCCAACTAGTTTATATAATCTATTAATGTGATTTTTTAGATCATGATTAATGTCATTAATTATAGATTTAAATTCATCCTTAGCTTCATTCTCATTAAACTCATATTTCTTGTTTAACTCTCCAACTTCTTCTTCATAAAGATCTCTTTTTTTCTTGTTAATTATTGAATTTTGACTTTCCTTAGATGGTAATTCAAAACGAAAGTCTAGAATAGAAAAATCATTATTTTCATTCTTCATTAAGTATACTTTAAACTTACCGGTGGTTAGGGTGTGGATTAAAAAATCTTCAGTTAGTGGTATATCTTTTTTAAGATTAAAAACTAAAAAATATTCTTTTAGAGCAAATAAATTATCTCTTCCCTCAATGATTCGAAACTTTTTTAAATCATTTTGATTAAACACAATAGATTTTGATTCTATAGCTACTAAGTCATCACTTTTGTATTGGCTTTCACGTAAATTAACAAGTTCTATATCATCAATTTTAATCCTAAAGTTAAATAAATCAGCCTGTCCATTAAGTTTATCTAAAATCTTAATTTCATCATTGCTTTCTATAAGATTAGTCTTATTTGCATTTTGCTCGATGATGTCTCCAAGTCTTTTTTGATAATCATAATTTTTATAAATATATCGTTGTAAATCATAAGAGAAGTTTTTGTTTTCTATTTCTTCTTTAGAAATAAATAAACCTTTTTTGTCATTAATAAAGTCATTGAGACCTATATAGCTCTCATCTGGGCTGTAAAATATATTCTGGTTAATTAGTTCGCCTTGAGATTGGTAGTAAACTTTATTTTTCGAGAGTAGACCAATTTTAATTTTACTTATTGGGGTTTCTGAAATTTCTTTTTGTATATGTTTGGAGCTTAATCCAAGAGCTATATAAGGTCTTGGTAGCCCTTCATCTGCAATTTTACTATCCAATATTCGAGAGAAGAAATCATCATTTTCTATCTTTAGAATATATTTAACCAGATTCGAATATATTAGAATTCGCCTTATGTAATCATGTTCTTGGTCATCTTTTGATAAAAAATATTCAGGTAAAATTATAGTCCCTCTAATTTCAACTTTTGAGCCCCATGCAGCCTTACAAAACTCCTCTAAAAAAGGAGAGTATGCTTTCTGAGGAATAAAAGATTCAACATCATAAAATTCATCATCTAAATTTTGAAGCTCATAATTTTCGTAAACCCCTTCAGTCCCATCAAATATTGAAAGCCATTTAGTTGAGTTTTCATCTTCTGAAAGTGGTATTAAGCCTTTATATGCCTCGATTTGATGAGGGTACTTATTATTTACAAAATTTAAATTATCTGAGCCAAATTTTAAATATGATTTTATATTTGATACAATATAATTGTAACCATCGATTGTATTGTTATTGTATTTTAAGCCAGAGTTGATAAATATTATTTGATGATTAATTTTATCAAAGTGATTAATTATTTCATCACTATTGACGTATGGGAAAATACAGTCTTCATTAATTTTATCTATCCCGCTGAGACTTTTTAAGATTTTAATTAGATTAGTTTTTTCTGCATTTGGATCTAATGATATAATTGAACGAAATGGAATCCAATGATAAACATTAAATTGTTGGCTTAAAAAAAAACTATAATTCCTGTTGTAATAGTCAAGTAAATCAACAAGGCTAATTGAAGTATATTTGTCGGTCTTATTTTGCCATTCTCTCCAAAGATTAACAAGTTTTTTAATATTTGGTGCAACATCAGAATATATTGGTGATGACAATAATATTTTATTATATGCAATATTTGATGTTAATATTATATCATTAAATATTTCAATTACTTTTTCTGCTTGCGGAGATAAAAATTTAATTTCATTGCCAGAAATCTCAATAAACTTTTCAATTTCTGATTTAAATTCACTTATGGTTTGATTTTTCAGTTTGAAGGTCTTTCCATCAATTTTAACTTCACCTTTTTTAAATAAAGCATTATAGTCAGATGCTTTAAATGAGTATAAAATTTCTAATAGATTATGCCCTTTTTTAAACCCATGATTTATGTAATTGTTAAACTTATCATCTGGCTTATAATATATTCTTTTACCTCCTTTTACAGGAAAAGAAAGTTGTTCAACTAAAAGATCATCAAGATTTAGCTCATAGATTAATGTAAATAGGAATAATAAGTTTCGTTGAACAACATTATCAGGCGGTCGTTTGTTAAATTTCATTCCTGAATATAGCCTGTCATGTCTGTACTGATTTCTTGAAATTTCAAATTCGCGTAGATAAAAATTATTTACCCATTTTTTCATGTGGCCATTGTCAGGCTCATAATCTTTATGATTATGGTCACCATAGTAATTCTTATCAATTTCATAATAAATTTCTTCTATACAGCTATCAATGTCTTCTATTAATAAGTGCAGCGCTTTTTTACTCATATTAAGTGGATGTTATGTAAATCAATGTAAAAGTATTGTATAGTTTATACCTTTTTGTGGTAAGCTAGTTAATTTTGTATGCCTGATGTGTATCCTTTATCTCTTGAATAATTTCTTCTCTGAGATTTTTTGGTTCTACAACTATTATATTGGCAGAGAAGGATTTTACAAATTGTTTTAATTCTCTTGTAATAATAAAATTGTCGTAGGTTAAATATGTATGCTCTTTATCTGCTTTTTCTTTTGGTAAAATCTTATCCACTATGGGTTTTGTTTTTATATAACCTATAAAATTATTTTTCACTTTTAAGACAAGTTTATCGTATTGAACATTTTCCCAATCGGTTATAGAGGGTCCATATGAATGATCTAGAAGCTTTTCAATATTTATTTTAGTTTGTTCAAATAATACCTCATCATCTAGAATTTCTACTTTTTTGATTCTATCAAATGAATAGTTGTTTATTTTTTCTAATCTTTCTGTTTCAGGAGGGTTGTTGTGTTTATTAAGTTTAGCTATTACAAACCATCTATTGTTGTATTCAAGAATAATGTAGGGACTTATATGTTGAGAGTATGGTTTTTTACCAAAGGGTTGGTATTGAATTTTAATTACTTTTTCTTGAGCTATAGCTAATCGTATTATTGGCAAGAAATCATTTAGAGGTTGCGAATCGTCATTTAGGCTGAAAATATATTTTGAGTCCAACCTAATACATTTTTTTAGGTTTTGATTCAATAAATGTCCTAGACCTTGATTCTCAATTACATCTTTTAGTACTTCAGTTATGTCCTCTGAAAATTTGTCAATGCCTGATATTGATTCTATATATTCAATGAATGGGATTAAGTCTCTAGATACTTTATAGCTGAGTGAATCGTCAAATATTGAAATTGAAGATGATTTATATCTAAAGAATTTTTCATTACTTCTTCGTGTTTGAATTTCGACAATATCTTCATTATACTTTTCACCTAACGCCTCAGGCCAAAAATTACTTCCATTAAAATCATTATTAATGATCGAATCAAGTAGTTTTCTAACAGTTTTAGTGCTTACCTCTGCATATTGAGATAATTGTCTTATTGATACAAATTCTTTACTCAAGCATGAGTCAATTATTTTCATTGTTTTTTTTGTGTCTGTTCTCATAAATTTATTTAAAGCTATATGTTGATTGGTAGTTTGTAACCAAAAAGTCTAATCTATAGATTAATCTTGCAACAAACAAGTATATGGAAAGAATAATTTATGCAGAGTATGTTGAGAATTTAATTAATGAACACGTTATTAATTATTACCTGAATTTAGGATTAATTAGTGCTCACGTAATTTTAGAATAAAAGCATCATGTCAGATAAAGTTTCAACTTTTTACACACTCCTTACTTTTAGAAATGGGAAGGCACCACTAATGAGTTTGTTTATGAATGATAATAAAATTTGGTTTATAACAAGGCTTTTAAAACCAAATAATTATGTGATATTTAGAAGTGAATCTGATGATTTCATTAGATTTTATTTTAATCTTATAAGTTTAACTCAACTTATATCCGCTTCTGTCAATGGAACTCTTTTTTTACAAAAACATCATAAAGTGAGTCCTTTACATAAGGATGTATTTGATTATAGTATTATATTTTTTGGATGCAATAAGATCAGTGATTTTGATGTAAAAATGAGAAGAGATTTTCAGTATAACTGCGTAAAACATATTGATTTTATTAAAGCTATATCTAATTAGCATATTAGAAGTTAAAGTTCTATTCTATCTTTTATTTTTGCTTCAAGTTAACATAGTAATTACTATCAAACCTTAAGTTTAATTTATAATTCAGTAGTATATGAATAACATTTCAATAACATTTCAAAGAGTTTGAAACTTTATTTTGACTTATGCAGAAGAATTATACGAAGCCAAGTTTGTCTATATAACCAAGTGTAATAACTCAATTTATGATTAACCATTTTAATTTATAACAATGAAAGAAGAAAACATTTTTAGTGTAGATAACACTTCAATTTTAGACATTCAATGTCAAGGCGCAATAACGGTAGCCAACCTTAAACATAATTCCATAAAAGCTGATCTTATTAGTATTCATAAGGCCATTGAAAATAATCTGGTAATTGTTAAAGAGATAGACGGAGAGGAAAGTGTCAATCATATTGAAGTAATAAATAAATCAAACTCACTTATTTTAATACTTGATGGAGATATATTAAAAGGTGCAAAACAAAATCGGGTGTCTAATACTTCCATATTAATAGATGCCAAACAAAAAGTTATAATCCCCGTGAGCTGTGTTGAGCAGGGTAGATGGAGATACAATTCTAATAAATTTAGTTCTTCTAGTGAGATTGCTCATAAAAAAATACGAGAACAAAAAAATCGAGATATCTATTCAGCCAAGTTGATTCACAATTCTACATTTGAGGCAAATCAATCAAATGTTTGGAATAGCGTCAGTCATTGTTCCATGGATCTTTGCTCTTCGTCTCCCACATCATCTCATTCAGATGCTTTCGAATCAAACAGGAAAAAATTTATTAAGATGACTGATAGTCTTAAACCCAATAATGATGCAAATGGTCTGGCATATTTTATTGACGGTAAACTTATGGGAGTTGAAATTTTTAATAATAATCAAATTTATAGCGATTATTATGATAAAATGAAGATGGCAATTGCAATGGAAGCCGAGATTAAATCTAAAAAATCATCAACTAATCAATCAGTTAATAATTATGATGCCTTTGAGGCTATTTGTTTAGCTTCTAATAATTACAATAATAATCTAGATAGGGTAATCAAATCTAAAGGCGTTTGTTTGGGAGAAGAGCATAGGCTTATTACAGATGTTGATAATTTGTCTAGAAATTATTATGATCTTACATATAATACGAGCACAATTCATCAATCTATTTTAATTTCACAAGATGATGACGGTCAAGATGGAGAAGAGACTAAGGATGTGAATATCCCTACCGATAGAAAAAAATGGCATTTGTTTGGTTAAGTAAGTCTGAGCATCTAGTTTAATAGGTGCTTGGATTTTTTTTATTTAGATATAATTTATTTGTGTTATTATTTTCAGAAGTATTAAATTATTATCCAATAAGATGTCATATAGAAATAGAGATTCAAATGTTGAAAAGGAAATAAGTAAATTTCTTGATTATTATTTTTATCTAAAAACGTTTAAAGATTTTATAAGGTATCAAGATAAGACAAATCAATTACTTGGTAAGGACGTATCTGTAAATCGTTAACAGAAGTTGGACTCTAAATTTATACCTCTTTGTGATGCTGGAGATAGAAGTAGTCGGTCAACATTTTCAAGGAACAAATACTTTGGTTTTTTTAGATATTTTCTTTTTTAGAATAGTGTATATGCTCCACCACAAAACTCCTTTTTTACCAATTAGACCTTTCGAACTCTTTAGAGTGGTAGCTTCAGAATAGTCTTGACAAGGAAATCCTCCAACCAGAAGTTAATGATTCGGTATAGATTTAAAGTTATTTTCTATTACCTTTTCAATATCTTCTCCTGAATGATTAGCATTAGGCGATCTATTTTTATATACTAATTAGCATGCTGAGCCTTCGTCTATGGTTCCCATTGGTTAGACCAAACAACTTCATAGGGGGCGGTATAATTTTTTGAATAATTTGAACTTCAAGACTTTCCATTGAAGCTCTCTAGGCCAATCCTGAATCCGCCAACGCCAGCATGTAATTCAAGAACTCGTATTTTTTTCATGAAATTTATTTAAATCCTAAACTTATAATATTTTTAGTGGTTTTAAACAGATTATTTGTGTTTGATTATTAAAAAATCCCCAATATTTAACATTCATCAAGAGTTACTTAAAATATGCCAACCATTCCTACCAGGGCAAGGTTGATTGTATGTTAAACAACCTTCTAAAAACAATAAGTTAATCCGTTTTTTTGATGCTTTTATTATGGCATAAATTGTCATAAACAACTATTTATTATCTTAAAAATACATCAAGAGTAATTTTGAGTTATAGATTCAGCAATTAGCTAAAATATTTAAGTAACATTTTTGTAAATATTACATATATGAAAGAGCTTTATTTGAGAATTAATAATTTTTATTATGGAAGAAAAAGATGGGATTAGAATAGTGTTTAAAGAATTTTATTCTAACGGAAACCCAAAGTTCCTTTATCAGGAAGACGAAGATGATGTTCAACAATTATTCGTAACAACTTGGTATGAGTCTGGACAAAAAAGAAAAGTTGTATCATATTGTCATGGAAATATTTCTGAGTCTGTTTGGTTCCCAAATGATCAATTGATGTATAACAAAGAACACACCATTGATCCGTATTCAAATTATACTTATCAAGAGTGGACCCAAAAAGGGCGGTTAATTAGTGAATACTTCAGTGGTGATGTTCTCGATATAGGTATAGAGTCTGAATCAAAACAGTACTATTCAAATGGTCAGTTATCTCATCATTCTAGACAATGGAGTTTAGATCATGCTAGTGGTGAATTTCAAAAGGAATGGTACAAAAATGGACAATTAAAAAGTAAAGGCAGTTTTCTAGATATTGAATGTCAAAGATGGTATAGCAATGGTCAGCTACAGTATATTAGTTTTCGTAAAAAAAATACTGTAATTAGGAGGTCTTGGTATTCTAACAATAGAATTAAATCATACCAAGAGTTTACTTATGACCCACAAGGCGGTAGTGATTCACTTGGAGGATATACCAAAAAAGTAGGAATTCATAGATTTTGTGACAAGGATGGAAACATTATTTCGCAGAAAAAATACCCTAATGAATATTGGAATGATGAAGAGGATATTACTGAGCTAAATGATAATATCTGATATTTAAATCTTCCCTTATGTCATCTTTCTTGTACATATTTAGCGAGTTTAACTCCTTTTGATACTTCAGTTGCATATGAATCTTTAATGCCTGCTGCGTAGCATAACTCAGCAGAAGAAAATTTTCCTGCAATTATGTGATTGAAGTATCTAATTCCAAATAAATGAATCATACAAACCTTGAACCCCTCTGGGGCATTTTTGTACATTTTTTTTAATTCTTCTCCTAATTCAAATACGTTCATAGTGTTTGATTTTAATTTAATTAATTTTGATCGATGTCAGGTAATTCTAAAAGATCAGAGTTGTCTAGTGCACTACCTGCAATACCTTTAATAGATCCAAATAGTACCGATAGGTTTTCTTTAACCACCCATATTTGCTTTTCTCGCTCCTTCCAAATCTTGGTCATTGCTGTTTTCTCCTTAGCCAGTTGGGTGTGCATGTTTTGATAATTTTCAATTATTCTAGTTATCACTTGAACGAATTCATTACTTGTTAGATAGTCATACAAGAGCTCCATTTTCTCTCCTTTATTAACTTGGTTTCCTTTCGTTAATTGAATCTTCAATAAACTCTCTCTTAATACTAAAGAAAGACTTTTTACTTCATGAAAACCACATATCCAAACACCATCTACCATTCCAAATCTATCCATCCCATTAGGCATTGTTTGAGTTACTAAAACAGGAATGTCTGCATTACACTTCATCTGATCTTGTTTTAGCTTTTCAATCCATCCATTTGAGAATGTCTTAGTTTTTTTACTCTCATAGACTATTTTGCCGCAAATATTTTGTGATGAATTTATCACTGTTTGAATACAGTCCGCTCCTTTAACTCCTTTTGGAACCTCATCTATTTGGTCAAAAGGATATTCGTGTTCAAGAAGAGACTCTATGGCTAGCTCCTGAACTTCTCCTTGAAGCTGAATTGATCCTTGCCTTGCTTTTCTTGCACTTTCTTCAGCTTGTTTTGCTGCATCTTCAACTTTCTTCTGCCATTGAGCTCTCTCCAATGAGAATTTTTCTTGTTCTTTTTTTACGATTTGCTCCTCAATTTTACTTTGCTCTTCCAGCAATTTCTTATCCATTTCCAATTGCAGGTCTTGCTCTTTTCTATTGAGTTCTCTTTCTTTTTTTAGCACATCAACCTTTTCTCTTTTGAGCGTTGAGTTTTCCTCGAATTGCTTTTGATTTTCCTTTTCAAGTTCTTTTATTTGAGTTTCTACAGATTTTGTTGCTTGTTGTTGCATCTTAGATTTCTCATCTTCTAATGCATCTTTTAATTTTTTATGAAACTCTGCTTTGTAGTGCTTTTCTATTTGACCACTTAAAGCCTCATTTACATTGAAACTAGTTCCGCAGTTAGGACATGATATTTGCTCGCTCATAATTTTGTATATTAAATTTATACAACAAACATACTTAGAAGTTTATACTTTTAAGTTACAAACTAAATATATGAATTTTAATTTCACGGATAATTTTTTTGAGAAATTTAGATACTATGATATAGAAAGATTTGAATCTGAATTTCCTTTTCAAAATATTAATAGAGATAACAGGGGATCTGTCGCAATAGTCTAAAAACTACTAAATTTTACATTTTTCTATAAAAACTGAAAAGATTAAAGTGATAATTATTAGATAGTCAACTTTTTTATTGAATAGTGATTTAAGTAAAAAATGGTCAAAAAATAATTAATGCTACAGAACCCTGCATGCCTCATATAAATAAAATTATTTTCGGTTTAGTGTAACTTTTTTTAATTGCTTTCATCTATAGTTAGATATCAATAATTAAAATAACAAAATATAGAGGTATGACCACATTAAGAGTTGCAAACAGATTTAGAACAAACCCACTAAGTCATCAAGATGGTGGCGCAGAGGTATTAGTAATCTATAAAGACGGGAGTCGTTTTTTGTATGATAAGGTTAAGTTTCCTGTATATTATGTTGCGAAAATTTGCCCAGAAGATATTGAACATGGTTCAGTAGTAGAAGTTTATGCCGATGGCGTGTCTGTGGATATGAGTCGTATTAGACAAGCAGCCAAAAAATATTTAAACTAGTAAAACCAATTAGATGAAAAAGTATAAAAAAGTTGAAAGGAAATGGGTTAATGGATTCCTCAAGTCAGATTTTGTAAAAGAGGGGAGCCTTAATCAGGATTTAGCAAAATCAATTTTCAGAGGTCAAGGAAGCTTGCCAGATTCTGTGTCAGTTTATAGTGGTGGCTTCAGAGCTTATGCAAATAACATTGAAGATACACTAAAATATAAAGAAGGCTTGTTAAAGTTTTTGGCTCTAACTGGTATCTCTATATCCTTGGATAAATTGAACGAATTTATACTTGATGGAAATGAAATTAAAGACATTGTTAGAAGAGTTCATTATATTTTCAAAACTCTTTTTTATGCAAATCATAAATTCAATGTGAATGACCCATTTAATAATAACTATGGAGATATTAATTACCTACTTAGAATTGAATTGGGGAATGATAATAGCGAAAGCAGTCCACAATTATTTGATGATTTAAGTTTAGACGAGTTATATAATAATTACTCTAAACTTCCTGATAATTATGAAGAGGATGAGATCGTCAAACACTTATTTGATCGAATAGAAAACTCCAATGAGTCAGTTTTTTTAACTGGTAAAGCAGGGACGGGAAAGTCAACTTTTGTTCACTATTTTACAACTAAAACAAAGAAGAAAACTCTTCTTTTATCATTTACGGGAATTGCATCAGTAAATATCGGTGGTCAGACAATTCACTCTTTTTTTAGGCTGCCATTTAAGCCACTGCTCCCTCGGGATAAAGAAATTACAAAGTTTAAAGACCATTGGAGTAATAAGAAGATTGTTCAGAGTGTAGATACTATTGTTATTGATGAGGTTTCAATGCTTAGATCAGATATATTAGAAGCAATTGATTATTCATTAAGAATAAATGGAGGGAATCCTGACTTGCCTTTTGGAGGTAAGCAGATGGTATTTATCGGTGATGTATACCAATTACCTCCAATAGTTACTTCAGATAGCATTGAACAAGAGTTGTTTAAATCAATTTATGCTAGTGAATATTTTTTTGATGCACCTTCTTTTCAAACACTAAATCCAATAAAGATTGAGCTTACGAAAGTACATAGGCAAAAAGATTCAGTTTTTATTGAAACTTTAAATAAGGTAAGAGACTACTCTATTATTCAGTCAGAAGTTAATGATATAAACGATAAATGTTTGAGGAGCGATTTAGGTGAGGGTCATGAATTAGAAATTATGCTCACTTCTAATAGATTTATAGCAAGGACTGAAAATGCAAAAAGATTAGAGTCTTTACCTAATTTGAGTTTTATATTCAATGCAAATATTTCTGGAGAATTTAATTCTGATAGGTTTCCTGCTCCACTTAACTTAAAATTAAAAAGAAATGCCCAAATAATGTTTGTCAAAAATGACAATGCAATTGATGCGCGAAGATGGGTTAATGGGTCTATTGCTACAATTGAGTTCCTTTCAGACGAACTAATCGAAGTTAAATTAAAAGATGGGTCGATTCATGAGATTAAAAAGGAAGTCTGGGAAAATAGAAAATTCAAATGGGATAAAAAGAAAGGTGAAATAACTTCTGAAATTATTGGAACCTTTGAACAATTCCCGATTAAGTTAGCCTGGGCAATTACGATACATAAAAGTCAAGGTTTAACTTTTGAAAACGTTAAAATCGACTTAGGTACAGGAACATTTGCTAATGGGCAATTATATACAGCATTAAGTAGATGTAGATCTATGGAAGGATTGAGTCTGGTGAGAAGGATAAATTTGACTGATATAATTAAAGATCATCGTATCTCTGATTTTAACATGTTGATTAATCAAGATCAAGAGCTTTTGGTTCATGTTTAATCAATTCATTGGTTCTGTCGCATTAATCTAAAAATTACTAAATTTTACGTTTTTTTATAAAAACTGAAAAGATTAAAGTGTTAATTATTTGATATTTGTACCCCGAAGCCATCTAAAACCCTATTTGTAGCTAATTGATTATAAATGGAATACGAATCAAAGTAGAATAGGGGTCACTAATTTGACACTATTAAGTACTATTTTTTGTTTTGAAGATAAAATAGTTTTAAGAATCGGTTTCTTATAAAGATATATATGTGAAGTAGTAAAGAATTGAAAGTATTACAAACACAACGATATTAAATTTTTGAAATTTCAGAGTAGTACTTATTTCATATTCTAATTGATTCTTTTTTGAGTCAATTTCATCTTTCAATCTTTTCTCTAAAGCCTCAGTAATTTCTTCGATGTTTTTATTATGATTATCAAATAAAGCATTGATTTTTGACTTTTCTTCCTTTAAATAATCTTGATGAGTTTTGATCATTTTCTCAACTTCCTTTTTTGCAACCTCATTATTTTTTGCTCCAATTTCGAGATTTGAATTTGTTTCACGTTCTAATTTTTCAAAATTTTCTTTTAAAGAGCTAATCTTTTTTAAAGATTTTAATTCAATTTCAAGATCGGAAATAATTGAAGTTACTTTTTTGTGTTCAGACATGGATTTGATCGTTAATTTTTTTAATTTTTTTAGTTATATTTTGGTGCCATAGTGATTCTAGTTTTTTGTTAGGTATCTTATTTAGTAGATTCTCGAATATTTCATCTTTGTAATTACATACGAAGAGCAATGAGTTACAAAATAAATATTTTTGATTATCCTCATAAGTTGATAAAATCTTGAAGCAATAATTGAATATTTTTTCTTGTTTATCATTAGAATATTCTTCTGTAATTATAGTGAGCGCTTGCTCTAATCTATTTTTACCATCAATATTTTTAAATTCATTAGTTGCTATTCTTGATAAACCACTAATTAGGTTTAATGGAGTTATGTTCAAACTTTCCATTATTCTATTTAGTCTTTGTATGGCTATTTCTCTGTAATCGCTAGAATTTAGAAAAGTTCTATTTCGATCGTCTTTTTCATAAAAGAAATTAAACCATAAATCTATGTTATCAGGGGTATCTATAACTTGTTGAAGAGCCTTAAAATTATCGTCATTACTAAAATAATCTTCAATTATATTTTTGAATTTCTTAGCATCAATTTCATTTGTTACAACCTTATTACAGGTTTCGTAAACATTTCTCAGTGATGTTTTACGATTATAAACAAATTTCTTATTAATCCATTTTAGATAAGTCTCTATAATCTCTGGTCCAGTTTCATCATCTTTAAATTTAAATTCAAAATCAAATTTGTGTATGTAGTCAAAAATATTTTTTTTGATAGATTCTTTTTCAATTTGTCCTTTTTTAATGGTGTAAATTTTGAATTTCCCTCTATAATAAATACTCCAATCCTTTACTATACCCATAGTATATAATCGGAATAGATTTTTTTCAAATCTATTTTCTAAATCATTTGTAGGTTCTGAGATTACACTTAAAATTTTTTCCCTATCAAAAATTAAATTTTCGCTTTCTTCGTTATTAATAGAATTTATGATTTTTGTTAAATCACTTGTTTCGGAATCAATTTGAAGAGTACTCCCCTTTAGAAAGTAAATATTTTGGTTGAGATCATTTTTAAGACCTCTCATTAATATCTCCATTTCATCTTTTTGGGTATCTAAATTGAAAATCTTATTAATCGTATCATCACGATCTTTTTCTGGTGAAAATAGTACATAACAATTTGCTTTATTATGCTTGAAATAATTTTTATCTCTACCTGCTCTACCTGCTTCTTGATAAAGTGATTCCATAGACATTGGAATGCCATAATGTATAGTGAAGTGGATGTTTTTTTTGTTTACACCCATTCCAAAGGCTTTGGTTGCAACTATTAACGGGCACAAATTAGATTTGAATTTAGACTGAATATCGCCTTTATTGAATGTTAAATTGTTTTTTGGTGGTTTTGATGCATAACTATTAGAGTTGATGTTGAAATGAGTATTAATTCGGTTTGATAAATCATGACAGCCTAAAGTTGTTCTGTTTGAGCCAGCCGCTTGAGTAAAAATTACTCCAGCTTTTTTATATTTTCCTGTTTCTCCTTTTTTAAAGACATTCTCTTCTGAATTAATTTTATCGAGAATTTGTATGAGATTTTCTTCTTTACCACTTGAGCTGTCTATTATATGAAAATTGAGTTCTTTCCTTGAAAATTCATTAGGTTGAATTAGGTTTTCTGATTCCACTTCAAGAGAAATCTTAATATCAGTTAAAACATTATATGATGCAGTTGCTGTGAGTCCAACAAATATTGTATTCGGACAATATTTCTTGATAGTATCTATTAATATTAAATAAGATGTTCTAAAGTCATGTCCCCATTCAGACAAACAATGTGCTTCATCAATTATGGAATAGCAAATTTTAGTGCCCAGATTATTATCCAGCATTTCTCTAAATTGAGGGTCAAGATATCTTTCTGGACTTATGAATGCAAATAAGACTCTCTTGTTTTTTAATAATGATAATTTATGTTCTTTTTCAATTTGTCCTTTACCACTATTTATAGAGGCAACTCTAGAAATTCCAAAATCTTTTAATTCTGCTTCTTGATCATCCATTAGAGAAATGATTGGACACACAACCATGCTTATTGCAGGTTGTAAAATACAAGCTAGATGGAAACATAAACTCTTACCAGATCCAGTTGGTAACAATCCAATAGTATTTTTTTTGGATAATATCTTTTTAATGATATCATACTGCCCAAGATTAAAAGAAGGAATATTGTTTAAATTGAAGAAGATATTATTTGCTAACCATAGCAAATTTGATTCTAACTTTTTATTGTTTAGTTCTTTAAAATTATATTTAATGGGATCAGTTATTGAGAGTTCGAAGTAGTCAATTTCTGACGATATTTTTTCCGAGCTTGATGCTTTTTCTAAATAACACGATCTAATTAAGTGAATATTTTTTTCAGCGTACTTTAAGTACTCTTCGGAGTATTTATTAAGAATAGAAATAGAAACACTTATTTTATTTGGAGGTAATTGATGAATAGTTTCAAATTCATGGATTATTATTTTTGGTTTATCTAATTTAAGATTTCGGAGGAATAATAATTTCTCAAGCCAAATAAATAGGTCCTTAATGGCAATTTTAGGATCAAATTTAATATCATCAAAGTGTAAGTTTAAGTTCCAAACTTTGTCTGCTAATGAAAGTTCTCCTCTAATCAATAACTCTATGACATACAATTGAAATCTAATAATTCCTACAAGTTCTAATTTTTTTTCATTTTTGTTTGTTTGATTATCGTAGTAACTAGTGAAAGGAGCTAATTTTAGTCGCTTTTTAATATCAGAGATACTCTTTTCGAATAGTTCATTTTTTTCTCGCCAATCTCTAGTTTTAATTCTAATTACATTAACCTTATTTTTTTCTAAAAAGTTGTCTCTCTCTTCATCAATTTTAATATCCACATCATTATCATGTTGTGATCCATCAATTTCTATTACTAGTTTTGCTTGTGGTATAAAAAAGTCTACTTGTTGGTTATTCTTAAAATACTTTTCAGATTTTGTAATAGATTCAAAAGAATTATTCCCATTTCTTGAAATATTACACTCAGGTATTATTATATTTTTTATAAATGGATACTCAGGAAATAGAAGATCTAATTCATTATAAAACTCTAGCGCAGGATTATAACCTTGATCGTTTCCTTTAATTGTAAATTCAGACCAATCAGGTTTATTATGACTAATTAGGGCTGAGTATTCATTGTGAAAATCTTCTGTAAACGGAAATTTATTTAACAAGAAATTTGAGGGATATGTGGGTTTTCCTCTTTGAAGAATATTTTTTAAAACATAAAATGTTGGAAGTAAATTAGAGTCATTAATCTTTTCAATATTTAAGTTTTGAATTACAAAATTGTTGTCACAATTAACATAATTGGCAGAATAGAAAATCATTGAAAAGGGGTTTTTTGATTTAATGAATTGTAAATTTTTCCTATTTCTCTCTTTGATTTATTTATCCCCTTTTCTTTAAATATTTTTTTAATTTCTTTGATTTTTTTCTTTGTACTAAGTTCAGGGTGAGATTTTACATATTCTATAATTATTCTTTCTTCAGTATTAAATTTTCCGTAATCATACTCTAATTTTTTTATTGGGATTAAATTGTCTGTTATTAAAATTTTGGAATCATTATGTTCAATTTCTTTTAGCTCTATTTTATCTTTTATATATTTTGAAATATTTGTTTTCTTGTCATTATTTAGTCTAATATTTTTATCCTCTACCTTTTCTTCAGCGCCTAATTCATCATTAATTATTATGGGATTAAATATATTTTGAAATTGTATAGATGATGTACTTATTTCGTAACAAATCATTACAAAAATAAATATGTAAATAGTTTTTTGAGCAGAAAGTATTTTATCAGATAAGTAATTCATTACTTTTTATCGATTACAAAAATTCAATATACAATTTTTTTATAATTATCCCCTAGAACCCTTAATTCTGACATTAGTTAAAATGTAAAAACATAGTTGGTTAGAACAAGTCTACTTTTTGATTTTGCAGCTGTTTTCAACCAAAAAACACTCTTTTTTAGGTCATTTTAGGTCATTCTAGTCAAAAAGTAGGAGTTTTTGAATTTAAAGTACTATATAATTAGTTGTTATTGAATAAGGAACAATGAAACACTATATTTGTTCTCATAAATTAATAAAATACTATGCTGAGATTACTATGTTTTTTGATTCTTATTTTAACTCTAAGTTGTGGTTCATCAAATGATAAAAATCCACATTTAAAAAGTGGATATGGTTATGTTG